>Ga0207646_10000140_pt1 | contig 98858 bp, 66 predicted proteins | sample KBSK5502metaG_FD_184343 | JGI IMG/M metagenome (GOLD analysis project Ga0207646, IMG submission 184343) | Corn, switchgrass and miscanthus rhizosphere microbial communities from Kellogg Biological Station, Michigan, USA - KBS K5-50-2 metaG... | ecosystem: Host-associated > Plants > Roots >... | reverse complement strand
CCAAATCGCCGATCCGGTAGCGGATCAAGAGCTGAGACTCCCGCATCAAACACGTGGCCACGACTTCTCCTACCTCTCCAGGCGCGCAAGCTGTGCCGTCCGGCCGGAGGATCTCCACCACCGCCACATCCGGGCTGAGGTGAAGCCGGCCGTGCTCGCACTCGCTGGCAAACAGGGCATTTTCCACCGTGCTATATTCTTCATACACGCGACAGCCATAGGCCTGCTCCATCACCCGGCGCATGCCAGGTGTCGTCTTCTCACTCGTCGTGATGAGCGCTTTCAAGGGCGTCACCTTCAATCCTTGTTCCAGGATGAATTTGGCCAGCAGGTAGTAAGAGACCGCATACCCAGTCAACCACTGAACGCGATGCCGGCGCAAAGCCTCCAGGTAGAGCGGGGCGGTCTCGCGCCGCAAGTGAAAGGCGGAAAGGTAGGCCTGCCGCTCAATCAGATTGAGCCGGTAGAAAGGGCCGCGGCTTTCCGGGTCAGACTCAACCAAGCGCCCGGAAAACGTCGCCCTGGGCATGTTGAATGAGACACCGGCCCAACGCGCAGAGCGGGCCTCGCGCAGGGCCAGCGAGTGTCGCACTTCCTGCACCGTCCAAAGACTGGCAATCGGCGTCCCGGTCGAGCCGCTGGTATGGAACACCAGGCGTGGCTTGGGTCGCTGGTCTGCCCGGAGAAAGGCCTCCGGCCCCGCCCGGAGAGGCTCCTTCTCCAACCTCGGTAATGCTTCCAGCCGCCCGGCCCAAGCCGCCGCCTTTTCTTCCCGACTCCAGGCCCGCTGGTAATAAGGAATTTGAGTAACGGCGACCCGCAGTAACCCGCGAAGCCTTGCTTGCTGCCAAGCCTGCCACTCTTGACAACTAAACCGCTCTCGCTCCGCATATTCTTTGAGGTAACGAGCATAGCCGGGGCCAAAGCGCAACCAATGCCAGTAGACACCGTAAGCACTGACCGCCCCGTGCTGCGCCCACACAGGCAGCCGGGCGTAGAGCGGGTCAAAGCGCCCCATGTCGCACACCTCCGCCTCTGTGAGTGTAGAACCCGCCAGGGATCAGCGTAAATAACAGGCCCATCACCGGGACCATATATCTCAAGATTGACAGGACGAGCACGGTCATCCCCCAGAAATAGAGAACCATGGCCCCAATCATCACCGCGAGCCATTTCGCCGCCCCCCCTTGCCTCCACGCAACTTGACTCCCCCATAAGGCGAGCAGAAGGTAAATCACCTGGATCAGCATAATCGGAGCCTCGAATTGCTGGCTATCTGTCCCATACCAACTGCGCGCAAGCTTAATCGCCAGTAATTTGGCGACGGCCAACGGGCGTGCCCGTAGCTCCTCAGCCATCAGTGAAGCGATGTTGCCGACCGATTGCAGCCCGTCGTAGCGGGCACTGATATCCTGCATCAATGCTGCCACATCCTGCGGCGCTGCCTGACTACCTTGGCGATACGCTTTGGAGTTAATGCCGAAGGTCAAACCGTCGCGCATACTAGGCGCCCCGCCCGTGCTGAGTAACACAACACTACCTGTCTGGGCATAGACCCAGGCTTGCCAAGGGAAGATCACCGCCAAATTACCCAGCAGCAGCATGCCGGTCAGCATCAGCCGTCGCCATAGCGCCGCTTCACGGCTTGCCAGCCAGAGCATGGCTGCCATGACCAGCCCCACTCCGATCGCCATCGGGCGAATGAGCATGGCGACCCCGGCCAGCAGCCCGCAAAGAAAGTAAACTGGCCAGGCACGCCGCTGACGTAGCAACGCCGACCAAAAGAGAGAAAGAGTCCCATAGAAGACCAGCACAAAGGGGATCTCACTGTTCGGCTGCTTGGTCAACCATAAAGCGCCGGGATAGGTCATCCAGATGAGTGAAGAGGCCAGCGCGGGCCGGACTCCCCAGACGGTGCGGGCGGTGGAAAAAACCAGGATCGAGGTCAGTCCCATCCCCAATAAAGCGAAGGCTGAAAGCATGACTCCTTCAGAGAGATTCAGCCAGGCCGACAGCCCAAAGAGGCTGGCCAGTAAGAGCGGGTACCCGGGAGGATAGCGTGTCGCAGGCCTCTGATCCTCGAGCCTGAAGCCACGCCCGGCCAGGATACTGCGTGCGACCGGCTCATAAAAGGATTGGTAATCCGTCCCCATGTCAGGTCGCGACCTGACAGGTACTATCGCCCAGAAGCCCAAGGTGACCAGAAGCGAAGCGACAAACACCCCTACCGGTCGCCGGGTAGATATGGCCGACCGCAGGTGAGCGGTCAATCCGCTATCGGTCATGCCTCTCCGCCACTGCCGTCAAGAGTGCCTCCCAGTGCGGCAGAATGGCCGCCCAGTCAAACGCCTCCGCCTTGCGGCGCGCGTTGCAAGATAACCGGGCGGCAAGCCCCGGCTCGGTGAGGACCCGGCGCACGGCGGCGGCCATCGCGGGCGGGTCATCGGGGGGAACCAAGAGCGCATCTTTCTCGTGCTCCAAGAGGTAGGGGATGCCCCCCACGTTCGTGCTGATCACACACAGCCCACAGGCCATCGCTTCCAGTATGCTCACCGGCGTGTTATCCACGTTCGTAGTATTCAAGAAAATGTCGCCCTGGCTGATCCAGTCAGCGACTCGTTCCTTAGGGACTCCCCCGGGTAGGCTAACGCGGTCGGCCACGCCGAGCGCCCTCGCCACCTGTTCCAGCCCCTGCAGACTTCCGTCGCCCTTGTCCTTGCCGACCATAGTCAGGTGGAGGTCAGGAAAATCCGCCATGAGCAAAGAGACCATTCGCGCGGCCAGCGAAGGATTGTACATCGTGTGAAATGCGCGCAACCAGATTAGCCGTGGCTGCGGGTGTGTACGGACCTTAAACTCATAGCGATGGAGGTCGATTGGATTAGGCAGCAAGCGCAGGTCAACGCGGTATGGGTGCATTTGCTCCAACAAATAACGCGAAGGTACCGCCACGACGGTTGCCCTGCCCAGGCAGTTTCTGACCCGGCGTGAATAGCGCTGGGCAAACTCAGGGAGGGCGCCTCCGTGGAGGATCAGGATGAAGGGGCGACGGAGGGCGACCAGCAAGAAGGAGACGGCTTCACCCCAGAGGAAGGCCCGGCCACTATACAAATCAACTATCGCCAGATCATATGCCGGGCGCCGAAGCAGCGCGGTCGAGAGCATGTGAAACCCGCGAAGCCAGCCACTGCGATAGGGCGAGACGCAGATCATCCGGTCCGTCAGTGCCCGCAAGTGATCAGCCAGGTCTTCCAGCACTGACTTGCTTCCGCCGGCAGGCGAGAGGAAATTAGAGACCAGAAGCAGGCGGGGAAATCGTGGCATCGGAAATGTGTCCTTTGCGAGGATCACCAAGACACCTGATGCTCGCTCAATCACAACTTCAGGGCCAAGGAAATAACCAATGGCAAAGGGAAATGACAGAAACGATCAGACCTCAAAATTCTTGCGGACCGGCTTCTTTGTGTCGATCAAGAGGCGAGGGTCCGAGACTTTCTGTTTGTGAAAGAGTAGCCGAAGCCAGCCCGAAGATGAAGGCGGGGGCCACCAGCCGCATCGCAGCACTAAGCATAAAAAGGAAACTCCAGCCCAGCATGGAGACCACAAGCGCCTTGCCGGTATTGGTCCGTGCGCGCCTCAGGCTCTGCGCAGCGATGATCAAAAGTAAGATCAGGGCGGACAACCCGAAAACGCCATGTTCCGCCAGGAGCCGTGAGAATTCCGTGTGGGCGGAATAGGCGCGGTAAGGTGTGGCTCGCCCTGGACCGACCCCGAAGATAGGATTTTCTGCCCAGACGTGCAGCTCAACTTGAACGAAACGATCACGGCCGGTGAGCCTGGTGTCCTGGAAGCGCGTCAGCAAAGCCCCACCGGTAAACGCATCCAGGCGCGGCAGGAGGATAAAACCAACAATCATCAGGAGAAGTGCGGTGACCAGGACGAGCTTCACCCGTGAACGTGCTTCCCTGATCAGGTACAGTGAGGCGAGGGTCGCGCTGCCAGCGACGTTAAATAACCCTCCGCGAGAAAAGGTCAGGGCGCTCTGGACCGCAAAGAAAATCATGCTCCCGAGCATCAGCCCCCTGAAGCCCCAACTGATCTTATCGTCCAGCAAACAAAGAAAGGCGAGCAGAACCCCCAGGCCCAAGATCGCCGAGACCTGATTCGGACCGAACCCCCCGCTGGTTACCAGGTTCGACGCCGTGCCAAAGTCGATAGCCGAGGCAGTCAGGGTGGCGAAGAGAGTGATCGACGCAATCCCAAGGACCGGGCCAATCAGGACTAGAAATAATTGGCGGAGGTGCGCGGTTGAAAGTTGGAGGCGCGAGAAAAACCAGGCGCTGAGCATTAATGCCAGGGGGCCGGACAAGTTGAAGCTGAGGTAGCTTTGGAGTGTCGCCGAATCCAGGTTGGACATGGGCAGCACGGCGGAGGGGAGCAACAAGACGAAGTACAGGAACGGAAGGGCTGGCCGTTTCAGTTTGCGGGCCCGTAAAATAGTGACGACGCAGATCGCAGCGGTGGCATATTTGCCGAACTCCCAGAATAATTGGGCCTGGGCCATCCGCCAAATCACTTCAGCACCGGTAATGTATGCGCCCACATATGCCACTCGCTCCGGCCGGCGCCCAGTCCCTGCCCACCACAGACCCAAAGCCAGGGTGGCAATAGCATGCAGAGTAGCCAGCGCAGGCAGCCCATACATCAACAGCGCTAAAGGGAGGTGAGCGACAAGAAAAACGACCCAGGCCCAGTTTAAGCCTTGAACCTGAGACGGGGCCGGATGCTGTCCTCTTATCACGGGGACCCGCTCACCAACATTGACCACCTGCATCTTCTGACGAGCGATCATTGATTACCACCTCCGCCGACTGCCGATCACCGTATCGTACACCAGGCAGATTTGCTGAATGACAGAGTCGGGACTATATACTTCTCGGACCCGGCGGTGGAGTTGCGACCCGAGGGCGGCGCGCCGATCAGGAGAGGACAATAGCGCATACAACGCCTCAGCCAGTTGCTCCGGCGCGGCGGGAGGGACCAACAACCCGGCCCGACCTTCGTCCAACACTTCCGCGCACTGCCCCACCTTGGTGGCCACCACCGGCAGGCCGGCCCCCCCATACTCGATCAGCGCCAGCGGAAGCCCCTCCGAGGCAGAACTCAACACACCGATGTCGCAGGCCCGGAGAAGATCAGGCACATTCAGTCGCTGGCCGAGCAGGGAGACATGCTGCCCCAGATTTTGACTTGCGATCTCTTGGCGCAAGAGCTCGACATATCTTGGATCGCTCCCCGCTCCCACTAACAGCAGGTGCGCCACCGGCATCCGCCGGACCACGAGAGCCAGTGCGCGCAAGAGGGTGAGGTGATCCTTCTCCGCATGGAGATTAGCCACGCAGATGATCCGCGCACCGGCGTTTCCCGGGAGACGGGGCGGCGTCCCTTCAGACCTGGCCTCATCGACAAAATTCGGGATGTACCAAACCCGGTGAGCGGGGATGCGCAGCCGGCGCCGCGACCATTCGGCTAACGGCCGGTTCACGGCAATCACTCCGCTAATCTGTTTGGCGGCCAGCCGGCGCAACCAGTCGCGGCGGTCTTCTAATGCTAAGCGGCCGAAATGATTGTGCCAGATCACTGCCGGATGCGGCGGGAAGAGCGAAGCGAGGGCCGCGATGAACAATGAGGTCCCGTGGGCATGCAGGACCTGAATCTTTCTCGCGCGAATGAAAGCGACCAAGCGCCGAAATGCCCTCCCATCAAACCGTCGCTGGCGTTCCAGGCACACGAGCTCTACATCCGCTGCCACCGAACCAGCCAGTAGGCCGGCCCGCCGGGTGGCGCATAAATATGTCCGATACGATTGGCGCGGCAGGTGGTTCACCAGGTTGACGGCGACCCGCTCTGCGCCGCCGGCATCCAGAGTATCTGTCACGTGCATGATGCCAACCCGAGTTATGTCAGTTTCATCCGAGGACATCAACGGTGATGAGGGTTGAAAGCGAGCTTCAGCTACCTTACAGCGTTTTTCAGATGCGTGTGAAGCAATCTCAAGTTTCGGGGGCGAGTGTTCAGAGTACCGACTTTAGTCGGGCTTTACGGTCGCGAACAGCAAAGCCCGACTAAAGTCGGTACTCTGAACACTCGTCGTCACCTTACTCACTCAACTGAAAACCGCTATAGATTCAGACCGATCCGAAGGAATAAGCATATGAAGATCTCGCATTGGATGGTGTGCGTCTTTTCTTGCCTGATACCTATACCGCTGGGTTGCTGGGGAATGATCCCTCAACCTCAAGGCCAGGCCCAGGCTGGGGCCGAAACGCAGCGGCCTCAAGCCCTGCCTGCGTCCCTGTCTGGCTTCAGTGACGAGGGTACATTCTTGAGGTACGTCGGCGAGAAGCCTGTGGTTAAGATCAGTTTCAAGTGGCAGGCAGATGGGGCATTCGAGAACCGGCGCTTGAGTATAGGTGATGGGCAAGACGTCAGCGGGGTAACAAAAGTCATTCCCGACAAGGACGGGCGGTGGGTGAAGATCTCCGTCGAAGGGCCGAACGGAGTGACTAACATCGCGCGCGAAGGCGATGCGGCTCGGGTCACTTTCAAGGATCAAACCGAGACCGTTACTCTCAAGTCAGGCGCTGTATTATTTGGTGCTCTCGCCCCGGCGCTGATGAGCCAGCCCGTCAGGCTCTATGATCGAGTTAAAGGTGGGAAACAGGTCTTCCCGGTCTTCAGGCTGGGGGCCGGCGATATGGTCGAAGCCTCGCTGGAGTTGAAGGACAAAGTCAAGCGCAGCGTCCGCGGGAAGGAGTTGGAGCTAACCAGGTATATTTACCGCCTGCCGATGGTTGACTTCACACTCTGGGTTGATGCCGAAGGGAAGCTCTACCTGGCCGAAAACCAGATGGATCACAGTTTCTTCGTGCGTGAGGGATATGAAGCGCTACACCAAGCTGCCGGCGGGGACACGGCAGACACAGGGATCAAAGGAGCCTGGCAGGGAGCCCTTGACGCAGGGGGGGCTAAGCTGAGGCTGGTCGTGAGAATCTCGCAGGCCCCTGATGGTAACTACACTGCCAAGCTGGATAGCCCTGACCAGGGGGCGACGGGCATTCCGATTGATACCGTGACTTTTTGGAGCCGGTCGCTGCGGCTGGAATTGAAGCTCATCGAGGGAGTCTACGAAGGTACGCTGAGTAAGGATGGGTCGGAATTCGTAGGGGAGTGGAAGCAGGCGGGACAAACATTCCCACTGACCTTGAAGCGGCCTGACAGAGTAACGAGGTGAGCCGGCTTGCAGGAGCCGAAGAGGCCGTACCTGTACGATGAAGAGGCGGCCTATGAAAACAGGGTGGTCGGGTAACATCAGCCGGAAAGGTAGCTGAACATTGACACCCCTGGCAGCCTGAGGTAATGTGCGTGCCGTTACTTTGGTATTTCGTGGTGCATTACTTTGGCCGTTTTTGGTGATGAGTTGCTAAATCAACATTAGTACAGTACTGCGAGCGTGGCTCCTGCAACGAGTCTCTCATGGAAGCCACGCTCGCTACCGCTCGCGGTACTGAATCGATTACCGGGCCTGCGCAGCTAGGAGATGATCATGCGAGCTTGGACAGTGCAAGAGTTCGGGCCGTTCAGGGAGAAGCTGGCCCTCGGCCAAGACGAGCGGCCCAAGCCGGCCGGGCCGACGGCATTGATCAAGGTCCATGCGGCCGGCATCAACTTCCCCGACCTGCTGATGATCGAGGGGAAGTATCAGGTTAAGCCGCCCACTCCGTTCATTCCCGGTGGTGAGGCCGTTGGCGTGGTGGTTGAGGTCGGCGATCAAAGCTCGCTTGGAGTTGGGGACAGAATCATCACCTCGAACCAGACTGGTGCCTTTGCCGAATACATGCTCGCGAGAGATGCCTCCAGCTTCGCTGCCCCGGAGGCGATGACTGATGCGGACGCGGCTGCCTTGCTGATCACTTACCAGACTTCCTATTTTGCCCTCGCCTATCGGGCGCAGTTGAAGGCCGGGGAATACCTGCTCGTGCATGGGGGCGCTGGCGGGGTCGGCACGAGCGCGATCCAGATTGGCAAGGCTCTGGGCGCCACCGTGATCGCAACGGCCGGGGCTGATGACAAGTTGGAAGTCTGCCGCCAGTGTGGGGCCGATTACGTTATCAATTACAGCCGGGAGGACTTCGTCCCTACGGTCCAGGAGATCACCAAGGGGCACGGGGCGGACGTGATCTACGACCCGGTCGGCGGGGATGTCTTCGACAAAAGCACGAAATGCATTGCCTGGGAGGGGCGCTTGCTGGTCATCGGGTTTGCCGGCGGACGGATACCGCAAATCGCTGCTAATCGGATCCTCTTGAAGAACATCTCGGTGGTCGGGCTCTACTGGGGCAACTATTTTTCTCATCAGCCTGAGCTGATCAGGAAGACGCAGGAGATTCTTTACCAGCTCTACGCTCAGGGCAAGATCAAGCCGGTGATCTACCGGGAGTATCCTTTGGAAGGACTGCCTGAAGCTCTCGCGGCGATTGAGCGGCGGGAGTGTTACGGCAAGCTCGTGCTCAAGCCTGCCGAGAGTTGAAAGCTTTCGCCTCTCAACTTCGGACTTGAAATATAGCGGATGGCAGTTGCTTGCGTCCTTTGCGCCTTGGCGCCTTTGCGAGAAGTAAGGTCTCTCGCAAAGGCGCCAAGGCGCAAAGAAACGCCGAGCAAGGTCGCATCCAACTGCCATCCGCTATAACCTGAAGGGATCAACAGATGAAACTCCAAGGCAAAGTGGCTGTGGTGACGGGAGGGGCTAACGGTATCGGGCGTGCCTTGTGCCGCCGGTTTGCGGCTGAAGGCGCACGGGGTGTAGTCGTGGCCGACCTCGATGCGGGCGGAGCATCGCAGGTGGCCAAGGAGATTGGCGGGTTGGCTGTCACCACCGACGTGAGTGTAGAGGCTGACCTCATTCGCCTGGTCGAGCAGGCAACAGATGCCTATGGTCAGATCGACCTCTTCTGCTCTAACGCCGGGATTGCGACTCCGGGCGGCGTCGATGCGAGCGACGCCGCCTGGCAGCAGATTTGGGAAGTCAACGTGATGGCCCACATCTATGCTGCTCGTGCGGTCCTGCCGGGGATGCTCGCGCGCGGCGAAGGCTACCTTTTGAACACCGCGTCGGCCGCTGGCTTGCTCACTCAGATCGGTTCGGCGCCCTATGCGGTGACCAAGCATGCGGCCGTGGCTCTGGCGGAGTGGTTGGCGATTGCGCACGGCGATGCCGGGATCAAAGTCTCGTGCCTCTGCCCGCAAGGGGTGCGCACGAATATGCTGGCCAACACTGAAGGCGGGGCCGGCTCCTTCTTACTCAACACCGCGGTTGAGCCTGAAGTGGTGGCCGAGGCCGTCGTCGCGGGCTTGGCCGCAGAGCAGTTCCTCATCCTCCCGCACCCGGAAGTGGCCGAGTACTTCCGCCGCAAGGCTGACGATTACGACCGCTGGCTGCGAGGCATGCGGCGCCTGCAAGCGAAGGTCCAGGGTGGCCAAAAGGGGAACACACTGCCGGCCTCTTAAGTAACCAAGCGTTTTCATTTTCCATTTTCCATTTTCCATTTGTCATTGCCTCGTGCGCCGCAAGCAAATGGAAAATGACCAATCACAAATGGAAAATGGAAAATGATGACATCTCGGAATTTTTGCGCTCATCCTTAAATCCGAGCGAGATCTCAGGTGGTTAGTTCGAGAGGCTGATGATGGTCCGCTGGCTCTCATTGCCCGAACGGTCCACCGCCGAGACGGCCACCAGTGAAACAGCCGGCTCGCCCGCGTTTGGCTGAGGGACCTTGTAATTCATCGTCGCACCCGGAAGAATGATTGACTTCCAGGTCTCGCCCTGCTTCAAATAAACAAGCCACCAGAAGGCTGGCTCTGTTCCTTGCGCTGTCCAACTGATGATGGTTTCGTCCGGATTGGCTCCAGCCGTGTAAGTCACCCCGGGCGCCTCCGGCGGGAAGTTATCAATCCAAGGTGTGGCCGGGACGAGCGCGGGCTGGGCGTAGGCGCCCGACTTGAGCGCGTCGGTGACGCCTCCACGGTTATTCAAAAAGTGGATCATGCTGAAATGTATGTTACCGGTTGAGCCGGGCCTTTGGCGCGTGGCGGCGATCTGATCAATCAGTTCGCTCGCTGGAAACGTGCTGCCCGCCGCGTTGCTGATCTTGTAGACGGCGTTGCCGGGCCAGAGGTGGCGGCGCAGGAGATTTTGGCTGAGCCACCAATCGAGCAGCGCCGTGTAGCTCTGCGCCGGCGGCTTGATTGGCCAGTAGAGCTGCGGCGTCAGGTAATCAACCCAGCCTTCGCTGAGCCACTTGCGTGAGTCGGCGTAGATTTCGTCGTAGGCGCTGAGGCCGACGATGCCGGGAGGGTTGCCGGGCTTCCAGATGCCGAACGGGCTGATGCCGAATTTTACGTACGGCTTCACCTCTTTGATCTTTTGGTAGACCTGCTGGACGAAACTGTTCACGTTCTGGCGGCGCCAATCGGCGCGGCTCAATGTCCCGCCAGCAGCCAAGTACTTTTGCCACGCCGGGTCATCGGGGAAGGGGATGTTCTGCCCGGCGGCGTCTTTTTCGATGTACGGGTAGAAGTAATCATCGAAGTGGACGCCGTCGATGTCATACCGCCTGACGACGTCCAGGACTACGCTCAAGGAATAATCCTGGACTTCCTTTTCTCCCGGGTCGAGCCAGACCTGCTGGCCGTAGGGCTTCGCCAGGTCGGGGCGCCTTTGCGAGATGTGATCGGGTGAGGGCGGTCGTTTGGCGCTCGGGTGCAGAGCGCGGTAGGGGTTGAACCAAGCGTGCAGTTCGATGCCGCGGGCGTGCGCTTCGGCGACAGCGAACTCCAGCGAGTCGTAGTAAGGCTCGGGCGCCTTGCCCATCTGCCCGGTCAGGTACTCCGACCACGGCTCAAGCGTGGAGGCGTAGAGGGCGTCGCATTGCGGGCGGATTTGAAAGACGACTGCGTTCAGGTTGAGTTCCTTCGCCGTGTTCAGCAGTCTGATCAACTCGGCTTTTTGCTGATCGGTAGAGATGGCGCTGCTCGACGGCCAGTCGATGTTGGCGACAGTGGCGACCCACACGCCGCGGAATTCGCGCTGAAGATCGGGAACGCGGGGGCGAGTGAGTGGGCGGCCTCGGAACTGGCGCTGGGCGCCGCGGAGATCTCCAGCCGTCTGGCCGTTGGCCGTGGCCAGGAGCAGGCTGAGCAGGAGCACCGGCGAACCGCACCGGGAAATAAGAGGCTTGATTAAATTCAGTCTGGTCATTTTCGCCGGCCCTTTAATTTGGGATGAAGCCATTATAAGCTTTCGGCCTCGGTGTCCAACCCCCGTTTTGAGGAGTTGTCATATTCTCATCAAGAGGCTGCGAGACCGCAGAGGCGAAAGTTGACTGGCCCCCGGCGATGTGGTGAAATCTCTGGTAGCGAACTTCTCCCGATTCAACATCCCGATCAGATTTTTCGCGCTTCGAGTGAGGCCCGCTATGCTGACTGAAAAGGAGATCATCACCAGGTCTGAGTCACAGGCCAAACCTGCGCCGCTCATTTTTCCGACCACCTCGACGGAATTCATCAACACGCTCGCGCACTATTATCGCGGCGAGATGGCGCGCATGATGAGCTGGCGCGACCGCATCGACCGCACCACGAACTGGGCTATCGGCGCCGTCGCGGCCATGCTCTCGGTCTCGCTCTCGACGCCCAACGCCCACCACGGCGTGTTGCTCTTCGCCATGCTGCTCGTCTTCCTGCTGCTCGTCATCGAGTCGCGCCGCTACCGCTTCTTCCACGTCTACCGCAGCCGCGTCCGCCTGCTCGAACGCAACTACTACGCGCGCATCTTCTGCCCACAAGATGTGACCGACCCGGCCCACTGGATGAGCCAGCTCGGTGGGGACCTGCGCTCGCCCCACTTCTCCATCGGCCTCAGCCAGGCGATGGCCCGGCGCCTGCGGCGGAACTACTGCTGGATTTTTCTGATCCTCCTGCTCGCCTGGCTGCTCAAGACCACGACCGCCGTGCTGCAACCCAAGGCCGGCGAGGCCGAGTTCATTCACTCGACCGGCGAGCTGTTTCATAACGCCGCGATCGGCTACGTGCCCGGCTGGGCGGTCTTGATCTGCGTCCTCTCCTTCTATGGCTGGGTCCTCTATGTGACGCTAAAGCATCGGGAGGCGCAGGGCGAGTTGGCCTACGGCGAGGTGCACGTCTGACTCGCAAGCCGACTGTTCAGACCGACGCACTGTCAGGCTACTGACACAGAGCTTCGATCACAAATGCCGCAAGAATGCCTCGGGGTTGTTCAAGAAAGCCCTCGTCAAAGAGACATGCTCCAGTTCGTCATACGCCACCTCCTTCGGTGGGCAACTGTCAAGGCTCAGGATGGTCGCTCCAGGGAACGCCATGAGAATGGGCGAGTGGGTGGCGATGATGAACTGCGCCTCTTCGCTGACCATCTCTTTGAGCAGCGACAGCAGGGCCAACTGCCGCTGCGGCGAGAGCGGGGCTTCGGGCTCGTCGAGCAGGTAGAGGCCGCCGGGCACGAAGCGCGCTTGGAAGAGTTTGAGGAAACTCTCGCCGTGAGAGTTGGCGTCCAGATTCTCGCCGTACTTATTCACCAATGCCCGCCGCTGCCCCAAGACGGCCCCTTTCGCCAAACCGAGCGCGTAGCCGGTGAACTCCTGCTCGAAGTCCTGGGCCATCTCTTCCAGCTCCTTGACCATGTGCTGCATGCGCTTGGCGAATCCGAAGAAGTCTTCGGCCCGCAGGAAGAAGCCGCGGCGAGTCTTCCGCTGCCAGACGAGCTTCAGTTGCCCGCCCAACTTCCGGGCCGGGTCCAAGGTCTGATCTCGTTGCACGTCTTCGGTCCCGACAGCAATTGAGCCGACCCCGGCGGCGATGGCCTCCATCAGCGTCGATTTGCCCGAGCCGTTCTCCCCGACCAGGAAAGTGACCGGCGAATGAAACTCAATCTCAGTGAAGCTCTTGACCAAAGGCAGGTTGAAAGGGAAAGCGCTGAGCTTCTTCGCGCCCGGCTTGAGGCCGATGGACTTTAGATGAATCATACTCACACCCGCTTGGTCCTCAATCACCGGGGCCGCGGTCATCTGGCCAACGACGCGACCGGGACGTCGGGGCTGAGGATCTCCTTCAAGGCGGAATAAGGGATGAAGACTTCTTGCGGCCCTTCCGCGTAACTGGCCACCTGGTACGGGTCGAACGTGATCAGCAGCCCATTCGGCAGAAGATTCCAGCTCTTGTAATTCTCCGGCTTCGCCGAGGCGCCGTCGATGAAGCCCTCGCCACCGACCCCGCGTTTCTTCAAACTCTTCACGCTGTGGTCGGAGATGAACTTGAGGTAACCCGAGTCTGGCTTAAAGAGGTCGGAGAGCGCCAGGACTTTACCTTGGCTCAAGTCGTAATTCAGCACGAAGCTGTAGTGATTCGGGTGGGCCGCGCCCTGGTAATAGTCACTCACGCCGAAGAGGACGCTGATCAAACTTGGGGAGGCGGCCGTCACCTCGTAGCCGATGTCGATGTAACTGCCCAGCTCCTCCGAGGCGGCGCCTTTCTCCTCCGCGCTCTTCTTTTGCTCCTTCTCGGCCGCTTTAAATTCCTCCTTGAAGGCATCACTCTCTTTCTTCACCAGGGCCTCGGCCTCCCGGTTGAAGCTCTCCACACGGGCACCGCCGGCCCCTTCCAGTTGCGGGACCAGGACCTCGACCTTGTACTTCAGTTTTTTGTTCTCTTCCTTCTGCTCTTTCGATTTGATTTTAAGATTGCCGAGGTCGAAGCGACGTTCGGCGGCTGAAAACGTCAGTTCTTTGTTGTCGCTCGCCTTCGACCAGGTGCCAGCCAGTTGCAGGAGCGGCTCGTCGTCGGGGCTCGTGTTGCTCACTCTCCCCTTGAACGTGCCTGACTTCTTTTCGCTGTCGAATTCCTCCAGCGAAAAGTTACCCTCTTTGTCAATCGTCCCTTCGAGACCGATGTACTTGGCCCCGCCGGTAGTCTCCCGAACTTTCTCGTAAAAGTACGAGCCGGTCAATTTCTCGCCGTTTCGAGTCAGCTCCATCTGAATCCGGTACTTGCCGTCAATGCTCCCGGCCAGGACGCGGTTGAAGCTCGATGGGATCGGCTTCGCGACCTTGGCTTTGCCGCCTTCACGCGGCCCACTCTCCTTCACACTCTCCTGCCGCTGCTGGCAAGCCGCGAGACCGAGGATGACGAGTAGCGCCAGCGCAAACGACCGAGCAACGGTCCTTAACATTTCACTTCCCCTCCCTGTTGATCGAAGAGTATCGTCTATCAGCCTTGGCCGCCGCTCCGCGCTCGCGTCCGATGCAGCGCAACCGACCGGCGTCTATTTGTGCTCAAGTAAATTCGTCGTGTGCTCAATGACGCTCGGCGTCCGGAGTCTCCCCGAAGTGTCTCGTGGCTGCGAGCCGACGCCGGCGACCGGGGCGCTCTGTAATGACGGCAAGGCGGACCTATGCGGGGGCGCGGCGAATGGGGCGGGTTGAATCATCTCTCTAGCCGGCGCACTCTCCTCCCCGAAGAGGCGGAAGTAAAGCATCCAGGCGAGGCCGGCGAGGAAGACGGTGAGCGGCAGGAGCAGCGGGGCAGGATTGTCGGCGGGGAAACATAGCCCGAAGGCGATCGGCAGCAACACCCCGCTAAAAAACATCAGCTTGGCCCCCTGCCGGATGCCCCTCCGCCGTGGGGAAAACTTGTCGGGCTGAGTCCTCACTTCTTGTAGTTCAAGAAAGCCGCCGCGGGCGAGCAGTTCCGCCACCCACTCCAGCCGGAACCCGCAGTTGGGACAGAAGCGCACCGACTCAAGGACTTGTTGCTTACCGCATCTCGGACAATACATCGCCGCCCTCACAGAGAAAGAAGATGGTTCGCGCTCTTTGAGCAAGACTACGAAAAACCCGCCGCCGAGGTTCGACCCCAGGTTATCCTCAGAAAATGTCCCGCGACCTGTGAGGTTGCGGTTGCTTCGGCAAAGTGTTAATGGCGAGACCTACCGCAACCTGACAGGAATAGACATCGCGCCGCGCTTTGGCGGGCTTACAAAACCTCGGCGATAGCCTCGCAAACATAGCCGCTGTTCTTCTCGTTCAGCGCAGCCACACAGATTCGCCCGCTGCCGACGATGTAGATGCTGGATTCGTTCCGCAGGCGATCCACAGCTTCGCGCGACAGGCCCGAGTAAGAGAACATCCCTCGCTGCCGCGTGAGGAAGCCGAAGTCCTGCTCCACGCCCTTCTCGCGCAGCGTGCGGACGAAGAGGTCGCGCATCTGATGAATGCGCTCACGCATCTCGGCCAGCTCACCCTCCCAACGCCGGCGCCAGTCAGCGTCAGCGAGCACGGCCGCGACGATCTGCCCGCCGTGCGAAGGCGGGCTCGAGTAGTTGGTCCGGACGACGCGCTTGACCTGACTCAGGACTCGCTTCGATTCCTCCGCGCTCCCGGTCAGGATGGTCAAAGCCCCGACGCGCTCCCGGTACAGGGCGAAAGACTTCGAGAAGGAATTGGCGACCAGGCACGGGACGCCGGCCTCAGCCAGAGCGCGAACAGCGAATGCATCCTCGTCGAGCCCCTCGCTGAACCCTTGATAGGCGAAGTCGAGGAACGGGATGAGGTCAGTGGTCTGGAACAAATCAACCAGAATCCCCCACTGCTCACGGCTCAGGTCAACCCCGGTCGGGTTGTGGCAGCAAGCGTGCAACACGACGACGCTGCGGGGTGGCAGCCCCTTGAGCGTCTTGAGCATGGCCGCGAAGTCGAGGCCGTGCGTCTGCGGGTCATAGTACGGGTAGTTGTTGACGGCGAACCCGGCGGCCTCGAAGAGTTGCCGGTGGTTCTCCCAACTCGGAGTGCTGATCCAGACCTCTGAGGCCGGGAAGAAGCGCTTCAGGAAATCCGCGCCCACCTTGAGCGCCCCGGTGCCCCCGACCGCCTGCACCGTCACCACTCGCGCTTCAGCAATCACCGCCGAGTCCGCGCCGAATAAAAGTTCCGGCACCTGTCGGGTGAAAGCGGGAACGCCTTCGATCGGCAGGTAGGTCTTGGTGTCCTCCTTCGCCTGCCACCGGTCAATGGCCTCGCGGACGACCCGCAGCACCGGGACCTTACCTGACGCATCTTGGTAGACGCCGGCGCCGAGGTTGACCTTCTTCGGGTTCGGGTCGGTGTTGAAGGCTTCGGTCAACCCGATGATCGGGTCGGGCGGCGCCTGCTCGATCTGTGCGAAAGGGGAAGCTTGCATGGTAATCATCGTTTTCCTTGTCCAATAAAATTACTGACCAATTCCACCAGCGCAGAACTATATCATTTTCCATTCGTCGTTTGCCATTTTTCATTGGTCATGGCTCGGACTCAGCTCTCTCAATGACCAATGGAAAATGAGAGATGGAAAATGGCAAATGAAAATCCCGCGATCATCTTGCTTGAGTACTGATCTTCTTGACACTTCAGGGGGCGAATGCTTCACGCAGGACTTTCAGGCTCTTGGGGACGGCTGTCGCCGGGTCTTCCTTGCCCTCCATCTCCAAAGAGACATAGCCCCGGAAGTTGGCGTCGCGCAGAATCCGGGCCATGCGCGGGTAGTCCAAGTCCAGCGTGTACCATTCGCCGCCGCCGTAATAGGTCTTGGCCTGCACGATCTTGGCGTAGGGCGCGAGCTTCGCAAACTGCGAGTAAGGATCGCCCACGAAGTTTCCCGTGTCCAGGTTGACTCCCAGCCAGGGTGAGCTGATGGGCTTGAGAATACTCAGCAGGTCATCCGGGTAGGTGGTTAGCCCCCAATGGTTCTCCAGAGCCAGCATGACCCCGGCCTTCTCCGCCGCGGGCAGGCACTTCTCGATGGCCTCGACGCACCACTTGATGGCGTCCTCTTTCGCGTAGCCGGGCAGCGGCGGCTCGATCCCTTTGGCCTTCATCAGGTCGTCGAAGGATTTGATGGTCTTCCAGCGGCCGGAGTTGAGGCGGATGCAAGGGATGCCCATCTGGGAGGCCAAGTCGATGCAGTGCGTGGTATGATCGATGGCCTTCTGGCGCTCGGCCTGGTTCGGCGAGACGAAATCCTGGTGAATGGAGAGCATGATCAAATCCAGGCCGTTCAGGAAGGCCGCGCGCTTCAGTTTGTTCAGGTAGGCGGTGGACTCCTCCGCCATCTGCCGGTGGAGGATCTCCACCCCGTCAAAGCCGAGGCGGGCGGCATCGTCGATGACTTTCTCGACCGGGTACTTCTCGGTCTTGAAGTGCCAGTAGGAGTAGGTGGAAACTCCGATGCGAATCCGCTGCGGATTCGGGGCCGCCGGCACGATCGGGCGGAGAATGTGAGTGGAGCAGAGCGCCGCCGCGCTCACTCCCTGCTGGAGTAAAGTGCGCCGAGATAATCCCATAGGAACCTCCTGCTGATTGAGTCTGGCGAAGCGTGGACTAGAGGCTAGCCCGGATGCCGGCGCCTGTCAATAATTGACTTGCATCTATGATCAGGTTCGACACAGACTGCGCCTAGATCAAAACACGTAGCATCGGTACGGTCCGGGGAGCTGAAGCGACCTGCGGCTCGCTCAAACGGCTCTTTGCGAAAGCACCAGGTCGCTTCAGCTCCCCGTACCGACCGAGTAATAGCCGCTTCCCCAATAATGATGAAGGTGGAAAGGCGAGAGGAAGCCACGAAAGGAGAGCCCGATGAAAATGCACCTCGTCCCTCTTGTAGTTCTTATTCTGTTCGGCCTCGGCTATGGCATTAGCCTTCCCCCTGCCAACCAATCGCAACCGGACGTAGCCAAACAAATCATCGCCCGCGAAAAAGCCTCGTTCGAGGCCTGGCAGCGGAAGGACAAGGCGTTCTACGCCGACTACTGGGCCGACGACTTCACGGAGTTCCTGCCCGACAACCCGTACCTGGACACCTCGGCGAAGGAGAACCTGCTGCCCAAGATGATGCAAAAATTCGAGCAGTGGAAGATCGTCGACTTCCAGATGTACAACCCCCGCGTGCAGCTTTACGGCGAGGTCGCCATCCTGACCTACACCGAGGCTGTGACCGGCATCTCCAACGGCCAGCCGTCGAGCTATACGGGTAAGGTGACGATGGTCTATGTCAAGCAGGACGGCACCTGGCGCGGGGTGCACTACCACGAGTCCGCGAACCCGAAGACGCCATGAAGTAACTTGAGGTCAAGCGGGCAGCTTGCCGTGAGGAGCAAAGGGGGGATATATTGGGCAGAAGGTTTGGAGTACCGCCTTCAGGCGGGTTTTTCAGCACGGCCCAAACCCGCCTGAAGGCGGTACTCCAAACGCCCTTTCGCTCACAGCATTTTCTTGAAGGCTATACCTTCAAAGCGCCACTGTCTTCAGGAGAGACAGGTATGTTGAAGAAGCTGACTCTACTCTGCTTTTGCCTAATCGCCCTGCCCATGCTGCCCAGGCTGAAGGCTTCGGCCACTCACCCTGCGGCGCAGGAGAAGGTTGACTTTCGCCGGGAGATCGAGCCGATCTTGCGGCAAGCCTGCTACCAATGTCACGGGGCGCAGCGGTCGATGGGGCAACTGCGGCTTGATTCCAAGGCCGCGGCCTTGCGAGGCGGCATCTCGGGTAAGGTCATCATTCCTGGCAACAGCCAAGACAGCCGGCTCCTTCACCGCGTGCTCGGGCTCGGCGGCGAACGGCGCATGCCTCTGGGCGGTGACCCGCTCGGTGAGCAACAGATGGCCTTGCTCCGCGCCTGGATCGATCAAGGCGCGGTGTGGCCGGACGAGGCGCCGGCCGAAATGAAGACTGAAGCGAAGGCTGAAAAGCACTGGGCATTTGTCGCGCCCGTTCGGCCGCCACTGCCGGCAGTCAAGAATCAGGTGTGGGTCCGCAACCCAATCGATAGTTTTATCCTGGCCAAGATTGAGCAGCAGGGGCTCACTCCCTCGCCCGAAGCATCGAAGGCGACGCTCATCCGTCGCCTCAGTCTCGACCTGACCGGGCTGCCGCCGACGATCGAAGAGATCGATCGATTCCTCGCCGATCAAAGCCCGCAGGCTTATGAAAAGCTGGTCGAGCGCTTGCTCGCCTCGCCGCATTACGGCGAACGTTGGGGCCGCCACTGGCTGGACGCCGCGCGCTACGCCGACAGCAACGGGTTTGAGAAAGATCTGGCCCGCTCGATCTGGCCGTACCGCGATTGGGTCATCAACGCCTTCAACCGCGACCTGCCTTTCGACCGATTCACCGTCGAACAACTGGCGGGCGACCTGCTCCCCAACGCGACGCTGGAACAACGGATTGCCACCGGCTTCCTGCGCAACTCGATGCTCAACCAGGAGGGCGGAGTGGACCCGGAGCAGTTCCGCGTCGAGGGGCTCATTGATCGCGTCGACGCCATCGGCAAGGCGTTCCTCGGGCTGACCGTCAACTGCGCGCAGTGCCACACGCACAAGTTCGACCCGATCCAGCACCAAGAGTATTACCGGTTCTATGCCTTCCTGAACAGCGACGATGAGCCCGAGCTCGAGGTCCCGGGTGAAGCGGTCAGCCAGAAGCGCGCGGAGATTCTCGCGAAGGTGACGCAGATCGAAGACGATCTCATCGCCAAGGATGCGGACCTGCCCAAGCGCCTGGCTGCCTGGGAAGCGCAAGCGCGCAAGTATGAAGACAAGTGGGCGGTGTTGACGGATGCCGAAATCTTTGCGGCCTTCGGCACCAAATTCGACAAGCTCGAAGACGGCTCCTTCCTCGCCAAAGGAGACAATTCGACGGGGAATAACTACATCATCAAAGCGCGGACCGGCCTGAAGAACATCACCGGCTTTCGCCTCGAGCTGCTGACCGACCCCAACCTGCCGCGGACGGGGCCGGGGCGCTCACTTGAGGGCAATCTCTTCGTCTCCGAGTTCTCGGTCGAAGCCGCCCCCGCCAGTCAGCCGGACGCGGTGGAGAAAGTAGTCTTGAGCCATGCGACGGCAGATTTCTCGCACCCGGACTTCCCCGTCAAGAATGCAACGGACGGCAACCCGAAAACGGCGTGGAGCATCGACGCCGGGCCGGGGCGCCGCAACCAGGATCGCAAAGCGGTGTTCGAAGCCCGAAGCCCCGTCGGCTTCGAGGGTGGCACGCTCCTGACTTTTCAATTGGCCCAGAAGCAGGAAGAGAGCATCAACCTCCAGGGCGGCAAGCCCAACATCGGGCGCTTCCGCCTTTCGGTCACGACCGATGAGCACCCGCACGCTGACCCACTGCCGGCCCGCATCCGCCAGATCATTTCAATCCCCGCCGCCGAGCGCACGCGTGAGCAGCAGCGCGAGGTCTTCAGTTTCTATCGCACGACCGACCCGAAATTCGCCGAAGCCAACAAGGCGATTGATGAGCTGATGAAGCAGTGGCCGTACGGCCCGACCACGCTCGCCTTAGCGCCGCGCCAACATCCGCGTGAGACGCATATTTTCAAGCGCGGCGATTGGCACAGCCCGGGTGAAGCGGTGACGCCGGGCGTCCCGGCGTTCTTGCACCCGTTCCCGAAAGACGCGCCGCCGAATCGCCTGGGACTGGCGAAGTGGGTCGTGGATAAAAACAACCCGCTCACTCCGCGTCTGATTGTCAATCGCGTCTGGCAGCAGTATTTCGGGCAGGGGTTGGTGACGACGCCGGAAGATCTCGGGTCGCGCTGCGAGCCTCCGTCGCACCCTGAACTGCTCGATTGGTTGGCTTGTGAGTTCAGGGATCATGGTTGGAGCCTGAAAGCGATTCATCGACTGATCGTCACCTCGGCCACTTACCGCCAGTCTTCGCGGGTGACACCCAAGCTTCAGGAAGCGGACCCGACCAATCGCTGGTTGGCGCGAGCCCCGCGGCTGCGGGTCGAGGCGGAGATCATTCGCGACATCGCGCTCGCGGCGAGCGGCCTGCTGAGCAAGAAAATCGGCGGGCCGAGCGTCTTCCCTCCGATCCCCGACGGCGTCCTCAACCTCGCTTACGGCGCCCCGATGAAATGGGAGACCAGCACCGGCCAGGATCGTCACCGCCGGGGGATGTATACTTTCTGGAAGCGCTCTGTGCCCTATCCCGGCCTGTCAGTGTTCGACGCGCCCAACGCCGATTTTTCCTGCCCGCGGCGCACCCGCTCCAACACTCCGCTGCAGGCGCTCACGACGTTGAATGACGCGGTGTTTGTGGAGGCCGCGCAGGCGCTGGCCTTGCGCGTGTGGAAGGAGGGCGGCAGCGATGACCGCTCACGCCTGACCTATGCTTTCAGGCTCTGCGTCGGCCGGGAGCCGGATGCCTTCGAGCTTCAGCAACTGCTCTCACTGTTGCGCGACCAGCGGGGTTATTTTCAAGGCCGGACGGCGGCGGCGGTCTATGTCTCTTCGCCGGACCTGAACAACCTGCCGCCCGATCTCGACCTGCACCAAGTGGCGCCCTGGACGATCGTGGCTCGCGTGTTACTGAACCTGGACGAGACGATCACGAAGGAGTAACTAAGCATAGAGGCAAGAATTCTGAGCTGTAATCTGTTCCATTTTCCGTTTTCCATTTGTCATTGGTCATTGCCTGGCGCGCTACTCGATCAATGACAGATGTCAACTGACAAATGAACAATGGAAAATGTCGAGGAGTAGTCATGAACCTCAGTGATGAAATCAAACTTGAAACCAAGAGGCTCCTCACCCGGCGGCACTTCTTCAAGGAGTGCGGCATCGGGCTCGGTTCGATGGCGCTCGCGTCGTTACTGACCGACAGCCTGTTCGGCGGGACTCCGCAAGCCAAGGTGACCAACCCGCTCGCGCCCAAGCCGCCGCATTTCCCGGGCAAAGCCAAGCATGTCATTTATCTATTTCAGGCGGGCGCGCCCAGCCAGCTTGATCTATTCGATTACAAGCCGGAGTTGGTCAAGTACAACGGGAAACCCGTCCCGCAGGATCTGGTCAAGGGCATCAACTACGCCTTCATCCGCCCGGACGCCGGGCTGTACGCCTCCGAATTCAAGTTCGCCAAATACGGCCGGTCGGGGGCGGAACTCTCGGAGGCCATGCCTTACCTCGCGCAAGCGGTCGATGACATCGCGATCATCAAGTCGATGGTGACTGAGGCGATCAATCACGCGCCGGGGCAGATTTTTATGAACACCGGCTCGCAGCAATTCGGGCGCCCGAGCATGGGCGCGTGGGTGACTTATGGCCTGGGCAGTGAGTCACAGGAGTTGCCGGGGTTCGTGGTCTTGTCTTCGGCGGGGGGCTTGAGCGGCGGCTCCTCGAACTTCGGCTGCGGCTTCCTGCCGACCGTGTATCAAGGAGTTCCGTTTCGGCGCACCGGCGACCCGATTCTTTCGCTCTCCAACCCGCGGGGCATCACGCGTGAGATGCAGCGCCAGACGCTCGATGCGCTGAAAGCGATCAACGAGCACCACCTCGCGCTTGCCGGAGACCAGGAGATCGCCACGCGCATCAATTCCTTCGAGATGGCTTTCCGGATGCAGGAGAGCGCGCCGGAGTTGATGGACCTCTCCAAGGAGTCGAAAGAGACGCTGGAGATGTACGGCGCGGAGCCCGGCAAAGCATCCTACGCCAACAACTGCCTGCTGGCGCGACGCCTGGTCGAGCGCGGCGTGCGCTTCGTGCAACTGTTCCACGAAGCCTGGGACCACCACAGCGAGGTGGCGAAGGGCGTCAGGAGCCAATGCAAGCTGACCGATCAAGCCAGCGCCGCGCTCGTCCGAGACCTCAAGCAGCGCGGCCTGCTTGATGAGACGCTCGTCGTCTGGGGCGGAGAATTCGGGCGCACGCCGATGGTCGAGAGCAACCCCGACGCCGGCCGCAGCCTGGGACGCGACCATCACAACAAAGCCTTCACGATGTGGCTCGCGGGCGGCGGGACCAAGCCGGGCATTACGCTGGGGCAGACTGATGAATTGGGCTTCAACGCCGTCGAGGACCGCGTGCACGTGCATGACCTGCACGCCACCATCCTGCACCTGCTCGGCTTCGACCACACCAAGCTCACGCATCGTTTCCAGGGCCGCGACTTCCGGCTGACCGACGTGCACGGCGAAGTGGTGAAGAAACTCTTGGCCTAACGCGCCCGGACGGATGCTGTTTATTCACTCGTCAGGCGCCGGAGACTCGGAAACAACGAAGGCAGTGAATAACAAAGCGGAAAGCGAGGCGACCATCGTGGCTGGGAAGTCAGAAGAGATGCTGGCCGCCTTTCATGAGCGACCCCAGGGCGCGGCAGTGTCCCTGGCTGGCGTCAGGACCGCGTTACGTTTGGTTGCCGTGTGCTGCATTCTTCTCGCCTGCGCCGCGCTGGCTACCGGCGCGCAGACGGCCGAGCCGGAACTCGACAAGCCGACGCTGGCCTGGATGCAGGCCGCATTGGACAATTGGGAGGCGATTTGCCGCCGCCACCTGCACGTCGCCATCGAGCCGCTGCCGTGGATCATTTTTTACGACGAGAGTCATGCGTGGCACCTGAATCCGGAGAAAGAACTGCTGCCGCCCCACGAGGCAGTACCCGCTTCGCTCAAGTTCGCGGGCCGGGCACTCACGTTGATGCGGGTGGCGCACGACAGGGGGCTGTGGGTCCCCGGCCGCGCGGCGCTGCCCGTGACGCCTCGTGCGGTCACGATGCTTTACGCGGACGAACAAAAACCGTTCTTCATCATCCCGCTGCCTTCGCTTTACCGGAAGCTCGCAGGTGCCGATCAATCTCCCGCGCTGGACGAGCTTTTCCTTGGCCTCGCCTGTCACGAGCTGGCGCATACGCGACAACTTGTTTACGCAGTACAACGGATCAACCGCCTGCGTGCGCAGCACAGGCTACCCGAGAGTATCGACGACGATATGATTCAACACACCTTCGGCGCGAAGGATGACTACAGGCGATTGTACGAGGAGGAGCGCGGGCACCTGATGCGCGCCATCCTTGCTGATGATCCTGCCGCCTGCCGCCGGGCACTGGCGCAAGCTTTGTCGGTCAGCCAGCAGCGGAAGAAAAGATTCTTTGTCGGAGACTACGAGGGCTATTCCGAGCTTGACGACATCTTTCTCGCGATGGAAGGTCTAGGCATGTGGGTCCACTACCAAATGGCGCGGGACCACGCGCCTGCGGGCGAGGATTGGCGGCAGACCGCAGTTTCGCTGTCGGAAAAGACCGCCGCATTATGGTCGCAGGAGGAAGGAATAGGGCTGTTTCTCTTGATCGACCGACTCGTGCCAGGCTGGCAGGCGCGCTTTCTGGCGCCGGATTTTCCCTCACCTTTCGCGGTACTGCGCGAGGCCGTGCGCAAGCGCGCCCCGCTGAGCCCCGCCGTGAGGTCGCGGAAGAAGAGAAAGAAAAGCAATGGATCAATGTACCAATGGACAATGAAACAGAATCGATCGGGGGGAAATTATGAGCGATGAAAGACAGGCGATAACTCGACGGAATTTTGTGAAGACCGGCGTGACGGCGGCGGCCACGCTGGCCACTACCTCGGTGACGGCCACATCCTACGGTCGGATTTTAGGGGCGAACGACCGCCTCCGGCTCGGCGGCATTGGGCCGGGTGACCGGGGCGCGGGCCGCTTGGCGACGGCCCAGCAACTCGGCGCCCAGATCGTCGCTCTGGCCGACGTGAACAAGGGCATGCTGGAGAGAGCGCAAAAGATTCTGGGCAACCCGGTGGAGAAGACTTATGTCGATTACACCGACCTCCTCGCGCGCCAGGACATCGATGGGGTGATCATTGCGACGCCCGATCACCTGCACCGCCAAGTCCTCATCGATGCGGTGCGCGCTGGCAAAGACGCCTACGTCGAGAAGCCGCTGACACGCACGATTGAAGAAGGCTACGACATCGTCGCCAAAGTCAAAGCCTCGAAGCAGGTCGTTCAGGTGGGCAATCAGCGGCGCAGCGGCGATCACTTCAAGAAGGCCCGCGACCTCGTCGCTTCAGGCGCCATCGGCGAGATCCGCTTCGTGCGCATCTGGGATTTCCGCTACCGCCCCGTGGACCCGTACATCAAGCGCAGCGCCGACCCGACGCTGTTCAGCCCCGCATTGATCGACTGGCCGCGCTTCCTCGGCTCAGCCCCCAAACGCCCCTACGACCCGAAGCGGGCCTCGGGCTGGCGCTGGTACTGGGACTACGCTGGCGGTTTGATGACTGACATCGGGCCGCACTGGCTGGATGTGGCCATGTGGATCACCGGTGCGGACGGCCCACGCCGCGTCTCCTGCAACGGCGGGAATTATCAGAGCCCCGACTGGGAGACTCCCGACAACGTGCATGCCATCCTGGATTGCGGCACCTTCGCCATCGTCTTCATGGTGCAATTTATGAATGGCCAGGAGTACGACGGCGCCGCCTTCTACGGGCTGGAGGGGAGCATCGTCCAGGAGAACGATAAGAAGTTGCTGGTCCGCTATGACAATAAGCGCAAGGTGGTCGAAAGCTGGAAGGTGACCGAAGAAGGGACGGCCCACATGCAGAATTTCCTCGACTGCATGAAGAGCCGGAAGGCACCGAACTCGCCGGTCGAGTTGGCCAACCGGGTATTGATCGGCGCCCACCTCGCTAACGAATCTTACCGCTCCGGCAAACGGGTGCAGTGGGACCCGCTGAAGGAGACGCGGCTCTAAGGGGCTTGGGTCATAGCTGTGTTATCCGAGGTGGCGGGTGCGGTGCGCGCCTGGCTCTGGTTTGCGCTCGCAGTCCAACCGATAGCACGTAACAATCTAGCTGAAATTGGTATTGTGATTCGCGGCCCTGGTGATATAATCGCGACGCTGCAACGGCGAGAAATTATCCGGTTCACTGACAGCTATTCTCATCTGAGCGCCGTTGCTCCAATACGGGTTGCGCCTAATTTCAGCCAACATCCCGTATTCTTGAGATGCCAGACGGCCCTCCCGCATTCGTAGGCAGGACCAGCCATTTATTCTGGTAGCGAATCTAAAGATTGTTCATCCGCTAATACTTTGAAGGAGAAGGGGCCCTTTCCCGCATATAGTCCAGGCCGCCTGACTAAACTGAGCCGAGGACAGCCCCTTGAGAACAGCCAAAGACTGGGGCCAATCCTGCCTCAATCGGCCTGCACTCACGATACCTTGATGTATAGCGGCAACGTGAAAGCCGTCGCGATCTATCAGACCCAGAGCGGCCGACGGGGTAGCTGCGATGGCAAGCGGTGCGGAGAGCAATTCCCCGAGACGTGTGGGACGGCTTTCTTGGAGCTGCGCATGCCGGAAGAGACAGTGATCCCCGTATTCAAGCTCTTGCTCTCTGAAACGCCTGCCTTGTCCGGAAGTGAATGAGTGCCCGATAACAACATCAAGGAGCAAAATATGGTCAGGAGACAGAACAATGCGGGAAAGAATAAGGACCTGTCACTCGGCCGCGAGGGACGGCGCCGGCAGGCTAACAATATATACCACTACCCGGGCGCTGCCGAGTGCAAGGACATCGTGCTCGGAAAAGGCAATCTCTGGTGGCTGTACGGTGGCTCATTCCGCTGCGGGCGAGGTAACAATATCAAGGCTGTCGGCTCACATGGTGGGATGTTCCGCTCTGCCTGGCGCGTAGAGTTGCTCGCTTTTCTTTTAGCCGCGCTTGTTCTTGTACTCTCGTGCAGGATCGCCGGGCCCAAGCCAGAAACAGAGACGTGGAGAGTCAAAGGAGCCTTGGCCGCTCTTGAAGATCCCAATCCTAAAGTCTGGGTCAAAGCCTTGAATAAGCTGGGAGAACTGAGATCCCCAGGTACGGCCGATAAGATTGCCAGTTCGCTCGATTACGCTGACAGTGAGGTCCGTCAGGCCGCTATCACAGCACTGGGAATGTTGGGAGAGGCGACCGGGGAGCACGCATCAAGGATAAGAGAGATAATGATGAACCCAAGGGAAGAAATACCTATCCGGGCTACAGCAGCTCTTGCACTAGGCTCAATGGGAGAGGCCGCGAAAGGATTCTTTAGGGATCTTGTAACCACAGCGGAAAGACCCATTGTAGCCATAGCGGCAAGCCCGGATCAAATTGAGTTCCTCCGGCTCTCTGCTCTTTTAGGCTTGGGGGCGATGGGAGCGAACGCCAGTGGTTACAAGTCAACTCTTGCCACCCTGGCAGGCGATACCAATCAGTCTGTGGATATACGGATTGCAGCCATTACCGCGCTGGGAAAGATGGGAGGGGCGGCCGGGGAGCACGTATTAAAGATAAGAGACATAACGATGAACCCAGGGGAAGCAACCCCAAGGGATGCAAACGCTATCCGTAAGGCGGCGGCTACCGCATTGGGCTCGATGGGAGAGGCGGCCAAGAAATACGTGGGCGAGCTTGTAGATTTGATGAAAAACCCAAAGGAGGAGGCAACGTTCCGTGCGGAGGTGGTCAAATCACTGGGCACTATGGGAGTGGCTGCCAAAGATGCCATCCCCGCCATCGCGAACCTGCTGAGCCCGCCCCAGACAAAGGATGATGCTTACCTCCGTGGCCCGGCCGCCCTAGCCTTAGCGGGAATGGGAGAGGCCGCCAGGAATGAGGTGCCTAGCATTGTGGGCTTGCTCAGAGACCCCCGTCCCTACATCCGTCAACAAGCGATTGAAGCCTTGGGGAACCTGGGAGCGGCAGCCAGGGATCAGGTCTCACTGATTGTAGATCTCTCGAATGACCAAAGCGCCCCGGCGTATGCCCGTGACGCGGCGGTGATAGCGCTGGGAGTCATGAGGAAGGCGCCTAAGAATCGGGTGCCGGAGATTATAAAATTGCTGGAAGACTCGGAAGATCCTACTCACTCCTCGGCGATCAAGGCTCTAGCTGCGATGGGGCCACTGGACTGGGAAAGTGTGCTTAGCATTTTGGGCCCGATATACAGCCATGACTCATGGCTCGTAGAACTGCGGCTCCTCGCTCATTTCGTGGGAGGGGGCGAAAAGAATCCGGAGATTCTCATCAAGTGGCTGGGTACCGGCGGGAAAAAGATCTCTCCCGACCTGGGGCATCTGGAGCGCGAGGAGGTCCTCGAAACGCAAAGAGTTTTTTTAGACGCCTTGAAAACTATAAACGCCTTGAAAACTAACGAAGAGAAGGTACCCTTGGACGATGACTTGGCGCTATTGCGCAGTGACTTAGCGCGATTGCGCGATGACTTGGCGCAGCGGATCGTTAATCTCGCACAGTTAGCTGTTTGGACAGAGAATGATATTCTCCTCCTTTCAAAGGCTAAAGAAGGCCTAAAATCTGATTATTCGGCTCTGGCCGAAGTAATTGAAAATAAGATCAATGGGTTTAGAAAAAAGCCGAGCATTCCTGAACTACTCTGGCAATTTCTCCAGCCTTCGTGGGAGAAAGCGGGATATGCAGGCTTGGCCTTCCTCAGCCACGTGCTGTTCTGGGTAGCCCTCATTCGCTTCTACCCCAAACGCCCGGAGATTCAAGCCATCATTTTTTGGAATCCCTGGGTTCGCCGAATTACGACGCTAGGCTATGTCAGCTTGGCGCTGACCTATATTCCCTCTCTGCGCTCGAAGCTGTTTGCCCCATTTAAGGACTCTTTGCTCGCTGAGGCGAAGCTTGAACTCCTAGATCAGCAGCCATACTTTGAAGAGTCCCAAGTGAAGGTCGAACGATCGGGGCTCATTCGGCCGATCAGAGAGGCGCTTCCTGAGATTAAGGGGCAAATCGTTCTCGAAGGGGACTCGGGGCTGGGAAAGACCATGTTGCTTCGATCTTTGGTGAAAAACTCCAAGCGGGTCGTCGTCTTTTTGCCGGCCGAGAACTGCGCCGGTGGGGTCATCGAAGCGATTCAAGAAAAATTGCAGGGCCCGGCCCAGGGTTCCGATTTCCTCCAAAACCTGATCTACATCGGGGCCATCGACATCTGCATCGACGGCTTAAATCAAGTGACGGCGGAGACCAGGGAGAAGGTGACCCATTTCGTGAAGAATTACTTCAAGGGAAATATCATTATAGCTACCCAGCCGCTGCTGATGTGGAAACCACCTGCGATCGCCAAGGTCTACATTATACAGCCAATTGAGGAGACAAAGATTCAGGACTTTCTCTGCAGCCGAAAAACGAGCCTCCCCCAAGATGCGACTGTCACCGGAGATGTCTACGAACAAGCCTGCCAGGCCTATCTTAAGAGAGCGCTGGATAAAGAGCAGCCGCCAGAAATGCTCGACGCAGCAAAGAGAGTCCTTTCCAACCCGATGGATTTGACGGTAGTGGCCAGGATGTTGGCCATGGGTCAAGAGCCAGACCTATCCGGCCTGCTGGAGCAGGAATATCAAAACATGGCTGAGAAGTATCGGGCGAAGAATCTTTACCAGGAGTTCCCGCTCAGCTCATTCTCGGAAAGCGTCTACCAACTGAGGCTGAAGAATCAGGATAAGGATGTGTTAGCTGTCACTTCGCTTGCGGACGGGTTCGATAAGGAGTTGCAATATATGGAGCGGGAACAGATGGTCCTGACGAGGCAGAGCACGGTCCAGGGGAATTCGAAGCTCGAATGGTATTTCCGGCACGACAAGATCATGGACTTCTTTATCGCGCAGGCACTCCTGAAGGGGGCCAGCGCCCGGCGAAAAGAGCACCTAGGCGACCCGCGTTTCCGCGGGAGCTATCTCCTTTTGGCCACATTACTGCCGATAGATGAGGCCAATGAATTGCGCGAGCAATTGATCCAATACGCAGCCGATACTCAAGACTATACGTTGTTCGCTCTGGTCATCCAGATTTTGCGGGCGAGGGGGAAAGCGCTCCCGGCAGCCACCGGAGATAGCCTCTAGCTCGGCGGGGCTTCATCAGATCCAGGTGACAGGCTGGGTGTTTGTAAAATTCTGATGGCGGTGATCACGCATTAGCTACGCGCGGCAAAGGGTAGCATCGTACTGGGGCTGTCTCCCTACCTGAGATTGGGCTGGCGAAATAGATCGAAGTTCTGCACACATGATACTAGAGGAGGAGTTATGGAGAAAACTGGCATCAGGTGGTTTCCCTTTCTTATCGTCTTCGGTCTCGTATCGGGCTACCTGCCCGCGCCCAGGGCGCAAACCTCAACCGCCGGAACTATTCAAGGACAAGTTCGTAATGATGCTACTCCTCCGCGCGGGGTTCCCGGAGCCACTGTGATCCTGACGAACCAGCGGACCGGGATCCGGTCCAAGACCTCTACTCTTTCCGATGGGTCTTACATAATCAATACCGTCCAGCCCGGGACCTACACCATCACCGCCAGTTGCCGCGGGTGCAACGATCTACCCGATAGCTCAATCAGTGACTTCGTCGTCCGGCTCTCGGAACACAACCTCATCGAGCCGCCGCCGCTGATCGTGCAAAGCGCCAGCCTCGAACAGGCGCCAACTATTGTTCAGTCTCGGATCTCACCAAGCTTCGCAATGACCGAGGCGGAAGTTGAACGGCTTGCCCACTCCGCCGCTGCTCTCGGCAGCCGCAACCTCGGTGGAGAGCAGCTATGGCTACTCCCCTCACCTGGCCCCCACGCCCCCGATGACTTGATCTTACCAGACTCACCATCTCTGGTTAGCCCACGCGACACTGACACACAACCACCCTCGCCCAAACCAGCGCCCGCTCCTTCATCCCCGCAGTCGAGCGGGGGGGGCGGCGGTGTGCCAGCCCCGCCTGCGCCGGAGTCGAAATATCAGCAGGTGGTCAACACCTCCAATGCGACCAGGAGCGGGAGCTTCAGTGAGCGGCAATTGCGGGCGTTGCCCCTGCCCGGCACACGCACCTTCGACGACCTGGTCTTCCTGGTGCCGGGCGTAGCGCCGCCGCCCCAGACCTCGAGCCGCGCCGTTGGCCCAGGCATCGGGCCGGGAGTCGGCACCAGTGGGCAGTTTGCAGTCAACGGGCTGCGGAGCCGAGCGAACAACTTCACGGTTGACGGGTCAGACAATAATGACGAAGACATCGGGGTGCGGCGGCAGGGGTTCACGGCCTTGTTGCCGCAGTCGATCGAGAGCGTGCAAGAGTTCTACATCGCGACGCTGTTGCCGACGCCGCAGTTCGGGCGCAACCTCGGAGGGCAGGTTAATGCGGTGTCGCAGTCAGGTGGGAGTGAGTATCACGGGACGCTGTATGGATACTTAACCGACAAGCTATTAAAAGCGCGTGATGCCTTCGACCTGACCGGAGGGCCATTCAATTTCCCCATTCTGCGGCCTCGTGATGGAGCGGCTGTGTTAGTGGATGGGAGGGCTTTAGAGCCCGTCAATCCAGTAGAAGGAAAAGACAAGTTCACCCGGGCGCAGTACGGGATGGTCTTTGGGGGGCCGATAGTCAAAGAGAAGACGCTCTTCTTTACCTCGTTGGAGCATCAGGACATCAACGCCAGCAAAGAGTCACATTTCGCGGTGCCAACAGTGGCCGAGCGGGGCTTCCTTGGCAGTGGAGAGGGGTTCCCGACTTTCCAACTCTATCCGACTTCGGAAGTCGGTGATGCGTTCTTTAGTCTGTTTCCCTTCCCGAATAACCCGCGCGGTCCCTATAGGGAAAATACTTTTACTCAAATACTCCCGGCCAGCGCGGTCGGCACGATTTTCTCCACCAGACTTGATCACCAAGTCAAGGCATTCAATCGGGACCATCTCCTCACCGGGCGGTACAATTTCGCGGATGATAACACGATTATTCCCACGACCGGAGGGGCACTCTTCTCCTCGCAGCGAGCGTTGGTGCGGACGCAGAATCTCTCGCTCTTCGCCAACAGCATCTTCTCCCCGCAGGTGATGAATGAGTTTCGGTTTTCATACGGGCGAACGAGGCTGAGGTTTGATGAGGTCGAACGTGATCCGTTGCTCCTCCCGTCCAAGTTACTGCCCAATGAAAAGTTCCTCTTGAACGCCCCGGCATTCGGGAATTTCACGCTTCCAGGGGCCCCCCCCCAATATAAAAGACTATGTCGTGGGAGCGGTAATGAGACGAAGGGGAGCTATACTCCGTGTGCAGCGGCGATGGCGAATGAGCAAGTTGGAATAGAGGATATCCTTGGGGGGCCTCTTGGCCAGGTGATCGTTTCAGGGTTCAGCCCGATCGGAGTGGATGTTTTTCATTTTCCACAAGGAAGAGTCAACAATACCTTCCAGTTCGCTGATACGTTCTTCTACAACCTGCCCCGGCAGCGATTTACCGCGGGCGTCGATATCCGGCGGATTCAACTCAACAGTTCCCTGGAAAGAAACTTCCGTCCGCTAGCAGTTTTCAACGGTGTCAGAGACCGCAGCAGCAACAGATTTGGGCCATTTCGTGGTCAAATACCAGCAAGAGCCAACGACACGCTTGTACTTGGCACAGATCTAGCGGCCTTGGGCGTTCCGACAGGATTCTTCCAAACTTTGGCTGTGGCTCGGGATTCAACCATCGGGTTGCGTTACTTAGAGAACAACCTCTTTCTGGCGGACCAAATTCGCGTTCGCCCAAACTTTACTCTCACGCTTGGAGTAAGGTATGAGCTCAATACAGTACCTGAGGATGTCAATCGTCATACCGAGTTTGATACCAGCTTGCCAGAGCTTCAGAAGTTCTTTGCTTTAGAGCGTATTGTTCCTGGAGGAAGCGGCCTCTCTGGTCTTGAACTATTCCTGGCCGGGCGTACTAAAATTTACCGCCTCGATAATAATAACGTGGCGCCGCACGTGGCCTTTGCCTGGGATCCATTGGGTGATGGCAAAACTTCGATCCGCGCCGGTTACGGTATTTATTATGACCAGATTCCCGGAGCAGTCATCAGTCAATCCCGCAATCTCTTTCCTTGTTTCTTAACGATCAACTCCGGTGGGTTAGCAAAACAAATAATAATCAACGGGAATACAATTACCGTATTTCAAACTTTTAATCCAGCTGGAGGTAGGGTGCAGGGGACTCTAAACAATTACACCATAGATTCTCTTCGTTCGACAATCCCTTCACTAGTCCTGAAGCAGCCCTTTCCAGTCAATGATGAGGTTGATTATTTGGTGCTCCTGACTGGCATTGCTATCGCTCCCTTCACTGGCCCCACAGCAGGCTTTATCTTCCCTGCGGATGATTTGGTAACTCCCTACTCACAGCATTGGGGGCTAACTATAGAACGGGAGATAAAAAGCGACTTTCTCCTCTCAGCCGCTTATGCCGGAACCAGGGGGGTACATTTACTTAGGTTCGCAACTCCTAACTTGGGATTAAATTCATTACTAAGAGTGGACGGGGTACGTCAGATTAGCACCTTTCAAATAGCTCTTTCAGGAACAGGGAATCCCCTCCGAAGGCGATTCCCTTTTCTTGGCTCATATACTTCGATTGAGTCGGACGTTAATTCAACCTATCACAGCTTGCAGCTTCAGTTGAATAAACGCTTCTCGCACGGCATCCAGTTCACCACCGCTTACACCTGGTCCCACACGATTGACGAGGTCTCGGACATCTTTGACTTGGCGGGCGCGCGCACCCTGCCTCAAGACAGTTTCAATCGGCGAGGTGAGCGCGGGGATGCGAATTTCGATGTGCGCCATCGGTTCGTTTATAGCGCGATCTGGGATTTGCCTTTCTTCGAGCAGCACAAGCTTCTCGGGGGCTGGCAGTTGGCCAGCATCGGGACTTTTCAGATCGGCCAGCCATATTCAGTTCTCTCTAGTATCGATGCCAATGAGGACGGCAATCTCACTGACAGAGTAGCGCCTGGCGCAACTGACCCTCTTCGGACTGGGGCAAGTCGTAATACTTTCCGCGCACCAGGGATTGCCACGGTTGATCTCGCAGTCAACAAGACTTTTTGGCTCACCACTAGGCAAAAGCTGGAGTTCCGTAGCGAGTTCTTCAACCTGTTCAATCGGACGCACTTTGGTATTCCGGTGAATCAACTATTTTTCGGAGGCTATGGAGTGAGGCCAGCGACGGAAAAGATCTTCGTGGATACACGACTCCCGGCGCGAACTATTCAATTTGCTCTCAAGTATAGTTTTTAGTTCGGCAGCCGTTCATAGGAGGAACGCAGAAAGGAAGGGCTCACCATGCAAACCTCAGATAAGCATCTTTGCTTGCTCTTCGTGTTGTTAGCGCTGATGATTATTTTACCACTTTCTTTCGCGCAAGGGGTGCGGAAATCGTCCCCGGTATTTAACCAGAGAGGGTACGCCCCTTTGTCGTTATCCACACAGAGTGACCAGGCGCCTGGTTCAGTGCTCATCTACAACTTCTATACTTCGAAACCGGGCAGCTATGATACCACGATCGACCTGACGAACACCCACCAGAGCCTGGGAGTGGCGGTCCACCTGTTCTTCGTCGACGGGTGTAGCGGCAGTGTGGTGGATAAGGCGGTCTGCCTGAAGGGGGGCCAGATGGCGTCTCTCCGCGCTTCCGAAGTTGATCCCGGCCGGACGGGATATATTGTGGCGGTGGCCTCAGATCTCCGCCAAGGTCTCCCAATCAATTTCAACTTCTTGCGTGGGAACGTGAGTTCCCGGACCGCCGAGTTGGTGGACTGTCAAGGGAAGCGGATTCCCGGTGACTTCAGAAGCAGCCTGAGCGCTGAGAGCTTCGTTGCGCGATTCGGGCAAACCGGCTCTACCTTACCCGGGGTCAATCAATCGAGTTCGACAGCCAGGATTAATTTTGATGGTGATAGCTATGATTCAGCCTCGCGCTCGCTGTCTGCTGACCAGATCGCAAGTCCCGCTGACGGCCAAAACACCCTTGTGATCGTTAACAGCTTAAACGGCGATCTCACGCCAGGGGGGGTGAAACCGCTCTCCAATCTCTCCGGGACGCTGACCGGCAACAAGGGGCAGAACTCCAAATTCTCCATCCAGGGGGGCCGCCCCCAAATCAGGACCGAGATCAGAAGTTTGAATACCAAGCCGCGCGTCGCCAGCTCAGGGGCGAGAAGCATTCCGAGTGGGCGGACGGTCTGGGAGGAGAATCCATTTCTCCAGGCGGCGTGCAGCAATGTGATCATCCCGACTGGAGAGATGGGCGAGATCCGGATCGATAGCGGGGAAGGAATTTCCGGCGACCTGTTTTCTACGCCGATTCCTCAATTGCGAGGCTGCGGGGTGATGGTTGATTTTGTGCCAGGTAGCTCGATTAGTTTCAAACCCGGGGGATTCTTCGGAATCGTCGCAGGTACCTATATTTGTGACCCAATGAAAGTATTAAGTAAACCCCGCCCTGTGGGACTGTGCATCAGGACCGATCTAGATAACAATCAAATCACCACGGCAGCGGCCGTCAGCTCCAATCCGGCTCTTTCCCCCTCAAGGTTCTTATTTATCGACTCGGCGGCCTCCCGCAAAGATAGTGAGATCAGGGTCGTCACCCCCGAGGGCCCCTCAATCAGCCGCCATCTAAGCAGAGGATCGGAGAAAGGGTCTGCGGGGTTTACCATTCCGATCTTTCCCCTCTGCGGTAATAGCCGTAGGTGAGGGGGAGAGGAGGTAGGAGTCTTTGAAGCAGAAGGCTGAGCGTGCTTGGACAAGGAGCGGCGTCCGTTTAAGCCCCGCGGCACACTTCGCTTGAGTGACAGCCACCGCAAGGTAGAGCCATCTTGCCCCCTATCACCAACACTCAATGACCGGGAAATAATTGAATACCCCAGATTGGTATGCTAAGATATTTTCCACTCGGGTAAGGTAAGAGCAGCAATTGAAGGGTATTGAAATGCTTATCCGGGTAAAGGATCAGCTGAGAAATTGGTGACCGATTTGTCCTCACAAAGCGCTATATTTACGCCTCGCAATAATTTGGTCTATATAATAGATAACTTTATCGCCCGATCAGGAAAGGGCTCATCGAATAGTAGTCTTTCCTAGTAGTAAACCAGCCGGCAAATCAGACAACATGGTAACAGTAGTAGCTGACTGCCTACCGCTCCTGCCGCGAATGGGAGGTTAGCTAGCTGTTTGTAGGTCTGTCACTAGCTGAAGGAGTTAGGAGAACTATGCGATTTGCACTTGTGTGTTCAGTCTAATAGCGACTCTGCTCAATATTGACAAGCTTTCGATCCTGAATGCTCATCTGCAAACTGCTGTAGCCATGCATTGGCCGTTAGCTCGTCACTAGCTCGCGGCGGGAATAGCTATTCTGCCGATTAGGGTGAAGTGCCGGCCGACTCAGGAGTTAACCGCCCCCCTGCGGTAAGCGCTCGGAAAGGAGATATTCAAAATGCGACCCTCGAACAAAATCACAGCTTCACTGCTAATCCTGCTAGCGCCACTTGTGCTTGGCTTGACGGCTCTCGCCCAACCGGGCACTGCCCCAACAACCCTGTCCTCCTGCGGGGTGACGGCCCAGACTGTTTCCCCATGTCTCTCTGAAATCAGCGACCAGAAGCCCGGTTCGGTGCTCGTTTACAATCTTTACGCCTCAAGTGCAACTAGTCCCGATGGCAATGACACCCGCATCAGCATTACAAACACCAATCAACACCTTGGCATCGCCATCCACCTCTTTTTGGTGGATGGTTGCACCTGCAATGCCATAGATCTGGCAATCTGCCTGACAAAGAACCAGACGACCTCTTTCCGCGCCTCGGATGTTGATCCAGGTACGATGGGGTTCATAGTGGCGGTGGCTTCGAACCCTTTCACCGGCTGCCCGATTAGCTTCAACTTCCTGCTTGGGAGTGAGAGCTTCAAGGCGGCTAACCTTATGGACTGCAGCGGGCATCGACTTCTCGGCAACCTTCAGGGCAGCCTCGGTGCCGAGGCATTCCCGGCGCTCTTCGGGGTTACGGGCGCCACATTGCCCACTTGCAAACCGCTGGATACGGAAGCAGGGATTCTTTTTAATGGTTGTGCCTACGCCATGGCCCCTCACTTGCTCTTCGTCGATGGCATCCCAAGTCCGGCCGACGGGATGAATACCGTTTTCGTCATTAACCACTTGAGCGGCAATTTGGCGGCAGGGGCGACCCCGCTCCCTCCGCTATTCGGCATTCTGTACGACGACCGGGAGAACGGTTTCAGCTTCTCCATTCCAGGAGGCAGGTGTCAGGCAAAGATTGGCATTGGGAGTTTGCGTACGGGAAGGCGGATCGCGAGCGCGGGCACGAGCGGCCTGCCGAGTGGGCGTGCTGTCTGGGATGAAATTCCAAATCCATTCAACCAGGCGGCGTGTAGCAATGTGATCATCCCGACCGGAGAGACTGGCGCGCTCAGAATAGATAGTGGGGAGGGGATCTTGGGCTCCGTGTTTTGCACGCCGATTCCGCAAGTGCGGGGATGCGGAGTGGCGGTTGCTTTTACGCCAGCAGGAAATAGTAGTAAGGGATCAATCACATTCCAGGATCCAATCCAAGATACCATCAATTTTCGTGATAGACAGTCCCTCGAGATCGCGGGAGGCGTCTCTATTTGTAACCAAGGAATACTAACTCCCCTCCCCCTTCCGCCGCCAGGTGTGGGATTGTGCATCAGTGCTAATCTAGATGGAGATCTGATCACCACGCCGGCTGCGGTTAGCCCCAATCCTCCTCCACCGATCCCGAGGGGGAACTCGACGGTCTCCGTCACGGGGTCTAACATTGCTATTGGGATCAACCCCGCGAGTGTCACTGGCGCTCGCAATATGCACAAACTAGCATTTACGGTCTCCGCCGGGTTCACCATCCCAATCTTCCCACTCTGCGACCCGTAAGTTTCAAAGTGTCGAGGATCAGTAAGTGGTAGTCTCTGACCATGCTGATAAGTCTGACCCACAAGACCCTGACTAAGGGAAGCGGGTGACTCTTTCTACAAGTTTACAGACCGTAGAGAAGGCATTCGTGGCGGTCGGAATAGGAACAAAAATCGTATCGGATGAGACGATGCCGCAAGACGTGATTGGAGTCTTCTTCAGGCTCGAACCGAAGCCCTGAACGCAAATCCCTAGGTGAGACTGCCTACTTTTTTGGCCCGGCCGGAGGAGGCGCGCGCAAAGCTTGCACGCTTTTGATCAACTCTGCGGCGAGCTTTGGGGCGGCGGCGCTGCCGGTCCCCGCGCCGCTCACTTTCCCGCTCGCAAGCAGAGCGCTAGTTTGCCGGTGGGTGAGATTGAAGGTCCAGGTGAAAGTAAAGAAGGGGCGGTAAATGTCAACCAGCAAATCGGCGGCCTTCTCGTCACTGACAATCGTCAACCCCAGCGCCTGAAACTCTGGGTGATGGCGGAGCGCATTCTCGAGCAGGCCGGGGGTGAAATAGACCGTTTTTGACCGGATGCCAATGGTCCGGGCCGCACGGATCAGTTGGGTCGGCGCCGCGTTGGCCAGCCGCCCGCGGTCCGGTCCGGTCTCATCCGCCGACGTGATGACGACCTCATCCGCCTTGTAGCCCTCGATCAGGGCTGACGGGCGCTGCTGCTTGTCCGCGCCCAAATCCTGCTGAACCGACTTCGGCACTGCCTCCTGCAAATACTTGACGAGCCCGCCGAGCGTCACCTCCCCCTTCCTGTTCGCCGCCTGCCCGCTGAGCGCCTCGACGAGCGCTCGGGTGAAATACCCTTGCTTCTCCGCCGCCTGCTCGTAGGCCCGCTGCCCCACGCCTGCCGCGTGCAGCGTCACGAAGGCCGCCGCCTCGCGATGGCGCACGTCAAAGCTGAACCCGCGCGTGAAGGCTTCTGTCAGCGGGTTGTCAGCAGTGGCGCGCGCAGCCGCCGGGTCCTGGCGAGAGGTATCCAGAATGAACGCGACTTGGCTGACCTCAGTCGCTCGGATCAGCTCTTTGATGCGGTCAACACTGATGGCCGTCTCCTGGAGCAGCGTCACACTGTCGCTGGCCAGCGCGTCCGCGGGCAGCAGGTAGGCCTTGCCGCCACGTTCAATCCCATGTCCGGCGAAAGCGATCAGCAACAATCCGTCTTTCGGCACCCGCCCTTCGAGACTCGCCAGAGATTTCAAGATCGCGCTGCGCGTCGGCGGCTGCCTGTCTGGCCCATCCGTGGTGAGCAAAGTCACCTGGTTCGGCGGGAATCCGGCATACTGCACCAAGGCGTCTGCCAAGGCTCGCGCGTCATTGGCAACGTTGCCGAATTTGCTGGTCTGCTTGTCCTGATACTCGCCCACCCCGATGACCACTGCGAAGCGCTTCGCTTTACTCGGCCACTCTTCGACCAGGCTCACCGGCTGCCCACCCGAGCCAGGCTTGTCGGCCACCAGCTCGCCCGGCCTTGTCCCACGACCGGGGCTGAGAGCATTCAGGGCGCTCCTGGCCGACTCACGCAGTTGCCGCGTCTCAGGAGTTTTGCTCAGGGTGATGACCTGCGCATAATCGACCTCCAGCTTGTCGATGACCGAATCCATCTTCGCGAGCAGAGCCTTGCCCGCATCCCCGGCCCGCTGGTCGTTGGAGAGGGCGCGGTACTCGACGCCCAGCTTCTGATAGACCCTGTCGTAGGCCGAAGCACGCAGCCAATAAGTGTGAGGGTCGTTGGCGCTCGGCCCGTCCTTCATCTCGGCGGCTTTAGTGAGCAAGCTGATCGCCCCCTCCGGATCCGGAGTCCGCTGGCGCAACAGGTAGAGGCCCTGATACAGGTTGAGCATGCCTAGGCTGTAGGCCCGGAGCTTGGCGTACTCCTCCGGCTCAGAGCCCGGCGGCGGGGACTGGCTGTCCAAGAGCTTGAGAGCCTTGCTCGCGTACGCCCGGCCCTTTTCCAGGTCCTGGTAGAAATCGCCGAGCATGCCGCGGCCGACAGCTAGCGCCATTTGCGTCGTGACAGAGACCACAGACGCCTGGTCCGGCTGCTTGCTCAAAATTTCATCGCCGACGATCAGCAGCCGGCCGAGTTTGGCTGCGTCAGCGCCCTCCGAGAGCGACTTGAGGGTAGCCACGAAGACCTCATTCAGCGCTTTGAGATTCCCCGCTTCAACGGACTTGGCATACTCACTCTGAGGGTACCTGGCTAAGAATTGCTTTCCCAGTTCCAGCCTTTTCGCCGGATCACCCTTCTCGCCCTCATAGGCTTCGTAAGTGGCGCGCTCCTCGATGACCGCGAGCGCCTGCAACGTCTGAGCGCCGGCGCCACGCCTCCGCAGACTCTCCAAGGTCTTGGCATCGAGCCTGAAGGCAATGCCCCGCTCGCGAATATCCGTCGCGACGGCCCGGTCAGGCGTCTGGTTGTCGATCAACGCTTCGACTTGGGCGAGCGTCAACGGCCGCTGATTCTGACTGGGATCATGTGGCATCGCTGCCGACACTGCATCCCAGTGGTTTGCCGTAAGTGGGAGCAGCACGCCATTGCCGCCCAAAAAGAAAGTAAGAATCAGAAACGAGTGTTTCATACTTTTCAGTCCCTCCCAGGGCAGAACTATCGGCAGTATTCAGCGGGCCGCAGAGATATTGGTGATCATCGAAGCCTCTGTTGCGGCAGCTCTGGCTGCAATTGGTTAGGCGCGGCTTGAGAGTCGTAGTCCACCAACCCTTGCGATGCGCCGTGACCCAGGAATCCACGATAATCCAGGGTAATCTCCAGTACGGCGACCAGATTCTAGCCACTTTCTAACGTATATATCTGCCTTAGAATTCATCGCAAAGAGTTCAATGGAAAACTCGTCAGGAGTGCCATCTTCATAGATCGTTGCACTCCATTCGCCATTTTCATCCACAAAAATCTCATCCTCTTTGGGCCATAATAAGCCACCTACTTCTACTACTAACCAAAGATGTATGTCAGGTCTGACATTTTCTGCCCGGCCAGTACATAGGATTTCCCCCCGAGCCACTTGATTCGCAGAAGGTTTAATGATCTCCCCTTTTACTTCAAAAGAAGGCTTATCGCTAATAAGGGCAGTGATTAAATAGCTGATTACGCCTAGAACGATAGATACCAGCGCCAACCAGAAAAGCTTGTCGAGTACATTTTGAAGAAGAAGAAAAGTTGGATTGGCTCCGATGTTCTCGAACACATTGAGAGAAAGGACTTGTCTATAGATGGCGTAGAGGACCGCTATCACTACTCCCGATAGAGCAAGAGGTGTTCTGACTTTCCTAGCTATATCCACCACTCTTTCGGTGCTAGTACTCATTTTATCTTTTCCTCGACAAATGATCCCGCCAACTCGCTAGCGAATTTGTGGCGAGCGCCTAACTTGCGATTAGGCTGACTGTCACCTATTCAAAATCTCAATCGTCTTCTTGATCCGACGCCTGAGGTTGAGCGCAGCCTGATCCGTAGGGTCCAGTCTCAGCACCTCGTCACACTCCTTGAGGGCAGATACATACTGCCCCCGATCATATAAAGCTCGCGCCCTGTTGAGATGGTCAGACTTCTGCTGCAAGAATTCTTCTAAATTCTTTGGACGATCATATGCCCGGTTGAGACGCTCCGAGGCCCGCTGCTTATTAGGCGTTGGGGACGGGGTGGCAGCCACGACAGACGGCCGTTGCTGAGCGACTTGGGGAGCAGGTGTAGCGGCGAGTGTCGGCGATGGCCGTGGAGTGCTTGAAGGCGAGGGAGTGGGGCTGGGCGCAGGCGCCTTCGTCGGCTCGGCCTGAGCTATAGTCTCTTGTTGCTCGCTCGAGCTGTCGGTCTGGCCGCCGCTGAAAGCATAGCGGTAAAGGCCGTAGCCCCCGCCTAACAACAGTCCGCAAGCCGCCGCTATCGGGATGAGCTTCGATCTCGTGCGACCGGCCCGAACAGAAGTAGCCGGCGTCTTCTCCTGGAGCGGCACCACGAGCTTCACGTCTTCGGCAGCCGCCTCAAGTTTAGGACGTATCGCATCGGCTGGCCGGTCCGGGGCGGGCTGAGTATCCACCTCACCTTCGTCATCATCGGCATCCATCTGAGCCGACTGCTGCGCATCACCTGCCATCACCGCTGGCGGCGCCTGACGTTGGCGGCTGAGACTGCGGTCGAAGAGTGCGGCTACCTCGCCGGCCCGCGCCGGCCGCCGGTCCGGCTCTTTCGCCAGCATGCGGTTGATGAGTTGCTCGATGGCCGCGGGCGCATCAGGCCGCTGCCCACGGAGCAACGGCGGCGGCGCAGTCAGGTGCATCTGAATCAGTTTGTGCGTCGAGGGGGCTTCGAACAGGAACCGGCCGGTCAGCATGCGGTAGAGCATCACCCCGAGCGAGTAGATGTCGGACCGCGTATCGATCTGCCCTTCGACGCGAAACTGCTCCGGGCTCGCGTAGTGGGGCGTCCCGACGACTTGGGAGACCGGCGAGCCGACCGTATCACTGATCACCTTGCTGATGCCGAAATCGAGCACCTTGACCTGCTCGCGCCCGCCCGCCCGCTTGACGATCATGACGTTTGACGGCTTGAGGTCGCGGTGAATGATGTGCCCGGCGTGGGCCTCGTCCAGGGCGGCGGCCACCTGCCGCAGGATCCGGGCCGTGCGCTCGAAGCTGAGCGGGCCCGCGGCGAGTTCTTCGTCCAGCGTCTGGCCTTCGAGCCACTCCATGGCAATGTAGGCGATGCCGTCGGAGGTGCGGCCGGAGTCATAGACGACGGCGATGTTCTCGTGGCTCAGGCTGCCGGCCAGCTTGGCCTCGCGCTCGAAGAGGTCCACGGTCCGCTTATTGCTGAGCGCGATGTTCGGCTGGAGGATTTTGAAGGCGACGCGGCGCTCGACTCCGAGTTGGTGCGCGCTGTAGACGGCGCCCATCCCGCCGACTCCGACCAGGGCATCAATCCGGTATTTGTCGGCCAGGATGCGGCCGACCAGGTGATAGGGGTCTTGCAGCGAGAGCAGCGCCCCGTCCTCCAGGCAGAACCGCTGCGTCTCGGAGTAGGTCCGTCGGCAATGAGGGCAGTACTTCATCACATCCGTCCTGATTTGGCTTGAGCTTCTGCGATCACCTTGGCTGCGACCACTAAGCCGCCAGCCGTCGGGTGATGTCGCGTGCTGAGGGCTTCATCGCCTGTGAATGGTTAGCCTCATCGCAGGCGTAACACCTTATCACACCCGTGACCAACTCTCTAGCCGGTCAGTAGAGGGATAAAAGATTTGTTGCGGTGAGTCAGAGAGCTGAATGAAATGCTGGCTCAATTGGACATTGGCCCGCGCGGGGCGTATACTCTGGTGCCGGAGCCGCATGACGAGACGGACTTGATTAAGCAATTTGGGTTTGGACGCAGCCGGCACATGGTGGTCCGCAGTCTCAGCCTTTTCGACACCCGAGTGCCAGATCCGACCCAATCAACCATCCCTGGGAAATGGGAGGTGGCTCAAGCCTTGGATGGCGGTCGCGCCATAAGTTACCGCCTTTCGGTCTGCCAGCCTGCCGCCGATTCACCAACTCAGCGTCTTAGGCGGGCGGCAGGCGCTCAAGATGTACCGCCGGCGTATGAGGCGGGCAGTAGACGTAGAGATTCCTGTCAGGCGCCTGACATCATCTCCTATCAGAATGGATGACTAAGCAATAAATCAACTCCGCCCTTTCACCTGGTCGCGTATCGGTATCTAGTGTTGAGACGCGACTGACAGATAGATGACAGACAACTAGCGACCTTTCGTAGGTCAAAGGAGACCATATGAGGCACAAGGTGACTATAGTAGGTCTAGTCTTGGTGTTGGCGTTATCTTCTTTGTCGTTCAAGTGTGATGGCAATTCAAGCGATCCAGTCAGGAAATCTGCCAGAGCCGCAGATACGATTGCTGGATCGATCACCGAGATGATCAAGGTCAAGCGTCAACTCGCCCAGCAACAGAAGATCGCCCCGGATGAAGAACTGGCATTGACGAATGCGCTACTCAAGGCGAATACTGCCGATAAGGCTTTTGTCGATGCCATAAAAAAGATCAAAGGCACCCCCGCCCCATCCGATAAATCAAATCTGGCCACCCTCTTTTCGGCGGTTTCGGCCGCAGTCAATGACATTGACGCGGGCGTCTTGGGCGTGAAAAACCCAGACTCCAAGAGCAAGCTGACGACTATCCTGAACACCATCAAGGCATCATTAGGGATCATCTCGTCGTTTGTCCAGTCTGCCTGATGGCGGCGTGCACCATTGAAGACGGGGCCACCATCAGGCCCCCCTGAGTAATCATCGGAGGTGACAACTTGAACTTCTTAGCATTGATTGCAAGCCTCTTGCCTTTAATCTCGCAGGTCGTTCCGGGCTCGAGTGAAGCCACCTTGCTCGCGACGGCTGCGATCAACATCATCAAGCTCATCCAATCTCAAAGCGGCATGACTACGGATCAGATCCTGCAACATGCCGGGGCCACGCTCGATGAGAATGAGCGGATGTTGCTCGAAGACCTGGCGCGCTTGCAAGGCCCAACCGGCGGCACGCAGCCAAGCGGAAGCAGTGGCGGCACGCAGCCGAGCGGAGGCAGTGGCGGGACACAGCCGGGCGGAAGCAAGAAATAGCTTTAGATTTCGGCTGCTTGGCACGCTCCACTACCAGCTAATAACAAACAAGAGCTACCAAATAGAACTCGACTCCATACCTTTGAGCGATTAAAAGGGACTTTGTCGACTAACTACCTTTGTGTTTCTCCGAGGCTGACGGCACAGGTTTGTCTTTCGATGCTTCGGCCCGCTTTGCCTTGCCCGGCGGGGCCAAATGGTCCGCCCCTGCCCAGTCTCGTCTTCAGCTTACCTGACCTCTGGAAGTAGTAGGCTTCCCTTCCTGACGGCATTGAATGAGGCGAATTAATCTTGTGGACATGAGCCTACTGGCTACGTATACTCTGGGGCCGGAGCCGCGTCACCATCCGGACTTCATCGAGCAATTTGAGCTTAAGGTATAGATTCGTTCCACTGGCCGCCCCGCCGAACTCGGTATTTCCCTCAATCATGAATACTAAAGTAACCTTAGGGGTAGTAGTTATCGGATCGCTACTGGCCGGGCTGATTTTGTCGAGGTTGATTTACCCTTACGACATCGGCGTCCGAGAAGCTTGCGTCTGGCATCCGGCCCTGTTCAGCGCGCACCTGAAGAATCCCTACAGTCTCGTCACGCAGCCGCCATTTGCGGTCGCCCCTTACGGCTATTTTTACTACCTCATAGTTGGGATAGGTATCAGGTTATTTGGGTATCAGTTCTGGTTCGGGCGTGTTTTATCGGTCGCCTCCGCCCTGATTTGCCTGGTTTGCATCTGGCGGATAACCTGGTTGCTCACCAGGCGACGCGAGGCAGCAGGGGTGGCAGCTTTTGCTTGGGCTTCGTCATTTTCCGTTCAGTACTGGATCGCCATTCAGAGGCCGGATTTCACTGCCTTAGCGTTCGCCCTGGCTGGAATCGTTTTAGCCCTGGAGCCCGATGATCAGGCGGATAGGGTAAATCTTCGCTCCTGCCTCGCGGTCATTTTTCTGACGGCGGCGTTTTTCTGTAAGTTAACCGTCGTCCTGCCGATTGCTGTGGCTCTAGCCGTGTATGCGCAGTCCAGGAGGTTCCGGGAAGGTATTTTCGTGGCCGTGGGTGTTATTTGCCTGGTGGCGTTGGTAACAGCGGCATTAGACCTGACCTCGGGATCACAGTTCACCTGGCAGTATTTTGTTTTGACGCGGAAGATACCTGCCGACTACGGGCAGGCCAACACCATGCTGCGCTACTTGTTACTCACTCCCTCCATGTGGGCGTTCCTGCTGGTGATCCTGGCGTATGTGGCTCGCGAAGGATACGCGCTCGGCCGACGAGGTGGGTGGGCCGTTCTTCGTTCCTCAGTAACTTCAAGGGAGTTACTGATGGTAGGTTACCTGGTGGCGTCGGCAGTTGGCGCTTATATGGCTTCGGCGAGGGCTGGGGCAGGCTACAATTACTATCTCGAAGCCACGACTGCGGCGTCGATCGTGGTAGGTTTAGCGGTCGGGCATTTTAGTTCGGTCGCGAAGAGTCAGCGGGTACTGGCGGCAGTAGCTGCTCTTTTTATTTTGACCGGGTTGTTTCGTCTCTCTCACGAAGCAATCAGGGAATATTATCGCTGGAGCAGTTACCCTTACTTTAGTGAGGTCATTGATGTCCTTAGAAAATCGGCCGGCCGGTCAGGAGCTTCGTCCGAAATTGGCCTGAGTCTGTTCCCGGAGCTGATTACGTTTGCCGGGCTGGAATATCATTTCGGCGATTGGGTACAGTATACTGATGGTCGGTCTGAGGTTTTGGCGGAGATCTTTCAGAAGGCTTTGCTGTCCGGGCGATACGCGGCCGTGATTTCGATGGGGAATGGGCCTCTTCCGGGATACCATCTGGCGCAGACGAAGCTACCTCCGCCGTCCAAGTTTCCACCAGTGTACCTTTATCTGCGCGACCCCTGATGCTTGGAAGATGCTTGGAAGATGCTTTATGGTACAGTCCGGGGAGCGTGAGTGACCTGATGGCTTCGGGAGAGGCGCGGCGGTGGCAGGCGCCAGGTCGCTCACGCTCCCCGGACTGTACCTAGGTGGCAGAAAGGCTAGCGATGAAACTTGAAGAGGTCGCGCAAGACGTTTACGCCTGCCTCCAGCCGGACCGCGGGCTGGGGTGGAGTAACTCGGGTCTGATCAACCGCGGTGGTGGCCTGGTGGTGGACACCTTCTGGGACCTGCCCCACACACGCCGGCTGATCGAGAACTACGCCCGCGTGTGGAAGGAGCCCGCCCGCCGCGTGGTCAATACGCATCACAACGGCGACCACTGCTGGGGCAATCAGATGTTTCCGCAGGCGGAGATTATCGGTCACCGGCTCTGCGCCGCAGGGTTTGAGCAGGAGAGGCCGGGCCTGCTGCAGATGCTCCGAAGCGCTGGCGGGAGCGATGACCCGGCGATCGCCGCGCTCGCGCAGGCCTTGGCCGAGTGGGACTTCTCTGAGATTGAACTCAAACCGCCGACCACGCTCATGGAAGACCGCCTGGAGCTCGACCTCGACGGCCTCGCGGCTCACCTCATTTACGTCGGCCCGGCCCACACCGCCGGAGACGTGATCGTTCACCTGCCGGAGCAGCGCGTAGTCTTCTCAGGCGATGTGCTCTTCCGCCTCTGCACGCCGATCGGCTGGGACGGGACTTATGACGGCTGGCTGCGGGCGCTCGACACTCTGATCGCGCTGGAGCCGGAAGTGATCGTGCCGGGGCACGGCCCGCTCTGTGGCGTGGAAGGCCCGCGAGAGATGAAGGCGTACCTGGAGTACGTGCGGGGTGAGTCGCGGCATTACTTCGACGCGGGGCTTTCCGCGTTGGAGGCGGCGAAGCGAATCGACCTTGGACCTTATGCCACTTGGACAGAACCGGAGCGGCTGTTGTTTAGCGTCGAGCGCGCTTACCGCGAATTCCGGGGCGAGCCCTTTGACACGCCGATTGACGCCATCGCCATCTTCCACGGCATGCACGAGCTGCGAGGCGACCCGCAGTTCAGCCGCCGACCTGTCCGATGATCAGCAGGGGTGAGCTGGCGTCGATCAATGATGAAGGAGAAAGATATGCGTTGGAATCGATGGTTGGTGATGCTCTTACTGGCCACCCTGCTCACAGCTTCGAAACCTGCAACGGCCACTATCGTCCCCGCGTTGGATGTGCCCTCGCTGACGCGCGAAGCCGGTCTGATCGTGGTCGGTCAGGCGACCTCGGTGCGAGAAGAGGAGCGCGGGAATTATGAAATCCGGGGGCAGATGATGCCGGCGCGTCGGATGGTGGTCGAGCTACGTGTCGATCGAGTGATGAAAGGAGAAGCAGGCGCGACTGTTGCCTTCAGGTTCTTCTCAACCGACCAGTTCGTGGGTTACAAGGAAGTGGTGGCTAGTCAATTCGGGATGTTCTTCCTGCGCCCCGCCTCGGAAAGCATTCTCTTAGCCTCCCCCTATTACCCTTCCATTGTCGCGGCCCAGGAGGTTTGCGCCACCGAGGGAGATGACCTCGCTCGCGTGACCGCTGAGCTGGCGTGCGTTCTTCACTCGACTGCCATGACAATCCGTGGACGCGCAGAGGCCATCAGCGCACTCGCTACTGTCAAAACGGCAAAGGCTGACTCCGCTCTCAAGCGTGCGGCGCAAGAGCTTCCCGAGCCGCTCAGTCTGTTAGCGGCCTCCGTCATGCTCAGCCGCAATGACATCTCCATGCTTCCACTGCTTGAGGAGACTTTGCAGCATTCCTCAAAACTCGTGGTCCAGGATGTGGGTTACAGCACGCAGTGGAACGCGGCTCTAGCACTCGAAGGCATCAAAGATAAGGCGGCAATTCCCGCCCTGGCTCGTTTGCTGGAATCCCAGGAGGTGGAAACGCGGCGCGGCGCCGCCCAAGCATTACGCCATATTGGGACTGAGGCAGCCCTCGAACCGCTCTCCAAAGCGTTGTACGACGGCGATTGGGAGGTTCGCTGGAAAGCGGTAATGGGGCTTGCGGGGATCGTAGGGGCGGATAGCTGGTATCCAGCCTACGATAGCTTCAAACAAGATGAGCAACGCTATCTGAATCATTGGCGAGAGTGGGCGCAACAGAGGACAGGTAAACGCTAAGCCTCGCACCGCCTCAGAGATTGATGCTTCCCTTCTCTCGCCTTCTCCGACGAACACACCATCATGCCGGCACGGACTGCCCCATTATTTTGGGAACCCGGACGACGCTTTGACCTCAGCAATCTGCTGGTTGTGCCGCAGGTTGTGCAGCGGAATGTAGATCAGCCACTGATAGGCATTCAGCGTATTGAAGACCGGGAACGGATGATCCAGCGTGTGCGCTTTCAGCGGCAGGTCGGTTTGCTCGGCGAACTTGAGGGTCTTGGCGCGGACCTCCTTGAAGCGGCTGATGACCTCGGCGCGCGACAGCTTGCCTGTGGGCACGATCTGCTCCGGCGCTTGAGCCTTGGTGGTGCGGTTGACCATGACGCGCTCCAAGAATTCGGTCTTGCCTCTGGTCTTGGCCTCCCAGTCCGGATTCAGCGGCGCGGCTAAGGCCTTCTCCACCGCGGCAAAGAGCAGGCCTTCGGCGAGGTAGATGTGTTCGGCGACTTCTCCCACCGACCAGCGCTCCGGCGCCGGCTTGTAAGTCCACTGGGCATCGCTCAGGTTCTCCACCGAGGCGAGCAATTCCTTTTGCGAGTCGAGCAGCAGCTTGATGACTTTGGCCCGCTCCTCCGCCGTCAGCCGGCCTTCATCCGCGGCCAGGACCGAGCAGCACAGGCTACAAACCAACACCACCAGCAGCCCTCTCATCGCGCTCTTCAAGGTCAGGGTAGCCAATCCCATCAACGCAGTATTCAGTTTCATCCGGGAAAACATCGGGACTCTCCTTTGTAGAAAAACAGTAAGCAGTAAGCAGTAGGCAGTAGGCAGAATGAAGACCGGAAGTAAGATTCGCCTGACAGAAAGCAGAACACAGGTTTCTTTTTACTGCCTACTGCTTACTACCTACCGCCTACTGCCTCACAAACATCGGGACTCTCCTTTGTAGAAAAACAGTAAGCAGTAAGCAGTAGGCAGTAGGCAGAATGAAGACCGGAAGTAAGATTCGCCTGAGAGAAAGCAGAACACAGGTTTCTTTTTACTGCCTACTGCTTACTGCCTACTGTCTACTGCCTCACAAACATCGGAAGATGCGCGGCTGTTTGCCGTAAGTCAGCGTGAAGGGGCCGAAGCTCTCCTTCGTGTCGGTGAGCGTGACCGTCAGCGTCATGGTCTCGCCGTTGACCTGTCCGGTGTAGCGTGCGGGATGACTGTCGGGTTTCTCCCCGATGATGACCGGGCCGCCGTGCCCTTTGTTGTGGATGCCAGTCACCTCGAAGTTGCCTTTGTCATCCGTCACCAAGGGCTGGCCAATCGTGCCATCGGCGCAGTCGTACTGAATGCTCGCGCCATCATCTTTGACTCGCAGGCCGATGTGCATCCCGCCCCACAACCCGACCGCCACCTTATCCGGCGCGAGCAGATTGATCCCGACGACATTCGCCGGCTGGCCGTCCACCCCCAGCACGATGTCTACTTGACTCTGCCCGAGGAGGGTTCGCGGCAGGCTCAGGTTGAGTTGGTCAAGTCCGACGAGGCCGCCTTGCGGTCCGGCATAGAGCACCTCGGCCGCAACCCCGCCGATGGTGGCCATCACCGCTGAGAGTGAGCTGCGGTTCCGGATGCCGGTGCCGAACAGCAGCAGGTAGACCCGGTCCGTCTCAGGCCCGAGGTCGAGCACGCGCGGGAGGAACTTGCTTTGCCCGCCGTCAAAGAGGCCGAGCGGCTCAAAGTTCTGCGTCCCGTCGGCCTTGATCCGCAGCGCGACCGCCGCAGCTAAACCTTGCCCGTCGGAGTTGGCGGAGAACAAGCTAGGGGCGACCGGAGCGATTTGCACCGTCCCGGTCGAGATTGCCCCGTCGCCGCTGGTCACCGTGACAGTGGCCGGCCCGGTGAGCGTCCCCGCAGGGATTTGATAGTTGACTTGGCCGGGCGAGAGAAAAAAGAGCGGGGCGAGGCGCTCGCTGCCCGCGCTGTCCTTGACCTTCACGGTCGTTCCCGCCAGAGAGGTCGGGAGCGGGGTGGAGACGGCCGATTGAGTGACCGTCGCCAAGCGAGAGCCAAACGCGGCGACGATGGCTTCGCTGGCCAGTGCTGTCCCGCTGAAACTAGCGGCCGAGACATTCGCCAACGTTCCCGCTTGCAACGCCGCCCAAGCCGAAGAAGAACCCGGCAGAGCCAGCCAGCTCAGGCAAGCCAATAAGGCTAATCCCAAACCGAGATGATGCCCGACATATTTGCTTGAGCCTTTCATAGCCTGTCACCTGAGATTGTTGGAGCGGCTCGATTGCCGCGCGGCAATTATTACACTGTCCTCCCGATGATTGCAAATTTGCATTAGTCAGTTGTCCGTGGTCAGTTGTCCTTTGCCGGTTGCATCACTGAGCTTCGCCCATTCAGGGGATAATTGGTCGGCCACGGACAACGGACAACTGACAAAAGTATTACTAATGCTTGCACATTCGCGACGGCCTAGATAGCATCTGCTGGTCATCGGGTAAGAGGTCAATGAAACTTCTCGCACTTTCAGAGCCGGGAGAACACCGCCATGAAGAAAATCAGGCCAGCACCAGCGCTGTTACTTACCGCTGCCCTTTGCATCATTTTGGCCGCGAGTGCGATCCGACCGGCAGCGGCTGATTCAGCCATCTCGCGCCTGGTCGGAGAAGTCTTCGCCAACGGCCAGCAGATGAAATATCTGACGCTGCTCAGCGATGAAATCGGCAGTCGCTTGACAGGCACGCCGGGCGCCCGTCGGGCTGAAGAGGCGATGGAGGCCGAGATGAAGCGGCTGGGCTTGGCCAACGTCCGCCGCGAGCCGTTCAGCATTCCCGTTTCGTGGGAACGCGGTTCGGCGGTGGCGACGCTCGTCTCTTCCGGCAACCGCGCCCTCACGGTTGCCTCCTACACCTGGACGCCCGGCACCGCTGGGCCCGTCGAGGGCGAAGTGGTGGACGTGGGCGCGGGGCGCACCGAAGACATTCAACACCTCGGCGCCCGGCTCAAGGGTGCGATCGCGTTGGCCACTCTCGCTGGCGCGACGATCGATGATGTGATCGCCAACTTCTACCGCACGCCGCTGCTCGCGAAGGAGGTCAAGGAGGCGGGCGGGGCGGCACTGCTCATCGCCTCGGATAAACAGCACGCCATGCTCTTCACCGCCCCCGTCGAATTCAACGCCCGCGTCGCCGCCCTGCCGACGCTCTCCATCGCGCGTGAAGATGCGGGTCTCATCCAGCGGTGGCTGAGCCAGGGCCGCACACCGCGCGTGCGCCTCGATGTGCGAAATAAGTTGGGGCCGGCCTTCGACTCAACGAACGTGATCGGTGAAATCGCCGGGCGAGAGCGGCCCGAAGAGGTCGTCGTGGTGGGCGCCCATCTAGACTCGAACGACCTCGGCCCCGGGGCGCTCGACAACGGGGCCGGTTCAGCCGCTGTGATGGAGACGGCCCGCGCGATCAAAGCCCTCGGCCTCGCGCCGCGGCGGACGATCCGCTGCGTCCTATTTATGGGCGAAGAGGAAGGCATGCTTGGCTCGAACGCTTACGTCCGCCGCCACCGCGGCGAGATGGACCGCACGGTCGCGGCAGTGATTATGGACATCGGCGCCGGACGGCCGCTGGGTTGGTTCTCGATGGGGCGCAGCGACCTCGATGCTCAGGTCCGCGAGCTGATGGCGCCGCTCCAGCAATTCGGCCTCGCGGCCGTCGAGCACGCCGCCTTCGCCGCCACCGACAACGCGGCGTTTATGGCCGAGGGCGTGCCGAACCTGGTCATGCTCCAGGACGAGACGCCCTACACGCCCGTCCACCACACGATCGCTGACACGGTGGATAAGGCTGACCCGCGCGACTTCGCGACGTGCGCGGCGACGCTCGCGGCCACCGCCTACGCGCTTGCCGACCGGCCGGAGCGCTTCGGCCGCCGGCTCACCACCGACGAGATCAAAAAGCTGGCAACTGAAACCAGAGTCGATGCACAGTGGCGGGCGGCCGGGATTTGGCCGTAAGCTATTCTTTCACTCCGCCGGATAAGGACTAGCCCGATGAATGCAGCGGCACGCCGAAATATTCTGACCGGCCGCTTCGGCGATCTGGGGTTCATCGCCGTCGTAATCGCGGCCTACCTCTCGGCCCTCACCGCGCTCAGTTATGTGGGGCGCTTCTTCACCTGGCAGACCATCGTGACACTCGTGGCGGCGAGCGTGGCTTACCTGATCGTGGGCGTGGCCGGCTTTGGGTATTGCAGACGTTCGGGGTCGCCCCGGTCCGCGCTCATCTACTTCGCGGTCCAGCTCCCCTTAGTCGCGACGATTGTCTATCTCGCTCGTCGCGGCGGGCTGCTCTGGCTCTGCATGCTCCCGCTGGCGAGCCAGAGTGTAGTGCTCTTGCCGCGCCGCTGGGTGTGGGTCGTGTGTGCGCTGCTGCTGCTGATTACGGCCGCGCCCCTCGGCCTGGGTCCGCGTGGGAGCTGGACCGCGGCGGCGGTGGTGGGCGTCGTCTTCTCTGCCGGCCTCGTCTTCGTCGTCGTCTTCACGCAGATCGCGGTGAACGAACGGCAAGCCCGCGGCGAGGTGGAGCGGCTGGCGGCCGAGTTGGGCGAGGCCAATCGCAAGCTGCGCGAGTACGCGGCGCAGGTCGAAGAGTTGGCGACGGCCAAAGAGCGCAACCGCCTGGCCCGCGAGATCCATGACAGTCTCGGCCATTACCTCACCGTCATCAACGTGCAGATCGAAGCGGCGCGGGCGGTGATGGAGAGTGATCGACCGCGCTCGCTCGACGCCCTGCGCAAAGCGCAATCGCTCGCGCAAGAGGGGCTGGCCGACGTCCGCCGCTCGGTGGCGGCGCTCCGCACCCCGCCGACCGAAAGCCATCCGTTGCCGGAGGCCGTGGCAACTCTGGCGGAGGAATGCCGCGCGGCCGGCATCGCGACGGACCTGGTCGTCACTGGCGATGCGCGCCCGCTGGCGCCGCAGGCCGAACTGACCCTCTACCGTGCCGCGCAAGAAGGGCTGACGAATGTGCGCAAGCACGCCCAAGCTTCGCACGCCAAGCTCACGCTCGATTACAGCGGCAGCCGGACCGTGCGCCTAGAGGTGCAAGACGATGGCGTGGGCGCGACCGAAACCAACGGCGGCTTCGGCCTGCTCGGCGTGCGTGAGCGGACGCAACTCTTAGGCGGTGAGTTCCACGTCCGCACGGCGCCGGGGCAAGGATTTATTCTTGAAGTGGAATTACCCGGATGACTGCCACCACCACACCCATTCGGATTTTGATTGTGGACGACCAAGCCCTCTTCCGCGAAGGGCTGCGCACCTTACTCTCAGTGCAGCCTGACTTGGCGGTGGTCGGCGAGGCGGCCAACGGCGAAGAGGCGCTGCGGCTGGCGGCGACTCTGCGTCCGATGGTCGTGCTCATGGATTTGCGCATGCCGGTGCTCGACGGCGTGGCGGCCACCCGCCGTCTGCGCGTAGAGCAGCCGGACTGCCGGGTGATCGTGCTGACCACGTTTGACGACGGCGAATACGTCTTTGAAGGGCTGCGGGCCGGGGCGGTCGGCTACCTCTTGAAAGATGCGCCTTCGGAAAAGTTGTTCGAGGCGATTCGTGCGGCCGCGCGTGGCGAGTCCTTCCTCCAGCCTTCGGTGGCGGCGAAAGTCATCGCCGAATTCACTCGCCTGGCCGAACAAGCCCGGCCCCGCCCGCAATCACTCATCGAGCCCCTCTCCGACCGCGAACTCGAGATCCTGCGCCTGGTCGCGAGCGGCGCCAGCAACAAGGAGATTGCCGCCGCGCTCTTCATCGCCGAGGGCACGGTCAAGAATCACCTCACCAACATCCTGGGAAAGTTGGGAGTCCGCGACCGCACCCAAGCCGCGCTGAAGGCTAAAGACCTGGGCTTGATCTGAGCGTGGCGTTTGGAGTACCGGCTTCAGCCGGGTTTTTCTTCGCCGATGCAAAACCCGGCTGAAGCCGGTACTCCAAACGCGTGTGCTCTAGCAGTTGCCTTCCGTGACGCTTTGGGTGTACGATCCCATCCGCTCAAGCCGGCAACCACCACATTGAAGTTAAGCCGGCAAGAGGCTCAACCAACCAAGGGACCGAGGTGGAGGTTGAGAGAGATTGCTTCTTGGTCTTGCGCCTATGATTGTCCGCTAAAAATTGAGTTGCTCGCGCCAGCTTGAAACACGGGCGTCAACGGACCTGGTCCGCGCCTGCTGCTTCATCTATGCGCCGCCAACGGCCTGATGGCCGTCGGTGGCGGGGTTATGCTGTCTGCCGGTCCGCGGCAACTCATCCACTCCGACAACCGCTTACATTCCATCACCAGATCGCGAGGTCAACGCCCCCGGCGTCTCCGGACGTGTCGCCACTCTGACACTCCTCAAGCTGCGCCACACGGCAAAACCAAAGCAAACTGATCCCGCGAGGTGATCGGGCCAGATCAATTTCTCTTCGGAGCAAACAACCATGAGTGTTCATTCTCATCACCTGCCAGACTTCGGCTGGAGTGCGTTTTTTGAGACCCATTTTCAATCTTACGCCGAGAGCGGCTACGGCGTGGGCCGCGTGGCGCTGGAACAAAAACATCTCTACCGGGTCTACACCGAAGGCGGAGACCTGCTCGCCGAAATCACCGGGAAGATGCGCTACGAGGCCGCGAGCCGGGCCGACCTGCCCGCCGTGGGGGACTGGGTCGTCATCCGGCCGCGCCCGGAGGAGGGCAAGGCGACCATCCACGCGGTCTTGCCGCGGAAGAGCAAGTTCACCCGCAAGGTCGCCGGCCAGCGGACGGAGGAACAGATCGTCGGCGCCAACATCGAGACGGTCTTCCTGGTCACCTCGCTCAATCAGGACTATAACCCGAGGAGGATCGAGCGCTACCTGATCGTAGCTTGGGAGAGCGGCGCCAACCCGGTCATCATCCTGAGCAAAGCCGACCTCTGTGATGAGGTCGAAGAAAAAGTGGCAGAGATTCAAGCAGCGGCTGCGGGGGCGCCCATCCACGTCGTCAGCGTCGTCCGGCAGGAGGGCTTGGAAGCCTTGGCGCCCTACTTCCAGCGCGGCCAGACGGTGGCGCTGCTCGGCTCTTCCGGAGTCGGGAAATCAACCCTCATCAATCACCTGCTCGGCCACGAGCGGCAACGAGTGCAAGAGGTACGCGAGGACGATGATCGCGGCCGGCACACCACGACGCACCGTGAATTGATCCTCTTACCGGGAGGCGGGCTCGTACTCGACACTCCAGGGATGCGTGAATTGCAGCTCTGGGACGCGGATGACGGACTCCATCAGACTTTTGAGGAGATCGAGGCCTTGGCCGGGCGCTGCTACTTCAGCAATTGCCGGCATCAGAGTGAGCCGCGTTGCGCGGTCCGAGAGGCATTGGCCGAAGGGACAATCGACGCGGCGAGGTACTACAACTACGAGAAGCTGCAAAAAGAACTGAACTACCTGGCGCGCAAACAGGACATCAGCGCCCAAATCATCGAAAAGAAGAAGTGGAAGAAGCTGTCGCGGCTGGCCAGCCAGATGGCCGAGATGAAGCGCCGGGGAGGTTAGTCTGTGCAGGCAGAGTGCAGTTCCTCATAAGTCACAGCGGCCGTTGTGACGTCACACTCAAGAATATGACCTGGTGATGTGACTCCTGGCACATCACTTCCCTCTCCGGCGCAAGTATATTGATGGCCAACTTGAGATCGAGCTTTCCACACTCAAGGAATCATCAAGCCGGACCCGTCTCCTCTTCAAGTGAGGGGAGGGCCGGCCCAATCAGCAGTGACCAACCTTCGAGGAGGAACCATGTCATCCACCGCTTCTGCTCCGGCCCGGAGTGAACGCACCGAGAGGATAGCCATTCACCGCCGGTGGTGGGCCGGGCCGCTAGCCATCATCGCCTCGGTCGTCGCCAACCTCATCGTGCGCTTCATCGCCCTGGCCGTTTTCGACATCCCAGGCCGCTTCTCGCCGCTGGCTAATCCGGGGCCAGTGATTGCCTTGACTACTCTCGGCGTCGCGGGCGCAGTGATCGTGTTTGCGATCGTGAGTCGGTTTGCCCGGCACCCGGCCCGCCTCTTCCGGGTCATCGCGCTGGTGGTCCTCCTCCTCTCGTTTCTGCCGGACCTGCGCCTGCTGAAGGTCCAGGGCGCCACGGTGCCAGCGGTCGGGACATTGATGTTCATGCACATCGTGGCGGCGGCCATCAGCGTCGGCCTGCTCACGGCGCGAGCGCCAAAGGAGTAGCGCAGGGGCCAAAGGCCTAAGGCCTCACCCGAACGGGACACTGAAGGAGACTGGGTAAATGATCAAAGAAAAAATCAAGCGTGCCATCGGCGGCGTGGCACTCGGGTTGGCGGTTTATTCCCTGGCCGCCTACTGGCCGGCCATTGGCGCCGGCGCCGAATCAAAGGCCAGGGCTGTAGAGCCGTCCTTCGCCGCCAGCCCCTACTTGCTCATCGCCCTCGATGCATCGTCGCCCGGCGAGGCGGCGCTTCCTGAACAGGGCCAGCAACCAGGGTCAGAAGAGAAGACGGCCGATCAGGTGTACAAGAACATTCAGGTCTTCAAGGGCCTGCCAGCCGCCGGGGTCATGCGGGCCATGACTTTTTTCCAGACCGCCCTCGGAGTCGATTGCAGTCACTGCCATGTGCCCAACGAACTGGAGAAGGATGACAAGCCGGCGAAGCAGACCGCGCGCAAGATGTACCAGATGGTGCGCACCATCAGCAAGGAGATCAATACCAATCGCGTCACCTGCTACACCTGCCACCGTGGTCGGCCGCAGCCCGAGCCGCCGCCGGCCTCATCCGCGCCCTCCGAGCAACAGATGAAGCAGGCGAGTGAGGACCAGCGGCCGGCCCAGGAGGTCTACCAGAACATTCAGACCTTGAAAGGCATGCCGGCCGGGCGGCTGATGCTGGTCATGTCGATGTTTGCGAAATCGCTCGGCGTCGATTGCAACCACTGCCACGTCCCAGGCGAATTCGAGAAGGACGACAAGCCGGCGAAGCAGACGGCGCGCAAGATGCTCCGGCTGACCGGAGTGATCGCCAGGGAGTACTATGCCGGTAACAGTCCGATCAACTGCTACACCTGCCACCGCGGCCAGCCGCAACCCGTCTCGGTTCCCGCTGCCCCGTCCGGCGCTCCGCCTTCAAGCTCTCAGCCGAAGTTCGAGGCCAAGCCGCCGGAAGTGAAACCGCTCGCGTCACCGCCGAGCGTTGATCAGGTGCTCAATCAATACGTCCAAGCCCTCGGCGGCAAGGCGGCGCTGGAGAGAGTGACGACCCGCGTCATGAAGGGAGCCCTCGTCCCACAGGGCGGGCCGAACATGCCGTTGGAGGTCTATGAAAAGGCCCCGAACAAGACCCTCACGATGTTCCGCAACCCGGCCGGTGATAACTTCATGGGCTTCAACGGCACGGTCGGGTGGACGCGAACGCCGGAGACCGGATTGCGAGAGCTGAGCGGCCTAGAACTGGAGGGAAGGAAGCGCGACGCAGAGTTCTACCAAAACCTCAAGCTCAAAGAGCGGTACCCGAAGATGACGGTTTTGGGCGCGGCGAAGCTCGGCGACCGCGAGGCGTATGCCGTCGAGGCCGCGCCCGCCGCGGGCAATTCCGAAACGCTCTACTTCGACACGCAAACCGGGCTGCTCATCCGCCAGGACACGGCCGTAGAGACCCCGCAGGGGAAAAACACGATTCAGACTTACTTCGAGGATTATCGGGAAGTGGACGGCGTCAAGCTGCCGTTCGCCATCCGCCGGTCCCGCCCGGGGTTCAACTGGACCTACAAATTCGATGAGGTAAAGTTCAACGTCCCGGTCGATGACGCGAAGTTCAATAAGCCGACTACTCAGTAGGGCGGTCTTTTGAGGGAAAAAGTTTGGAGTACCGGCTTCAGCCGGGTTTTGCTTGCCGCTACTAAAAAACCCGGCTCAAGCCGGTACTCCGAACCTATGCTCCGAACTTACCCCCCAACCTGAACCTTATTTCCAACGATCGAAACCAACAGGCAACCAACCAGCAAGCTGTACAAGCAGCCCCCAGACTTGGTATAAGCTTTGTGACCCGCAGTCGCTCTATCGGCAATGAGCCAGGAGGCTCATTGAATTCCTGACAGCGCGGGAGGCTTATGGCATAGCCTATTCCAAATGGCGCCGGGCGCTCTGCGAGGGTAAGCGGCGGGGGTAGGCATGCCATATCTCAGCAAAAGGATAGCTCTATGGATAAAATCAACCGGCGGGACCTGCTGCGAGCGGCGATTCTGACGCCGGCGCTGGGGCTGGCCGGTCATCGGTTCAGCAGTTCGGCAGCCCGGAAGTCAACGGACATCCGTATTGAAGAGGTCTCCTACGACTACGAAGAGTTCCTCTACCGCGCCCCTTACAAATTCGGCGGCGTTCCGGTTGACCGGGCGACGATCTTGAATGTGACTTGCGTCGTCCGCGGCACGAATGGCCGCGTGGCTAAGGGGTTCGGCTCCATGCCGCTCGGCAACGTGTGGTCGTTCCCTTCCAGGGTGATGTCCTACGACACGACCTTGGGCGCGATGAAAGCGTTGGCCGCGCGCGTCGCGAAGATCACAGCCGACGGCAAAGAGGGCGGACACCCGATCGACCTCAACACGGCGTTAGAGCCGGAGTACTTGAAAGCCGCCGCCGAAGTCTCCAGGCAGTTGAAGCTCACTGAACCCATCCCCAAGCTCTGCACCTTGGTCACGGCCAGCCCATTTGACGCCGCCATTCACGACGCGTTCGGGAAGCTGCACGGGTTTAATTGCTATCACACTTACGGCCCCGACTTCATGGCGCATGACTTGTCCCACTACTTGAAGCCGGAGTTCAAAGGCGAATACCTGAGCCAATACCTTCTGAAAGAGCCGCGGCCGCGGATGCCGATCTTTCATTCCGTCGGCGCGGCCGACCCGATCATCGCCTCCGACATCAAGCAGCGCATCAATGACGGGCTCCCGGAGACGTTGCCGGAGTGGATCGATTACAACGGCATTACGCGCATCAAGATCAAACTGAACGGCGACGACCTGAAGTGGGATATTGACCGCGTGGTGAGCATCGACCGCGCGACGGCTGAGACGCAGCAGAAGCGCGGCACCAAGGACTGGTTCTACCTGCTCGACTTCAACGAGCGGTGCCCCAACGTCGGTTATCTGCTCGAATGCCTGCGCAAGATCAAAGAGCAGACGCCGGCCGGCTTCAACCGCATCCAGTACGTCGAGCAGCCGACGGCGCGCGACCTGAAAGCCGACCGCGCGAACGTCATGCATGAGGCGGCCAAGCTGCGGCCGGTCGTGATCGACGAATCGCTGACGGACCTGGAGAGCCTGCTGCTGGCGCGCGAGATGGGCTACACAGGCGTGGCGCTGAAGGCTTGCAAGGGGCAGAGCCAGGCGATGCTGATGGCGGCGGCCGGGCAAAAATATAAGATGTTCCTCTGCGTGCAAGACTTGACCTGTCCTGGCGCGGCCTTCATCCATTCGGCCGGGATCGCGGCCCACGTGCCGGGCGTGGCGGGGGTCGAAAACAACGCGCGGCAGTACATGCCGGCGGCGAACAAGCCCTGGGAGAAAAAGTTCCCCGGCCTCTTCCACATCACGGACGGCACGATCGAGACCGGCCTGCTGAAGAAGCCCGGTCTCAGCGCGGTGGATGGGTAATAATGGAAAATGTCCCGCGACCTGTCAGGTTGCGGTTGCTTCGGCAAAAGGTCTGATGGCGGAGACATCCGCAACCTGACAGGTCGCGGGACATTTTTTAAGGAGGCGAGAGTGAGCAACAGAGCGAATTCCTTGATCAGCATTGGCCGAGGTCTCTTGGCCCTCGCAGCAGTAATGTGCCTGTTGAGCCCAAGGCTGGCGCACAGCGGCGCCCCCCAGAGTCGCACGCCGAATATCATCTTCATCCTCGCCGATGACCTGGGTTACGGCGACCTCGGTTGCTACGGGCAGAAAGTGATTAAGACGCCGAACATCGACCGGCTGGCGTCCGAGGGCACGCGGTTCACGCAGTGCTACGCCGGCAGCACCGTCTGCGCCCCGTCACGGGCGGCGCTGATGATCGGCTTCCACACCGGCCACGCCCGCGTCCGCGGCAACGCCAACGTGCCCCTGCGCCCTGAAGACACGACCGTGGCCGAGGTCCTGAAGCAGGCCGGCTACACCACCGGGATCGTCGGCAAGTGGGGGCTGGGTGAGCCGGGATCAACAGGCATCCCCAACAAGAAAGGGTTCGATTACTGGTTCGGCTACTTGAACCAAACTCACGCCCATAACTACTATCCCGACTACCTCTGGAAGAATGAAGAGCGGTACCCCCTCCGCCAGGGCGAGTACTCACACGACCTCTTCACCCGCGAAGCCCTGGACTTCGTCAGGCGTGCTCGGGAGAAGCCCTTCTTTCTCTACCTGGCTTACACCATCCCCCACGCGAACAACGAGCTGTTCAGAAAAACGGGCAACGGCCAGGAGGTGCCCAGCGACGCGCCCTACTCCAACGAAAACTGGTCGCAGCCGCACAAGAATTTCGCCGCCATGATCACGCGGATGGACGGCGACGTGGGCAAGCTCATGGCGCTCCTCAAAGAGCTGGGCCTGGACCGAAACACCGTCGTCTTTTTCAGCAGCGACAACGGTCCGCACAAGGAGGGCGGCAACGACCCGGAATTCTTCGACAGCAACGGCCCGCTGCGCGGCATCAAACGCGACCTCTACGAGGGCGGCATCCGCGTGCCGATGATCGCCCGTTGGCCAGGAAGGATCAAAGCGGGCGCGACGAGCAACCAAGTGTGGGCGTTCTGGGACTTCCTCCCCACTGCCGCCGAAATCGTCGGCGCTAAATCCCCGCCGGGCCTCGACGGGATTTCGATGCTCCCTGCCCTGCTGGGCAGAGGGCAGAAGAATCACGAATTCCTCTACTGGGAATTCCACGAAGGCGGGTTCAAACAGGCGGTGCGGATGGGCGATTGGAAGGCAGTCCGCTTGGGGCCGGGGAAACCGTTGGAGTTGTATGATCTGCGCACTGACATCGGCGAAAAGAATAACGTCGCCGACAAGCATCCTGATGTCGTAGCGAAGATCGAGCAACTCCTCAAGGCGGCACGGACCGAGTCTCAGGATTGGCCGGTTCGCGCCGTGGGACGAAGTCCAAGCAGCGACTGATGCCAGGCCAGTCAGAGCGCCTCGCCCCGGATCGACGAAGATTAGGCCCCGTTCTTAGGAGTTCTGACATTTTGGGAAAGGTTCTTGACCGCACTCGCGCCGTGAGCTACTATGCAGGTGTTGCGGGACTTCTGCTAAGTTAGTGTGCGGCAACAATTCAATTTGAGCCAATTCATTTGAAAGGGAGACCAACGCATCCACCTGCTGGCAGGTACGCTCGTCACAGTACGAGACCCACACGCCACAGGGCTTAGGTCACCCACCTGTTACAGGCAGGTTCAAATGAAGTTGTCGTCACGGCCGTGCGGAAGTCCTCGCACAGCGAACCCTAGAGTTAATGAGGCTCTTCGTGGTGATCAATAGTCACAGGCTACCCATTCGATTACACCCCGCGCAAACCTAAGGAATTATCGCCCGTTCTCAGACCCCACTTCCGCGATCATCAAACTGTCTGTCAGCAATCGCCCCCAATCGGTGGAAGAACACTGGCGACAGCCTCAGAGGGGTTCCAGTAGCGCGCGAGGCCTGAGGTTTGAAGTTGGAAGACCAAGCGGAAAGATTCAATGATCAGAGTGCTGCTAACTGGTGATACTGTCGGGCGGGCCGGGCGCAGGGTTTTGCAGGAACGGCTCGCCGACGTGCGGCATCAATATGAAGTAGACTTCATCATCTCGAACATCGAGAATGCGGCCGCCGGCTTTTCGATCACGCCTCGTATCGCCGAAGAACTCTTCGCGGCCGGGGTGGATGTCATGACCTCCGGCAACCACATCTTCGATAAAAAAGAGGCCCTCGAATACATCCGGCGCGAGCCGCGCTTGCTCCGCCCTGCCAATTACCCTCCGGGCGTGCCAGGCCAGGGCTGCTGGGTCGGTGAGGTGAGAGGGGCAGCGGTGGCGGTGCTCAACCTTCAGGGGCGAGTTTTCATGCCTCCCTCGGACGACCCTTTCCGCGCGGCCGATCAGCAGCTCGCCACACTCGACCCGCAAGTCAAAGTCATCCTGGTCGATATGCACGGCGAGGCGACCTCAGAAAAAGTCGCGATGGGGCGATACCTCGACGGACGCGTCTCGGCCGTGGTCGGAACGCACACGCACGTGCAGACGGCCGACGAGCAAATCCTCGCTGGCGGCACAGCCTATCTCACCGATCTGGGAATGACCGGGCCGCACGATGGCGTGATCGGCATCCAAACCGAGATTATCATCGAGCGTTTTCTGCGCGGGATTTCGCCGCGCCTGGAGAACAGCGCGGGTGACATCAGACTGAATGGCCTCATCGTAGACGTCGATGAAGTGACCGGCCACGCGACGCGGGTGCAGCGCCTGAGCCTGCGCCACGACTAAGGCCTCACCCGATCAGGAATGCCTCGCTTGTCTGCCGGCTTAACCGCGGGTTAGGATTCACGGTTCGGATTCCCCTCAACGCGCAGTTTGTGATGAACAACCACATCTCGACTGGCGAGAGGTATAGAGGGTCATTGCGCCAATGGCAGAAATCGCGAACGTGGTGATCATCGGGGGAGGGGTCGTCGGCGCGGCCGTCGCCACTGAGGTCTCACGGCACTACGATGACGTCTTCCTGCTCGAAGCCCTTCCCCGCCTCGGCCTCGGCGCCTCAACGCGCAACAGCGGGGTCATCCACGCCGGTATCTACTACCCCCCAGGCTCGCTCAAGGCGTTGCACTGCGTTCGCGGCAGCAGCCTGCTCTATCAGTTCTGCGAGACGCATCGCGTCTCTTATCGGAGGATAGGCAAACTCATCGTGGCTGAGACGGAGGATCAGTACTCAGCCTTGGAGGCACTCAGGGGGCGCGGCGAGCAAAATGGAGTCGAGGGCCTGGAGATCGTCGGACGTGACTTCATCAATCGCTTGGAGCCCCACGTGGCCTCACCGCTCGCGCTCTATTCGCCGAACACCGGGATCGTGGATGCGGAGGAAATGCTCAAAGCTCTAGCCCGAATTGCCGAGGCCAACGGCGCGCACCTGCTCACCAACACTCGACTGCTGGGGGCCGAAGTCGAGAGCGATCACGCAGTCCTCCACACCCCACGCGAAGAAGTGGCGACCCGAGTCGTGGTTAACGCGGCCGGCCTCTATTCAGACGAAGTCGCGCGCATGTTCGGCAATGAGAGATACACGATCTACCCTTGCCGCGGCGAGTACGCGGAGCTGCCGCCGGGCCGCAGCCACATCGTCAATGGCTTGGTCTATCCGTTGCCGCTGCCGAGCGGGCATGGGCTCGGCGTGCACTTTACCAAGAATCTGGCCGGCACGCTGCTGCTCGGCCCGAACGCCCGCTACGTAAACAGTAAAGATGATTATGAGGGCAACCGGGCCGACCTGAATTCGTTCTATCAATCGGCCCGGCGCATCGTCCCGACACTCAGGCTCGAGGACTTGCGGCCGAGCTACACCGGACTGCGCGCGCGGCTGCTCCCTGAGCACGACCACTCGTTCGCGGATTTTGTGATCGGCCCCGACCCTCGATGGCCATTCGTGATCCATACCATCGGGATCGAGTCACCGGGCCTTACCGCTGCGCTCTCCATCGGCGTTGCGGTGAGCGAGATGGTGCAAGCGGTCCTTGGGTAGTAATCAATCGGGGGGTTTGGAGACTGGCGGTGCTCGACCCACTCAGCCGGTCACCGGGCGCCGCCGCTTGATCAAGTTATTAAGTAACAAAATAACGACGATCGCGGCTGCAATGCCCAGACCAATTTTCGGGTAGTGCTGCTTGAAGAGTTCCGTCGTCTGTTCGCCGTAGCGCACTGCCGCCAGCCCTTCAAGAATAAACCTGAATCCTCGGCCTGCCAGCAGCGCGAAGATGAAGCGCCAAAGACGCATCCGGAAAGCCCCGGCCGAGAGCACGAAGAGCTTGAAAGGGAATGGCGGAGGGAGGACCGCCGCCAAGAGCATGGCCCAAACGTCGTAGCGGTTCAGCAACCGCAACGCCTGCTCGCGCCGCTCGGCGCTGAACTTGCGCAAGGCCGCCTCGCCGCTGACCCGCGCAACTGAGTAGAGAATGATCGAGCCGATGGTCGAGCCGACCACCGCCGCGATCACGTAAAGCGGCATGAGCGCGTGCGTGTGATGAGAGAGCGAGATCAACACGACATCAGGCCCACCCGGCAAAGGGATGAGCGCGGCATCGAGGAGCGCGATCAAGAAGATGCCGAGACTGCCGAATCCGATCAACAGCGCTTGCAGTGAGGTCAAGCCGCCAGAAATTTTAGCCAGCAAACCTTTCATGATTTCGATGATTCCCTAGAGGACCCTGATTCAGTCCATATACGAAGCCTCAGCCTTCTTCAGGGATCGGCTTCTGATCCGCAAAATAACCCAGCGGATGACGAAGAATAAAATAATTGCCACCAGCACGACCGCCAGCAGTTCGCTGTGCCCCCTCAAGAAGTCAAGCGCCTGAAGCACCCTCTCGCGCATAAAATAAGCCGCGATCCCCCAGAAGTAATAACGCACCGTGCGCGCCACCATGACAACCAGCGCGAAGCGCCCGATGGGGTAGCCGAGAAAACCGGCGGTGGCGACGAAAATCTTGAAGGGCATCGGCGGCGGCAGCAGCGCCGGGATGACTAAGGCCAGCAGCCCCCACCGTTGATAGAGCGCCTGGACTCGCGCCAGATGCTTGGGGTGAAAGCGTCGCTCGATGAACTCCTCACCCCCGCGGAAGATGCGGTAGAGCATCAGGCAGCCAATCACCGAGCCGATGGCAGGGAAAAGCGGAAAGTAGTAAACCTCCGTAGGATTGTGCGCGATGCGAAGGATCGTGATGTAGTCATTAACTTCCGGCAGCGAGAGCAGCGATGAGTCGAGGGCGCCGACCAGAATCATCATCGGCGCGGCCGTGTAGACGGGCATCTGGATGATTTGGGCCGAGATTCTGCTAAACCATTCTTCAAGCCGATCGAACATCTTTCCTTCACGGGTTTGGAAGCACAGTTACTGATCATCCTCAGCCCTCCGGCTGGACGACGCCTCGCACGAATGTCGCCAGGTTGCAGGCAAAGACGCGGCGAAAATCATCCACTGAGTTCCTACATTCTTTTGACGAAGCACTTGCCTGGTAACTGTTTGATTCTATCCTTCATCTCCAGCCCAAGCAATGCGTTCATCAGTTCTGAGGAGCCCAGCCCGCTCGTCACCAGCAACTGGTCGATGTGCGACGGCTCATCAAAGGCTAGCAACCCCAGGACCGCACGCTCGCCTTCACTCAAGGCCACGGCTTCGAAAGCCGGCTGACTTGGTGCCTCGCCCTCAGCCGGAGCGGCGTGCTCAAGGCCGAGGATTCGCTGCTTGATCTCATGGGGAAGTTCCTCGATCACGTCGCGCCCATGCTGAACCAATTTCGCCCCATCCTTAATCAGATAATTCGGCCCGAATGAAGTTCGAGAGGTAATATTGCCAGGGATGGCGAAGACCTCGCGCCCCTGCTCGTAAGCCAGCCGGGCGGTGATCAACGAGCCGCTGTGCTCGGCGGCTTCAACGATCAACACGCCAAAGCATAGGCCGCTCAGCACCCGGTTACGGTAAGGGAAATTTTGCGCCAGCGGCGGCGTTTCGAGAGGAAACTCGGAGACGATAGCGCCGTCGGCGACGATCTCATCGGCCAGCCGGGCGTGCTCCTTCGGGTAGGTCACGTCAAGCCCGGTCCCGATCACCGCGAGGGTCGTGCCTTTAGCTTCGAGCGCGCCGCGGTGCGCTGCCGCATCAATCCCACGCGCTAAACCAGAAACAATCGTTATCCCCTGTGCAGCAAGGTCACGCGCCAAACTTGTAGCGGCGTTGACCCCGTAAGTAGAACACCGGCGTGAACCGACTACTGCGAGGCATGGACGTTGGCAGGCGACCCCGAGGTCGCCACGAACATAGAGCGCGATCGGTGGATCATAGATTTCGCGCAACAAAGAAGGATAATCTTCGTCCTCAAGCGTAATCACGCGTGCCTTAAGCTGCTCAAGCCGCTCGATCTCGGCGTTGGCCCGCTCTAGAATCTCGGAGTCGTGCAATTCATTCACCATCTCCGGTTTGAGGCCTTCCGCTTCGAGCGTAGCACGCGAAGCGGCAAAAACATTGGCTGGTGCGCCAAAGCGATCAAGCAGCATATTGGCTGTCCGCGGCCCAATTCCGCGAATCATGTTCAGCGCGATCCAGTCTGCTAAGTCTGCACGCATGGTAGTCAGGCCTCTTGCGGATTATACGCATGGGGCTTTGAAAATCCTATGGGCTGGACCACATTCTGATTAGTCAACAGTCAGACTCACCCTCCCTCATTCTTGCTTCTCAGCTATGATAGGATGGCATTCAACCTGACCTCATCGGGCAAAACCCCAAGGCAGCAATCAAATCGACTACTTCTTATAAACTAGCTATTTAAAGTGACTTATCGGCTCAATTGGGAAATGATAGGGAAGGTGTTGAACATCAGGCAGGAATCTATTTCCGGCAAATGGAATATTTGCAGGGAGTTAAATGAAGCCCTAAATTTTCAACTTGCTTTAACGCAAATTGCACGGTATATTGCACTCGCTTTTTCGGTAGTAGTTTCATTGGTCAAGATGAAGGCCACTGGCGATTAACGGGGCAATCGCCAGTAGCCTTCATCTTTTTTTTATTTCCGGGGGTTGGATTTGATTGTGAGATTGAGTTCGAAATAACTAGAAGATCACGACCAATGAAGCTAAAAAAGGATGGGAAGGGGTTGACTGCTCACTGGGTACAACCAACCCCTTCACGCCAAAGAACGAATCGAGAAGCTGCCGCGGCAGTCTACCGGCATTTGACTCCCGCATTCTTACCCGACACCAGCAGATCTTGCTGGCATGTATAGAAAATGCAGAATGCATGATTTCTTCCATAACGATTTTAACCCTTTTTGGTGAATCGCTCATTTTTTATCGATGACCTGCCGTCCGGCTTTCTGAGGGGTTCCCCCTAACTTGAGGCGTTTAGCTCCATCACCTTAGAATAGCTTGTACCCAACTTGGGTTGGAGACAAGCGCGATGATGATAAACGAGGCACTGTCGGCTCCAGCAGAATCCCTGAAAGAACTAGCCAATAGGATCCTTTCCGAACTCCACCAAGCAGTCACCTTTCAGGAGGAAGGCGTCTTGAAGAGAGAGGTTGAGGCCGTCCACCAGATGCGTGTGGCCTCCCGTCGCCTGCGTGTCGCTTTGAGTAACTTTGCGGTCTGCTGCGTGCTAAGTGAGCGACGCCGGACGCGGGCTTTTTTAGGGAGACTGGCTGAAGCGTTAGGTGGTGTCAGGGACCTGGATGTCCTGATCGCCGCGCTCAAAGTATACAAAGCCAGCCTTCCTCCAAGCGAGCAGGGGCACGTTGGTGCCCTCATTCGCCGTCTCCGGGCGCGCCGCCTCCGCCGACGCCATCGTTTGGAGGCATTCTTGCGGCATGAAGACTACATTTGTTTCAAGCGCGAATTCCCCTCTCTGATTCAGACGAGTCTCGCAGTAGATCAGCAGACTGAGCGTCAGGAAGATTATGGCCAAGGCGCTTAAGGTAAAGAAGATTTCGCCGGCTGATAAGTCTACGCCGGCGGCCGTGCGCATTCTCCGTGCGAGGCTCAAAGAATTCTATTCGCACTGGCGCAACCCTGATTACATTCCCACGCCTACTCAGCTTCACGATTTGCGCATCTCGGGGAAGCGGCTGCGCTACAGCGCTGAATCTTTGCGGGGGCTCTACCCTGATCGTCTAGCGGTGCTGATCGAGCTACTCAGAAGGCTTCAGGATGTCCTCGGCGAGATGCAGGACTGCGAGACACAGCGGGCGGTGATCGAAGCGGACCTCGCGCGGCGGACGCGGCGCCAGCCGAGCCGAGCCGAAATCGCCGTGCTCGAGGGACTCATCCAGCACTACCAGGAGCGGCGGGCAAAGCTCTTCGCGCAATTCGCCGACCTTTGGCGCGGCGTCTCCAGCGAGAAGTTTCGCGAAAGTATAAAAGATATGGTGTCACACCCGGCTGAGCTGGTGGAAAAAGACAGGGGTCGTCTATCCCCGATTGATCAGGCTGGCCACGAACCCGGCACCGAAACCGTTGTCGATATTGACGACCGTCACGTTGGCCGCGCATGAATTGAGCATTCCGAGCAAGGCCGCAATCCCACCGAAGCTCGCGCCATAGCCGATGCTGGTCGGCACGGCGATGACCGGCACGCTCACCAGACCGCCGACCACCGAAGGTAAAGCCCCCTCCATGCCGGCGACACACACGACGACCTGCGCTGATTGCAGCAATTCGCGCTGGCTCAGCACCCGGTGAATCCCTGCCACGCCGACATCGTAAAGCCGCTCAGTCCGGTTCCCCATGACCTCAGCCGTCACCGCCGCCTCCTCAGCCACCGGGATGTCTGATGTCCCCGCCGTGACGACCGCAATCGTCCCGCGCCCGCGCTCAGTCCGATCACGGACCACTGAAATGGCACAGCTGGCGTCATGGTAGACGGCACTCTCAGCAATCAGCCGGACGCGCTCGAAGGCCGCCCGGTCGCTCCGCGTGATGAGCAGGTTGGCTGAGCCTTCGAGCAGTCGCGCGGCAATCCCGGCGATTTGCTCCGGCGTTTTGCCCGGCCCGAAAATAACCTCCGGGAATCCCTGCCGGATCGCGCGGTGATGGTCAACGCGCGCATAGCCCAGGTCCTCGAACGGCAAATGGCGCAATCGCTCCACCGCCTCATCAAGGCTCACCCTTCCTTCTCTCAAGCCAAACAGCAGCTCTTTCAATTTCTCTTGGTCCATAGTCCGAACACCGCTCAGTGGAGCTTAATCGCCTTGCCTGGATTCAGCAGATTGCGCCTATTTGTGACTGCTCCGTGACATAATTGCCAACCATCTTTCGTACGCTATCATGGGGAGGTGAATTAGTGAGCAGAGGTTTTATAACGTGATTGCGCCTTGCTTGACAAGCCTTCGCAGCGCCTCCTATAGTTGATGTTTAATTAACCCACGCTGGTTGAGACACAAGGGTCTATTAGCCGAATCGCCCTGTCGCAAAAGATATGATTCGCAGCCTCAAGATCACGCTCGAAATGATCAAGATTGAGCATACGCTTTTTGCGCTGCCCTTCGCCTTCCTGGGCGCCGTCCTGGCCGCGCGGGGCTTGCCAACGCCGCACCAGACCTTCTGGATTATGATCGCCATGGTCGGGGCGCGGTCGGCAGCAATGGCCTTCAATCGGCTGGCTGATCGGGAACTCGATGCGGCCAATCCGCGGACGCGGATGCGTGCCCTTCCGATGGGTTTACTGAGCACGCGCTTCGTCTCGATCTTCACCGTCTGCTCGGCGGCGGTCTTTTTCCTCGCGGCCTACAGGCTCAACCGCCTGACGCTGCTGCTTGCGCCCGTCGCGCTCGGCTCCGTCTTAGCCTACTCTTACACCAAGCGTTTCACCGCCGCCTCACACCTCGTGCTGGGCTGGTGCCTCGCGATTGCGCCGACGGGCGCCTGGATCGCCGTGCGTGGGGCGATTGATTCCCCGGTGCCGCTCCTGCTGAGTCTGGCGGTGATGCTGTGGACGGCCGGGTTCGACATCATTTACGCCTGTCAGGATTACGATTTCGATACCCGCACCGGACTACACTCAATTCCGCAGCGCATTGGGATCGCACGCGCCCTGTGGGTCTCGCGGGCACTGCACGCGATGATGTTCTTCGTGCTGGTTGCAGTCCACATCCTCACAGGGCTACACTGGCTCGGCTGGCTGGGCGTTGCGGCCACGGCCGCCTTGTTAGTCTATCAGCACAGCATCGTCCGGGCTGATGATCTTTCGCGGCTGAACGCCGCATTTTTTACCACCAACGCTTTCGTCAGCGTGATCTTGTTCGCGGCCGTCGCGGCAGACATTTTTTTGATGAGATGAAGCGAGAGAGAAGAACAATCTACCAATTAGCCGTGGCCTGCGCCCTGCTTGCCACGCTGCCATACTCGCCGGGCGTCACGGGCGCGGAGGTCGAGCACCAATATGGACCGCTGCGCGAAGCCAAGCTCGAGGTCAAAGACTTCTCTTTCCCGACTCTCGAAGGCACAACCCTCAACCTGCGCGAGGCGGCGCGCGGCAAGCGCCTGGTGATGGTGACCTACTTCGCCACCTGGTGCCACAACAGCAACTACGACGTCGAGACGATCAATGACCTGTACCTCAAGTACCGCGAGCAAGGGTTGGCGGTCCTCGGCGTGTGCGAGTATTCCAGTCCGGAAGAGTTGCGCCATTTTATCGAGCAGCACAAGCCGGCCTACCCGATCTGTTATGAGAGCACGGACCAGATCAAGGACCGGAACGCGACCACTCACCAGCGCTACCGCAAGCAGGTGGACGACAAGCGGAAGTGGGGCACTCCCTTCAGCATCGTGATCGGCGCGCCGGACATCGACGAGCACGGCGAGACGATTGCCAAGCGGGTGCGAGTCGCGGCCGGTGAGTTGGTGAAGGCGGAAGTCGAGGAATTTATCCGCCAGCAGTTGGCTATCGGCAGCCCACCCTCCGGACTCTAGCGCGGGTGAGCCGACAGCCGACAACTGGCAATCGATCTCGGAGTATCTACGATGGAGAATTTCTTCCTGGACCGCGCGCTGGCGCCCATCGCCGAGAAGGTGACGGCCGGCGAGCGATTGAGCATTGATGACGGGCTCGCGCTCTTTGCCACCGATGACCTGCATGGGCTCGGCCGGTTGGCCGATACGGTCCGCCGTCGCAAACACGGCCTCGCCACTTACTTCAACGTCAACCGCCATCTCAATCCGACCAACATCTGCTACGCCGATTGCAAGTTCTGCAGCTTCTTCCGCAAGCCCCGCGAGGAAGGCGGCTACACGCACAGCGTCGAAGAGAACGTGCGCATGGCGCGTGAGGCGCGCTCGCAAGGCGCGACCGAGTTGCATATCGTCGGCGGCTTGAACACGTTCCTCCCCTTCTCCTACTTCACCGACTTGCTCTCGACGCTCAAGAGCGAGTTCCCCGACATGCACCTCAAGGCTTTCACGATGGTGGAGCTGGACTACTTCGCGCACTTCTACAAGCTGTCGGACGAGGAAGTGATCGAGAAGCTGAAGGCCGCCGGCCTGGACTCGTGCCCGGGCGGGGGCGCCGAGATCTTCGCCGACCGCGTGCGCCGCCAGATCTGCTCGCACAAAACCGACGGAGCGCGATGGCTCGAACTCTCGGGTAAAGTCCACCAGGCCGGCCTCAAGACCAACGCGACCATGCTCTACGGCCACATCGAGGATGACGAAGACCGCGTTGACCATCTCGTCAAGCTGCGCGAGCAGCAGGACCTGACCGGCGGCTTCCAGTGCTTCATCCCCCTTGCCTTCCACCCGCCGGGGACGCAGCTCGCGCACTTGCAGGGCCCTTCCGGAATCGACAGCTTAAAGACGATGGCCGTCTCGCGGTTGCTGCTCGACAACATCGACCACATCAAGGCCTACTGGGTCATGCTCGGCAAGCGCCTGGCCCAGACGGCGCTTCACTTCGGCGCCAACGATTTCGACGGCACGATCACGGGCGGCGGCGAGTTGATGGAGTCTTACCTGGCCGATGGGCCGAGCGAAAACCAGGCCTCAAAAGATGAGATCGTCAAGCTCATCAGCGAAGCCGGCTTCAGGGCCATCGAGCGAGACACGCTCTATCATCCACTGCACGAGTATGCCGCAGCCTAAAATTATCCACGAAGGCCACGAAGAAGCCCGAAGCAATCGGAGCGGCAATCCTTCCACGTTTCTTCGTGGTCAACTTTTTATGACCAAACGCGAAATCAAAGTTGCTCACAGCCCGGATTCGGACGATGCTTTTATGTTCTACGGCCTCGCCACCGACAAGCTCGACACTGGCGGACTGAAGTTCACGCACGTGCTCAAGGACATTCAGAGCCTCAACCAGATCGCGATGACGACGCGGGAGTATGACGTGACGGCCGTCTCGTTCCACGCCTACGCCTACATCGCCGATCACTATGCGCTGCTGCCGCATGGCGCGAGCATCGGCGACGGCTACGGCCCGATCGTCGTGGCGCGTGAGTTGTGGGACGTGAGCGAGCTGGGCAAGAAGCGCGTGGCGGTGCCCGGCACACTGACCAGCGCCTTCCTCGCTTTGCGCCTCCACACCCCTGAGTTCCACTACGAGGTGGTGCCCTTCGATCAAATCATTGATGAGGTAGTCGCCGGTCACGTCGATGCGGGATTGCTGATTCACGAGGGCCAGTTGACTTACCACGAGCAGGGCTTGAAGAAGATCCTGGACCTGGGCGCCTGGTGGAAGCGGGAGACAGGGTTGCCGCTGCCGATGGGCGGCAACGCGATCAAGCGCGAGTTGGGCGCGGAGCTCCAACGTCAGGTCTCAGACTGGCTGCGGCGGAGCATCGAATACTCGCTCGCCAACCGCCAGGATGCGCTCGCCTATGCCATGCAGTTTGCGCGCGAGATGCCCGTCGCATTGGCCGATCAGTTTGTCGCCATGTGGGTCAACAAGCTGACGCTCGATTATGGCGAGGCCGGGCGCAAAGCGGTGCAGTTGCTGCTCGACGAAGGCCATCGCCGGGGCGTGATTCCGCGCCAGGTCAAGGTTGAGTTTGTCGACTGAACTAGATTCTTCGTTCCGGGGTAGATCGGGGCAAGCTTCATTTGTCGGGATAAATCCTCGCTGCCCACCCGCCGCCCTCCGCCAGCCTGATCTTAAGTCTGGTGGTTTGGTTCACCTGACTCTTCTCTTTCTTGTAGTCACTGCCATAACGATTAGCGTTCACTCCATCCTGGTAAGCTTCCATCTGGAAGCCGCCCTCGGGCAGGAATGAGAAGTCAAGCTCCAGCTCACGCGCCGTCCAGTCAGTCATCGCAGCGCGTTAGCCAGCGGATCTCTTCACACACCGCTGGCAGCTTTTATTGACGGCTACCGGCCCGCGGCGTAGAGTATCTCCTATTCTCGAGTTTCCAGCCAAGGCTTCCGTGATCTTTAGAGGAGGCTTTTGTATAGAAGGAGCTGACCTATGCCACGTCTTACGACTGCGGCCATCGGGCTCGCACTGATCTTCGTCAACTTGACCACGGCTCAGGAACGGGCGACCTTTAGCGTCGGCACCGCCACCGCGACCCGCGGCCAGAAGGCTACGGGCGTGATCGCGGTGCCGGCCGGCAGCGACGCTGCGCTCAGCATCCCGGTGGCCCTCTTCCACGGCGCGAAACCGGGGCCGGTGCTCGCCCTTGTCGCCGGGGCGCACGGGACCGAGTATGCCTCGATCATCGCGCTTGAGAAATTGATCGGGTTGCTCAACCCCGCGGAGATTTCCGGAACGGTGATCATCGTCCCGCTGATCAACATCCCGTCATTCGAGCAGAAGGTGCCGCACCTCAATCCGGTGGACGGCAAGAGCATGAATCGCTTCTACCCCGGCAAGCTGGACGGCACGCAAACCGACCGCGCTTCATTCCTGATCACGAAGCAAGTGGTCGAGCAGTGCGACCATCTGATCGACCTGCACGGCGGCGACCTCGACGAGAGTCTACGGCCTTACAGTTACTGGACCAAGACCGGCAACGACCGGCAGGACCAGGTCTCGCGCGACATGGCGCTCGCCTTCGGCCTGGACCACATCATCATTTCCACCGACCGGCCGAAAGACCCGCAGGCTTCGCGCTATCTTGAAAACACTGCCACCACGCGCGGCAAGCCATCGATTACTGCCGAGGCGGGCCATGCCGGCACGGTCGAAGCCGAAGACGTCGGCGCGCTCGTGAGCGGCTGCTTGAGTGTCATGCGCTACCTGAAGATGTTGCCGGGGCCTGCCGCATTGGTCGAGCACCCGGTCTGGATTGAGAAGGTCGTGACCTTGAGCAGCGAACAAACCGGCATCTTCTACCCGCTCGTCCGGCGCGGGAGCTACGCCGAGCAAGGCATGAAGCTCGGCTACGTCACCGATTATCTGGGCCGGGTCATCTTTGAGGCGCGCGCACCGGTGGCGGGAGTCGTCTTATACATCTGCGCGGTGCCGTCGATGACGAAAGGGGCGACCATCGCGAACCTCGGCGTGGTCGCGCGGTAAATGATCTTCGGAAAGGCTTCCCATCCGTCCTCGCCGTACCATATAATGCCGGCGGGGATCGTAAAAGAAAAGCGGCTGAAGTCTGCTTCAATCCACAACCCAATTCTGGTCCGAGCAAGCTCAAAACGACAGCTCGTGATCAATAGCCGTTCACCATTCTCGCTTTGCTGGGACGAAAGACTCGCTAATAGGCTAGAGGCAAGTAATCAACCCAACTGGCTAGTGATCAAGGTCGCACCTTGAAGAGCTAGCGAGCACAAGGAAGGGGGATCACGTGAACAAGAATCTCTTGGCGATTGTCGCCCTGGGCGCAGTGCTGTTGTTGCTCGCACCCGCCACTGCGTTAGGCCAGGCTGTGTATGGAAGCATCTCGGGGACGGTGACTGACTCTCAAGGGGCCGCGGTCCCGCGGGCCAAAGTCACCATTACTGACACCGGGAAGGGCGTCAGCTTTACCACCGCGACGAACGAATCCGGCAATTACAGCCAGACGCACCTGATCGTGGGCGTCTACGAGGTCCGCGTCGAGGCCTCCGGTTTTACCGCTTACGTGCAGCGCAACGTGAGCGTGGAGGTCGATGCCGTCACGCAAGTCAACGCCACCCTCACCGTCGGGAGCGTGGGCGAGGTGGTCAACGTGACCGCGGAGGCGCCGCTGCTCAAAACGGAGCGGTCCGACGTCTCCGACACCATCACGCAGAAAGCCGTGCAGGAGTTGCCGGTCCTCGGGCGCGATTTGAACCGGCTCTACTTCCTGGTCCCAGGAGTCCAGGTGACCGGCACCACGGCCGCCAGCGAGCAGCCGCACGCCATCTTTCGGCCGCGGATCGGCGGGCAGTATTGGGGCGGCATCGCGTTCTTGTTGGACGGGACCGACAACCGCGAGTCGGTTTTGGGCGAGCCCATCATTACCCCCAACCTCGACTCGCTATCGGAATTGAAGATCACCACTACCGCCTACGACGCCGAGTTCGGGCAGGCGAGCCAAGCGATCATTTCCGCCCAGACCAAATCGGGCAGTAACCAGCTTCATGGCAGCGCGTTTGAGTTCCGGCGCAGCAGCGCCTGGGCCGCCCGCGATCCGTTCGCGCAGGCCCGGCCCATCGCGGGCAGCACTGACCGCTTCATTCCCCCAACGCTCTGGAATCAGTTCGGCGGGTCGCTCGGGGCGCCGATTCAGAAAGACAAGACCTTCGTCTTTGGGGACTATCAAGGCCAACGGCAAAAAAACGGCGGCTCCTTGACCACCCGGGTCCCCACGGCGGCGGAACGGGCCGGCGACTTGAGCGCTTGGAGGGCTACCGGCCTCCGCATTTTCAACCCATGCATCGGGGCGAACTGCAACGTGGCCCCGGCTCAGCGCCAGGAATTTGACAACGGTGTGATTCCGACGGCGCTCTTGTCTCAGCAGGCCCTGAAGCTGCTGCAGTCGATCCCGCTCCCGAACATCCCGGGCGCGGCCCTCGCGGACCCCAACTACAGCGCCTCCGGCTTTGGCCTCTTCAATAGCGACTCCTTCGACGTGCGGGCGGACCGATATCAGACCGAGAAGCTGCACATGTTCGGGCGCTATAGCTTCTTTCGGTTCGACATCGTGGCCCCCGGCGCTTTCGGCTTCCTGGCCGGCGGCCCATCTTTCACCGCCTTCTCCGGCGCGTCCTCACTCCGCAACCAGAGTCTGACCTACGCCGCCGATTACGTGCTCCGTCCGGACTGGCTGACCGACTTCCGCTTCGGCTTCTTCCGCTATCGGGTCTTCGTCAATCCGAACGGGTTGGGCACCTCTCCGGCCAAGGATGCCGGCATTCCGGGCTTGAACCTCGATGACTACTTCACATCCGGCATGCCCTTCTTCAACCTCGCCGGGACGGGCGGCTTTCAGTTCGGGTATGCGCTGGGCGTCAACTCCTGCAATTGCCCGCTCAACGAGCAGGAGAACGAGTTCCAGTGGGTCGGCAACGTCACGCACACCTTCGGGAACCACTCCTTCAAGTTTGGCGGCGATCTCCGTTATGCGCAGAATCTGCGCGTGCCGAGCGATTCGCACCGCTCGGGCCAGTTGACCTTTGACCCGGTGACGACCTCGGGGTCGAGCGGGGGCGGTCTCGGGCTGGCCTCGTTCCTGCTCGGCCAGGTGCAGTCCTTCACCCGCTACGTGAGTAATTCGACCGACGCGGCTGAGAGGCAGAAGCGCCTCTTCTCCTACGCGCAGGACACCTGGCGCGTCACGCCGAAGCTGACGGTCAACTACGGCCTGCGTTGGGAGATTTACTTCCCGCAGTACGTCAACGGCAAAGACAAGGGCGGGTTCCAGAGCCTCTCGACCGGCGAAGTCTTGATCGCCGGTGAAAACGGCGTCAACCTGAGCGGGAACGTGAAGACCGCGCTTACGCATTTTGCGCCCCGCCTCGGCATCGCTTATGAGATCACTCCGCGGACGGTCATCCGCGCCGGCTACGGTCGGTCCTATGACGTCGGCGTCTTCGGCGTCTCCTTCGGGCATAACGTGACCCAGAATCTGCCGGTGCTCGCCAACCAGTCGCTCAATCCGGCCAGCCCGTATCTGGCCGTGTTCACTCTCGCCCAAGGCCCGCCCTCACTCGACCCGACCACCATTCTGGCGTCGCAGCCGAAGGGGCCGACGGGCAATCCGATCCTGCCTAACGGCATCAACCCGAACGTGCTGCCGTTGACCAAGGACAACACCATGCGGCTGCCAGTGGTTGACGCCTGGAACCTCACCCTCGAGCGCCAGTTCGCGGGCGGCGTCGTGCTCTCGGCCGCTTACGTGGGCAACAAGGGCTATCACGTCACTCCGGGCGGCACCAACTACGACATCAACCGGCCGACCATCGTCGGGTTCGGGACGCTGAGCACCAATCAACGCCGGCCGTTCTTCCAGAAGTTCGGCTGGTCGCAGTCAATCAAGTACTTCAGCGACGACGCGAGCGTCAAATACAACGCCTTGCAGTTGCGCGGCGAGAAGCGGTTCTCGAACGGCCTGCAGTTCCAGGGCAATTTCACCTGGGCGAGCGCCTTCGACTTCTCCACCTCTTACTTTTTCTGGAACCCGTCGATCGATTACGGCCGCGAGGACAATATCCGCAGATTCTCGTTCAACCTGAACCACGTCTACGAACTCCCGTTCGGGAAGGGTCACAAATTCTTGTCGAACGCCTCACGCGGGGTCGATTACCTGGTCGGCGGCTGGCAACTCTCCGGCATTTGGTTCTGGGGCTCCGGTTACCCGTTTACGCCGGGCTATACTAACTTTGGGAGCGACGCAGACACGGGGCCGAACCGCGCCATTCTGGTCGGAGACGCAAGCGTGCCCGATCCCGGCCCGCAAGCCTGGTTCGCCACCGCCACGCCGGGGACCAGTGGACCCGGCTGCACGGCGACTACCACAGCGACTGCGCTATTGAATGCGCCCGGCTGCACGCGCGGCCCCTGGCAGCGGCCGCAGCCGGGGACGTTCGGGACCGTGGCGCGCAATTCGTTCTTCGGGCCGCGGTTCTTTAACTACGATGCGTCGTTGAGCAAGAACTTCAGGATTACCGAACAGCTCAAGGGTCAATTCCGGGCCGAACTCTTCAACGCTTTCAATAAGGTGAACCTGGGGCAGCCGAACGGCACAGTGGACTCTCCCACCGCCGGGAGAATTACCGCCCTCCAAGCCTTGGCCACGATGCGGAAATGGCAGTTCGGCTTCCGGCTGAACTTCTGATGTAATGAGGTGCTGTATCAACCACGCGCGGGCTTCTCTCTGCTTCTTTTTCTGGCTGGCCGCGATCGCGCTTCCCGCATACGGCCAGGAGACATTGAAGCAACTGGAATCCCGCGCGATGGAATTGAAATCGCGGGGCGATGCTGCCGGGTCACTCGCGGCCTGGCAGCAAGCCGCCGCGCTCGATCCCAAGTCGGCCCGCATCCAGGACGAGATCGGGTTTCTGCTCGTCGTGCTCAACCGGCGCGCAGAGGCGATGCGACATTTCGAGCGCGCCATCGACCTCGACCCGCAATTCGCGCCGGCCCATTATCATCTCGGCGTCGCCTACTGGCTCCAGCAGGACCCCAGCCGCAGCATCCCGCAGCTTCACACGGCCGTCGCACTCGATCCCGAGAATTTCGATTACCGGTTCCTCCTCGGCCACGCCCTGAATGACACATCGAACTTTCGCGAGGCGCTCGCGCAACTCCAGGCGGCGACCACACTCAATGCCAAACATGCGGAAGCGTGGAATCAACTCGGCATCGCACGACAGCACACGGGCGACGCCGCGGGCGCGGTCGAGGCTTATCAGCGCGCGGTCACTTTGGACCCTGCGAATCTCGATGCCCGCAATAATCTCGGCGTCATGCTGGTGAACACCGGCCGCGCCGAAGAAGGCATCGCGCAGTTCAAAAAGCTCCTCGAAGCCGACCCGGCGAACAATATGGCGCGCCTCAATATCGGATTCGCTCACTTGCAGAAGGCCGAGCTCGACCAAGCGGAGGCGCAGTTCCGCGAAGTGATCCGTCGCGAACCGAACTCGGCCATCGCGCACTACGACCTCGGCGTCACGCTCAAGCAGAAGGATCAACTCGACGCGGCCCAGGCGGAACTCAAGCGCGCGCTCGCGCTGGACGCGAACCTGCCGGAGGCGCACTACACGCTCGGCATCATCCACTGGCAGAGCGGCGAGTTCGAGCAGGCGGCCAAAGAGATGCAAGCCGCCATCGCGCTGAGCCCGGATTATGCGGAGGCTTACTTCATGCTTGGGACGGCGCTCAAGCAGAAGGGCGATCTCGACGGCGCTGAGTCGGCATTGCGCACGGCACTCCGGCTCGACCCCGACAATCCCGGCCCTTACAACACGCTCGGCCAACTGCTGCGGCAGAAAGGAGACCTTGAAGGAAGCCGGAAGGCATTTGCCGAAGGGGCGCGGATGAAGGCGAAGAAGGAAGCCGAGTTGGGGAAAATGCTTCAGAAAAGGTCATCATCTTCCGCTCCATAGCTGATGTTGGGCATGCAAAAAGTCCCTTATTGCCCGCGTGCAGTGTTCACGGTATTCTTAAGTAGATGGGCTGATCCGCCCAGCATCAAAGAGGTGAAGACGATGGTTAAGCAAAAGTACGTATACTGGCAAGATGAAGAGATGTGGCTAGGCTATCTGGAGGAGTTTCCTGACTATTGGACGCAGGGAGAGACTGAAGAAGAGTTGAAAGAGAACTTAATCGACCTTTATAAAGAACTGAACAGTGGGGCAATCCCGCATGTCCTCCGAGTAGCCGAACTTGAAATCGTGTGAAAAGAAGAGAGCTGATAGCAACGCTTGAGAAGATGGGTTGTGTCTTTATTCGTCACGGCGCTAAGCATGATTGGTATCAAAACCCAAAGACCAAAGTTGCTCAACCTGTGCCCAGACATCGTGAGATCAAAGAACGGCTGGCACAGCATATTATCAAGCTACTCAGTGATGACAACGCCTAGGACGCAGCAGAAGTAGACTGTTGAATGTGGTCTTGAAGATCACCACCCGGCGTTCCCTGAATTGATAATGCATTTGCCCTGTCACTCCATAATTCGATGCGCCCCGAGAATTCCAACCGCGTTCTGACATCCCGTCGCAGTTTTGTGCGCTCGCTGTGCGCGGCAATTCCCGTCTTCACTTTCGATCAACTCGTCGCTGGCCTCCCGCTCGCTACCCAGTTCGTCAACGTCGCGCGGGAAGCGGGCCTGCGCGCTAAGACGATCTTCGGCAGTGAGCACAAAAACAAGTTCCTACTCGAGACCACGGGCTGCGGCTGTGCTTTTATCGATTATGACAACGACGGCTGGCTCGATATTTTTCTCGTCAACGGGACGCGCTTTGAGTCGAAATGGGCGCCGGGTCAAGCGCCTGTCAGCCGCCTCTACAAGAACAACCGCGACGGCACCTTCACCGACGTGACCGAGAAGGCCGGCGTCGCACATGTCGGCTGGGGCCAGGGCGTCTGCGCGGGGGACTACGACAACGACGGCTGGGATGACCTGTTCGTCACCTACTGGGGCGATTGTGTGCTGTGGCATAACAACGGCAATGGCACCTTCACCAACGTCGCGAAGAAGGCCGGCGTCACCACTAATCCCGGCAACGGCAAACAGCGCTGGAACACCGGCTGCGCGTTCCTCGACTACGATAAAGACGGTCACCTCGACCTGTTCGTCGCCAACTACATCGACTTTGATCCGAAGACCGCTCCCCTGCCGGAATCCGGGCCCTGCCTCTACAAGGGCGTGATGGTGGCGTGCGGCCCGCCCGGCCTCGAGGGCGGCAAGAATCTCCTCTTCCACAACAACGGCGACGGCACCTTCACCGACGTTTCCGAGAAGGCCGGCATCTTGAAAACGCCGGGCACCTACGGCCTCGGCGTGTTGGTGGGAGACTTCGACAACGACGGCTGGCCCGACATCTACGTCGCGAATGACTCAAGCTCCTCGGCGCTCTACAAAAATAACCACGACGGTACGTTCACCGACATCGCGCTCGAAGCCGGCGTGGCCTACAGCGCCGACGGCAAGCCGCAGGCGGGGATGGGTGTGGCCGCCGTCGATTACGACTGCGACGGCCACCTCGACATTGTGAAGACGAACTTCGCGGGCGACACGACGAGCCTCTACCGCAACCTGGGGAAGATGGTCTTCGACGACCAGACGTTTCAGGCGGGGCTCGGCAAGAACACGCGTTACCTCGGCTGGGGCGTGGGCTTCATGGATTTCGACAACGACGGCTGGCCCGACATCTTCATCTGCAACGGGCATGTCTACCCGGAGGTGGGCGAGGCGGACGCTGAAGCGGGATACCGCGAGCGCAAGGTGCTCTACCGGAATCTGGGCAACGGCACGTTCGCCGACGTTTCCTTAACCTCAGGCCCCGGCATTCTCGAAAAGGTGCCTGGGCGCGGCTGTGCCTTCGGCGATTTCGACAACGACGGCGACCTCGACGTGCTGGTCAACTGCGTCAACGACGTGCCGCAGCTCCTGCGTTGCGACCAATCCCCGCGCAATAACTGGCTCAAGGTGAAGACCGTCGGGGTGAAGTCGAACCGCTCCGGCATCGGGGCGCGGATCTACTGCTCGACCGGAGGCCATCGCCAAATGGACGAAGTCCGCAGCGGCGGTAGCTACATCTCGCAAAATGACCTGCGGGTGCATTTCGGGCTGGGCCAAGCGACCAGCGCGGAGATCGAGGTCCGGTGGCCGAGCGGCATCAGCGATCGTTTCCGCGCGGCTGCGAATCAGGTCGTCACGGTGGTTGAAGGGAAAGGCCCTCGGTCGTGAACTGAGATGGGAGTCCGCGAATCAGAATTGGCGTCTGAGGAGTCGTGAGATGCTATCGAGTTCAAGAAAAACCATCGAGCTGGGTCACTCCTGGGAGCGCAGGCATCCTTGCCTGCTTGGTTTCGTCAGGCGCTTCATTCCTGGTAAAGCATCGTTTCCGCCAGCCAGGCAGGCAAGGATGCCTGCGCTCCCAGGGAAAAACATTTTCTTGCAGGCTATAGCCAGTGGATGGACCAAGCAATTCGTGTCCTCAGTGGGGGGAATTTTATTGGCGGCAGTTGTGGTCTGCGGTGATCGAGCCTCATCCGCGCAATTGCAGTTGTCTGATCTCGCCGGCCGGCAGGTCGAGCCTTTTCAAAGCCCTGATGCCAAAACCGTTGTCTTTCTCTTCACCCGCACCGATTGTCCGATCTCCAATCGGTATGCGCCGGAAGTGCGGCGACTCTATGCGAAATTTGCTGCCCGTGGTGTCACCTTCTACCTGGTCTATCCCGACCCGGATGAATCGGTCGACACGATTCGTCAACACCTCAAGGAATATCAATATCACCTCGGTGTGCTGCGTGATCCACGGCATACGCTGGTCAAGCTGACGGGAGTCCAGGTGACACCCGAGGCGGCCGTCTTCGTGCCCGGAAGGCGGATGGTCTATCGCGGTCGAATCGATGACCGATACGTCGCCTTTGGCAAAATGCGGGCCGCTCCGACGACGCACGATCTGGAGCAGGTTTTAGAGGCGATTCTCGCCGGGAAGCCGGTCACCACTAAAACCACCACGGCGATTGGTTGCTTTATCCCCGATTTGCGATGACTATGACTGTGAGAGCAATTTTCAGATCCGTGTCCGGCAAGCTGTCAGCTTGCCGCCGCCTCACGAAGCAAGCTCCTTCAGTCTCAAACGGATTATTGGGCCAGTCGTCGGCAAGCTGGCAGCTTGCCGGACACAGAGGCGAAAACCGCCCTAAGCTCGCCAGCTCACATTCCATTTCTGCAATTGCGGTTGCTCTGTGTGTAACGATCTCGGTAGGACGCATGCAGCCGGCCTCACCCGAGGTGAAAACTCCGCCCCCGCCACGCGCGTTGACATTCAATAAAGATATCGCCCCGATCATTTTTCACAACTGCGCGGAGTGTCATCATCCGGGCGGGTCGGCGCCGTTCAGTCTGCTCGGCTACCAGGAGGTCAAAAAGCGGGCGCAGCAGATTGCGAAGGTAACCGAGAGCCGCTATATGCCGCCGTGGCTGCCCGAGCCAGGTTACGGCGCATTTGCCGGCGAGCGCAGACTGAGCGATGAGCAGATCAGGGTCATTCGGCAATGGGTGGAACAGGGGGCCGCCGAGGGCGTGCCATCAGACTTGCCGCCTGCGCCGAGGTTCCATGAGGGTTGGCAATTGGGTGAACCGGACCTGGTGATCAAAATGCCCGTCGCCTACACCCTGCCGGCCGCGGGCACGGATGTCTTTCGCAACTTCGTGATCCCGGTTCCGGTCACGACGACACGTTACGTGAGGGCGGTGGAGATCCTTCCGGGCAACAAGCAGATCGTCCATCACGCCAACATCCTCGTTGACCGCACGCAGTCGTCACGGCGCCTGGATGAGCAAGACCCTGAGGTGGGCTTCGGCGGCATGGACATCCGGGTTGAGTCTGAGCATTTCGAACCCGACAGTCATTTCCTTTTCTGGAAACCCGGCACCCCGCCGTTCACCGAACCCGATGGCCTGGCCTGGCGCTTGGAGAAGGGCACCGACCTCGTCCTTAATATGCACTTGCAGCCTTCCGGTAAACCGGAGGTGATTCAACCGACGATCGGGCTCTATTTCTCCGATCAGCCACCGTCACGCTACCCGATGCTCCTGCAGCTTGAGCGCGACGGCGCCATCGACATTCCGGCAGGCAAGAAGGATTTCGTCATCACCGATGAGTTCAAGCTGCCGTTGGATGTGGATGTGCTCGGCGTCTACCCGCACGCCCATTACCTGGGCAAGCAGATGGAGGGCTTCGCCACGCTGCCGGATGGGACAAAGAAGTGGCTCATCCGGATCAAAGATTGGGACCTCAACTGGCAGGCTGTCTATCGGTACGCCAAGCCCATCTTCCTCCCCAAAGGAACGATCCTCTCCATGCGGTACACCTACGACAACTCAGCCGACAACGTGCGCAATCCGCATCACCCTCCCCAGCGCGTCGTGGCCGGCAATAGATCCACAGACGAGATGGGACACCTGTGGATTCAGGTCCTGCCACGCGCTCGCGATGATGTGCGGATCATCCTGCAAGAAGCGCTCATGCGGCAAAGGCTCCGGAAGGATCCATCTGACTTTACCGCCCACTTCAACCTTGGCGCCGTGCTTCAACAGGTGGGCAAGCTTGAAGAAGCGATGAGCCATTTTCGTGAAGCGTTGCGGGTCAGGCCCGACGACGCCACGGCGCATAATAACCTCGGCGTCGCACTGCAAGCGACGGGCAAGCTGGAAGAGGCAACGGGGCAGTTCCGTGAAGCCCTGCGGATCCAGCCCCGTTATGTCAACGCGCACTACAACCTGGGCAACTTGCTTCTCTCACAGGACAAGCCTGAGGAAGCGATCAACCACCTTCATGAAGTATTACGGCTCCAGCCTGAGGATGCGGAGGCCCACAACAGTCTCGGCAGCGCCTTCGCCATCAGCGGGGACTTGATCCGGGCCGCGACCCACTTTGAGCAGACGCTGCGCCTCAACCCCCAACACGCGGACGCCCACTACAACCTCGGCAAGGTATCCGCCATGAGCGGGGATTTGGCTCGAGCCGCGACCCACTTCGAGCAGGCGTTGCGCCTCAACCCTGACCATGCTGACGCCCACAATGACCTGGGCAAGGTCTTCGCCATCCGAGGAAATTGGGTCCAGGCAGTGGCCCACTTCGAACGTGCGCTCCGCCTCAACCCTAACCACGCTGAAGCCCAGGAGAATCTGAAGCGGGCGCGGGCGCGGATGGAAAAGGACGAATAGGGAAAGGCCATCGGTCGTGAACTGAGATTGGAGTCTGCGAATCATAGACCGCGGATTGTGCGGATCGCGCGGATGGGCGCGGATGAAAAGAGCTCTCGCTTGACTGATCTGCGTTAATCCGCCCGATCCGCACAATCCGCGGTCTATAATGAGGCTATTCGTACCTGAGCGCGACCATCGGATCGACGCGCGCCGCCCGCCGCGCCGGAATGTAGCCGGCCACTGCCGCCACGGCGAACATCAACAGCGCCGCAAGTGAGATGGAAACGGGATCGGCCGGCGTCAAGCCGTAGAGCAGGGTGGAAACCAGGCGCGTCGCGGCCAGCACCGCGGGCAGTCCGATGATGACTCCGACGAGCACGAGCAGCAGCGTCTCGCGCAGGATCAGCCAGAGCAGGCCGCGGGGCTCGGCGCCCAGTGCCAGGCGGATGCCGAGTTCGTTGGTCCGGCTGGCGACGGCGTAGGACATGATCCCGTAGAGCCCGATCGAGGCGAGCAGCAGCGCCAGCAGGCCGAAGAAGCCGGAGAGGGTCGCCATCAGGCGCTCGCGGAGGAGCGAACTCTCGATCTGAGTTTTGAAGACCTGAAAGTCGATGAGGATTTCCGGATTGATCTCGCCGACCGTGCGCTTCACGGCCGAGACGAGCCCGGCCAGCGAGACATGCGAGCGAATCAAAATCTGATCGAAATGACTGGGGCGCGGGTCCTGAGAGGCGGCGAGAAACGCGACAGGGGCGAAGTCTTCGCGGAGGTCCCGGTATTTCGTGTCCTTGACCAGCCCGACGATCTCGCAGAGAGTCTCCGGGTCATTGGGCGTGGTTTCGATCCAAAACCTTTTGCCGACCGGGTTCGCTTCATTCAGGACTCGGCGGGCGAAGGCTTCGTTCACCATCGCCACCTTCGGCGAGGTCGGCGTATCGTGGTCATCGAAGTCACGCCCGGCGACGAGCGGGGTTCCCAGGGTCTTGAAGTAGGCCGGGCCGACCCGGCTGAAGAATGAGTCTTTGCCTTGACCCCGATCCGAGCCGTCGGGCCAGACTCTATTGCTCCGACTGCTCCCACTCAAAGGGACGACATTCGTATCGGCGGCTGAGTCTACTCCCGGAATCGCCCTGATCCGGTCGAGCAGTTCCCGCTTGAAAGCTTGGCGGCGTTCGGGCGGCAGGTTCAGACGCGTGAGGGCCACCTGCGTCAGGAGGATGCCGCTCTGCTGGAAACCCGCATCCAATCTGAGCAGATTGCCTAAGCTGCGGGAGAACAGTAGAGCGCCCACCAGCAGCACGAGCGACAGGGCGACTTGCGAGACCACGAGCGCCCGCCGCAAACTGAACCGCTCGCGGCTGGCCGTCAGCCCGCGGCTGCCCATCTTCATTGCCGCACCGGGGGCGAGATGAGTCGCGCGCACGGCCGGCGTCAATCCGAACAAGACGCAGGTCAAGACGGCTAGCCCGGCGGTGAAGGCGAGCACGCGCCAATCCGAGTCCAGATTCAGCAGCACGGGGTCCCCTTCCGCGCTGATGAACGAGACGAGGAACTGGCTCAAAGAACCTGCTAAGAAGGCGCCGACTGCGGCGCCGAGGGCGGCGAGCAGCAGGCTCTCGGTCAGCAACTGTCGGACGAGGCGTCCACGCGAAGCCCCCAGGGCCAGCCGCACCGCGATCTCCCGTTCCCGTGCGCTTGCCCGCGCTAGCATGAGGTTGGCCAGGTTGGCGCAGGCGATCAAGAGCACCAGGCCGGCCAGCGCCAGCAGCAGCCAGAGCGGGCTTTCGTACGTTTCACGCAACTGGGAAAGGCCGGTCCCGGCCGGGAACGCCGCCAGTTTGAATCCGAGGTAGTGCTTGACATCTTCACGCGGGTAGTTCGCGGGCAGCGTCGCCTCGAAGATCCCGGGCGAGAGAGCGTTCAATTGGGCCGTGGCTTGCTCCAGCGTCCAGCCCGGTTTCAGGCGGCCCATGACCGTGAGCCACCAAGTAGTGCCAACGTCGAGCCGGCTCTCTTTGCGCCAGAGGAGCGCTTCCGAGCAGACCGGGACTGCCACGTCGAAGGACCGGCCGACTTCGAGGCCGAAGAAGCTCTCAGGCGTGACCCCGATGATCTCGAAGGGGTGGCCTTTGAGCGTCAGCTTCCGGCCGATGACCGACGCGTCCCCGCCGAATTCGCGCTGCCAGAACGCATAGCTGATCACCGTGCCCGGTGAGCCGCAGCCCCGCACGTCGTCAGCCGGCGTCAAGACCCGGCCCAGGATCGGCCGGACGCCGAGCACGCCAAAGAAGTCCCCGCTCACCCACAGACCTTGCGCGTAACGGGCCTCGCCTCCCGCGGCAAGGTTGAAGGCACTCGAGCCCCAAGCGAAGACGCCGGAGAAGGCCCGCTGACGGTCACGGATCTGTTCCCAGATCGGGTTGGTGACTGTCGGGTGCGGGCTGTCGACACTGCCCCTCACCCCGGTCGTGTCCGCGAGCTGAATGCCGGCGAGTTTCTGCGGGTCCTTCACTGGGAGCGTGCGCAGGCGGACGGCATCGAGCAGTTGGAAAATCGCCGTGTTGGCGCCGATGCCGAGCGCGAGCGAGAGCACCGCGACCGCCGTGAAGCTCGGATGCTTCCGCAGCACCCGCAGGCCGTAACGCAGGTCTTGCCAGAGGTTGTCCATGGTCAGTTGTCCTTGGTCAGCGGCTCATTGTCCGGTGCCAGCGGTCCTCGAGAGTTGCAACTGACCACTGACGACGGACAACGGGCTGGTTATTCATTCGTATCTGAGCGCCACCATCGGGTCGACCTGCGTCGCCCGCCGCGCCGGCAGGTAACAAGCCATCAGCGCCACCACCGTCAACAACACCGCGATCACGCCGAACGTCAGCGGATCGGTCGGCTTCACCCCGTACAACATACTGGTCACACTTTCCAGATACTTCGTCAGGACATAGGCGCCCGCCAGCCCCAGCGCGACACCACATAGCGCGAGCGTCATCCCCTGGCGGAGCACCATCTTCAGCACGTCACTCCGACTTGCGCCCAAGGCCATGCGAATGCCGATTTCGTGCGTGCGCTGCGTGACCGCATAGGCCATCACGCCATAAATCCCAATGCTGGTCAGCAGGAGCGCGAGGAGTCCGAAAGTGCCGATGAAGGTGGCCGCGCTCCGTTGGATCTCCAGGGAGTTACGCAATTGTTCCGCCAAGGTCCTGACATTGAAGATCGGCAGGTGGCGGTCGAGGGTCTGCACTTCACGCCGCACCGCCGCGATCAGGCCAGATGGATTGCCGTCGGCACGCACGTGCAGAGTCAGCGTTGAGGCGTACCTTTGCAGCGTGGTCTGGTAGACGTGTGGCCGCGCCGGTTCAAAGAGCGAAATGTATCTGACATCGCTCACCACCCCGATAATTTCCAGAGGTTGACCAAACTCAGTCCGGCCGCGCTTCACCGCGAGGCGCTTGCCCAGGGGGTTTTCCTGGGGAAAGAGTTGGCGCGCGCAAGCCTCGTTGATGATGACTACCTTGGGCTCACTGGCGTTGTCTGCTTGATTGAAATCGCGTCCCAGCAGGAGCGGCACGCCCAGCGTCTCGAAATAACGCGGCGCCACGATGTTGATGTCCGCCAGCATCGGAGGCGCATCATCTGCCTGACCTGCGGCGCGAATGCCTGTGCTATTGGTGCCGCCGAACGGGACGGTTTGAGCCAGACTGGCGGAACGCACGCCCGGCAACGCTTCAATTCGGTTGAGGAGGTGCTGGTAAAACGCGCGGCCTTGTGTTTCGGAATATCCCTGCCGTCCCAGATCGATCGTGGCCGCCAGCACCGGCTCAGTCTCAAAGCCGGGCTGAATCAGCTGCGTCTTTTGCAGCGTTCTGACCAGCAGGCCGGCGCCGATCAGCACCAGGATGGAGAGCGCAATTTGTCCGACGACCAACGCGCCCAGCACTCTGGTTTGCCGCGCACTTTGTCCACTCGCGCCTTTGTCTTTGAGTACCGCCACCAGATCAGGTTTGGACAATTGCCAGGCCGGCACTGAACCGAAGAGCAGTCCGGTGAGCAGCGAAAGCAACAACGTAAAGCCGAGCACGCCGCTGTCTAAACTGAAGTCGGTCAGGACACTCCCCAATTCGGCAGGCAAGGCGCTTTTGAGCGGAGCAGGCAGCCAGAGCGCGAGGAGGAGGCCAACCAGGCCACCCAACACCGCCAGCAGCACACTCTCGATCAGCAATTGACGAATCAACCGCGCGCGGCTGGCGCCCAACGCCAGTCTGATGCCGATCTCTTTCTGGCGCACGCTCCCGCACGCCAGCAGCAGGTTGGCCACGTTGGCGCAGGCGATCAACAACACGAGGCTGATGACCGCGATCAGCAAGCCGGTGAAGTTGCGGGTGTTGATTCGTTGCTGGGGGCTTTGACCGAGTTCCCGCACGAGGACGACACCGACATCTTTGTTGGTCTCGGGGTACGCCTGTTGCAGATGGCGAGCGAGCGCGTCCATCTCCGCTTGCGCCTGCGCCAAAGTAACGTTCGGCTTGAGACGAGCGAACGAGTCGTCCAGCCAATGGCTGCCTCTGGAAGTGAGCACTCCCTGCGCGTCTTTCAAGGTCGGGTTGGCCTGAGCATAAGTCGTCAGCGGCAGCCAGACGTCGGTCCGCTCTCCTTTGAAAGTGCCATTGAATTGTTCAGCGGTCACGCCCACGACAGTGAACGGGTTGCCATTCAAGCGGATCATCCGGCCGATGATCTCAGGGTCAGCGCCGAAACGACGCTGCCATAAATTGTGGCTGATGACGGCTACCGGATTCGCCGCTGATACAGCTTCATCTGCCGGCAGCAGCGTGCGACCGTGGCTGGCCTTGACGCCAAGCACAGCGAAGTAATTGCCGGAGACCAGCGCCCCCCTGACTCGTTCCGCTTCGCTGCCAGTGCTCAGATGCAACGCCGTGCCGCCACGAATGGCCAGCCCTGAGAAGACCGTATTTTGATCGCGGTAGTCGAGGTAATCCGGGTATCTCAGTCCGTTGATGAAACCGGCGTTGCCTCTCTTCCAGCCGACTTGCACCAGCCGTTCCGGTTCGGTCACGCCTGCAAGCGGACTGAGCAGCAGTGCCTGAGCAACGCTGAAGATCGCCGTGTTCGCGCCGATGCCTAGCGCCAGGGTGACGACGGCAATCAAAGTGAAGCCGGGTTTCTTCAACAACCTGCGTGCGCCGTAGCGCAGGTCTTGCCACAAAGTCCGCATAATTCCTCCTCGTTTGTTTCTCCCAGCTTGCAACCGGCCTGTCAGATGCCGAGATACACCTTAACCAATCCTGCCATTTGGATAACCAACCGGCGTGCCAGCCGGGTCGAACTATCAAATTGTTACGCTGAGATGGCTTGGCGCACACAGGTGGGGCAGAGGCACAGGGCGCAGTGTGCGTTTCTGGGATTCTGCGATCCCATTTTCGGTCACTCGCTCGCACTGCGGACAATGATAGTGCAAAGTGGGATTGAGCAAGCAAAACCATTGAATCCGCGCCAAGCCTTTCGTATACTTCGTGCCTTCTCGCAGTCACACAGCTATCGGCTTGTTTCTGGGATCAGATTGATAAGCATAGATTCCGTATTGCTGAGAACCTCAGTTTCAGTAGATTCTTGCTGAGATCGATAAACTATGATTGTTCCTGTCCATCCACCGATTGAAGGGATTGCCGCCGAGCGCTTCCGCGCGCTCGCCAGACAACTTATGCAGACCCAGCAGAGGCGGCGGCAGGTCGACTTCGACGAAGTTTGCGCGCAGGAGATCCGCTGGTGCTTGGGCAACCCGCACCTCAACGGCTGCCGCGATGACTACGAAGCTGCCATTCGTGTCCTCGTTGACCTCGCGCGCTTGAACTGGACCATCCAAGAGAATCGCTTCGGAGTGGAATTGCAGGCACCTTCGTTTCTTCCGAAGCGCGGCATCGCGCCCGACGAAATCACTCGTTCAAAGCAAGCCGTGCGCAGTGAGTTGTCTCCACTGCGCGATGCGCAGTTTCGTAATCCATCTGTCCGTGATTTCATCCGGCGCGTTGAGAACCCAACCAAGAATTCGGGGCGAGAATCCATCCTGCGGCTTGTCGCTGACGGACGGGAACTCCGCGCCCGGCTACAGCCCGCGCTCGCTACTGCCGGCGACGAGCGCGTCAAGCATCTCGCAGAAGCCGTCCGCCCTTACCTCCAACTCGTTGAGGCGGATGAACCGGAGGGGCACACGGGCATTCCGCAAGGCGAGGTCTGGCGCTACTTCCGTTATACTTGGAGCCTGCCAGCCACGACCATTCCGGGACGCCAGCTTCTCTATCTCGTCCGCGACGCCGCGCATCCGCATCATGCCGTCATGGGCATCGCCGCGCTTAGCAACTGCGCGATGCAGATGCGGGAGCGCGATAACTTCATCGGCTGGACGGCAGACGCCTTCATTGGGCGGGTCGAGGAAGCTTTACGTTCCGATTCTCCCGCACGCGCACTATCCAGCCTCTTCACTCAACTTGAAAACAACATCACCGATGCTCTCGCTGATGTGGAGGCCAAGAGCCTCGCCACACGCGCAGAAATCGAAAGGCCAACGGCTGAAATCGTCGCTCGCCTGCGCCGCCGCGCTCAGGAATTCGCGGCTGACCGACAGGAAGCGTTGGAGGAATTGCACGACAGCGACCAGCCGCACTTGCTGCAAGAGACAGAGGCTGGTCCCTACGGCGTGCCGCTAGCCGAGGTAGTTCTCGTGTTGGAAAAGAAAGTCCACGTCCAGCCTGAATTCCGCAAAGCCCGCGCCGCGATGGTCGCCAAGAAGCGGTCGTTCGAGTTATCGCGTTTGCTTCAGGCTCGGCTTCGTCTTCGTGAAATCAAGGACAGCTTCCTCGACCCGAAGCGCGCCGCTGACGTGCTGTATCTTGAGGAGACGCGCATGGCCATCACGATGGCGCTGATGGCGAACAAAAGCCGGCGGGTCGGCGCCAACATGCTGGAACTCACCACCTGCGGCGCGATTCCGCCTTACAACCACCTCCTCGCCGGCAAACTCACCGCGTTGTTGTTGCTCAGTCCCCAAGTCGCTGACGACTACCGCCGCCGCTACGGCAGCGAGCCGTCCATCATCAGTTCGTTGCTCAAGAACGCGCCGCTCGTGCGCGATAGCACGCTCGTTTATCTCGGCACGACAAGCCTCTATGCGCTCGGCAGCAGCCAATACGAGCGGCTCCGTCTGCCCGCCGGCACGATCGCTCCCGACCAGCCAGAACTGCGCTACGAGCGCGTCGGCTACACCAGCGGCTACGGCACGGTGCAGTTCGCACCCGAAACAGTCCAAGCCGTCGAAGCCGTTGTCATGAAGCACGCTGGCTTCCGTGAAGTGAACAGCATCTTCGGGGAAGGTCCAAGTCCGCGACTGCGCAAGCTTCGCACCGGGCTGAAATTGCTTGGCTTCGACCCGGAGAATCTACTCCGCCACAACCAGCACCGGCTCATCTACGGCGTGTCGCTGGCGGAGAACGCGCTCGCGTTCATACAAGGCGAACGTGGAAAGTTGCCCGACTACATCAAGCGTCCCAACCGTTACCGCGACGCCACCGAGCGCATCGCTGCGTTCTGGACATGTCGCTGGCTGGCAAGCCGGCTCAATCACACACCTGCCATCGAATCCCTTGCGCACACTCCCGCCTGGAAGCTGAGTGACCAGATTCCTGTGGCGGCATCCGCCGCGCCGGTCCTTGCCGAAACATCCCCCGACGCGAACGCTGGCGAACCTTCGCCCGAAGTCGAGTTCTGGCGCTCGCTTGCGCACGCCGGCCCGGAAGTGTGCTCCGATGAACTTACCCAAGAGGAAATCAATCGCCTGCAGGTAAAGCGCCCGCTTGAAGACTTCCTCGTCCGCAAGGTGCGTGAAGGTTTCAGTCTCGTGCTTACGGGCAACGCGGGCGACGGCAAGACGCACCTCCTCCGCCGTTTGCAGGAACGGCTTGCCGCCAACGGCATCAAGGCAGTGGTGGAACCCGACGCCACAGCGGCGATGAAGCACGGCGAACTCGCCCCGGTGCTCGACGGCTGGCGTAAGGCGCTCGCGGCAAAGAAGCCTTACCTCATCGCCGCAAACGAATATCCGCTTTACCAGCTTCGGAAGGATGGGCCGAAGCTCGCCCCATTGCTTGGGAAAGTGCTCGCATCCGTGGACTCTCAATGTCGCGCCCGCCTCGCCTACGGCGCGAAGTCTCCCGACGAAGATGCGGCGGACAAGGTGTTGGTCGTGGATCTTAGCCTCCGCAACCCGCTTCAACCTGACTTCGCTGGCGCATTGCTCGACCGACTGCTCCAGAATAAGGCGCTCCAACAGCACGCTCGCGAGGGCACGGAACCAAACTTTACCCGCAACTTCGAGCGCCTCTCCCAGCCGCGCGTCCGTGATCAACTGCTGGGACTATTCCAGCGTCTCGTCGTGCGCGGCGAACGCGCGCCGGTGCGTGAGCTGTGGATTATCCTTGCCCGCCTACTCTTCGGCAGCCAGCTTGTTCCTGATGAAGTGCCAGATGCTATGAACGCGCGCTACTCGGAGCGACTCTTCGAGCGTGACGATCGCTTCCGTCTCTCGCAGCTTCTGACCGAATTGGCCGATCCCGCCACGTGCAGCCATCCGCAATGGGACGCGCGACTGGAGCAGCACGGTTCCACAAAGCCCACCGACTGGATGGAGGGTCGCGAGCCAATGCCCGGCTTGGGGGAACTCAACCTGGCCAGTTTCGCCTTCCTTAAGCGCGTGTTCTACTTCGAGCACGCGCGCGGCACCGAGGCGTTCGCGCTGGAGGAGGAACCTGCCCAAGAGTTTGCCAAGAAGCTGGAAGAGGCAGCGCAGCATGACTCGCTGCTGATGCAATTCATCGTTTCGGCAATCAATCTCTGCTATTGTCCGAAGCCCTTCAATGGGATGAAGGAGCGACTTTACCTGTGGATTGGTCACCGCTACCACGAGCAGCCCACTCGCTCCTACGTCGCCAACCAGTCCATTCCCACAGTCGGCTTTGAAATTCTCGTTCCGCGCCTGCCCCGCCGACTGGACGACAAACTCGACTACCAGCCCGACCACTTCCTGCTGCGTCACTGCGCCGCCGACGGTCGGGCCATCAGCCTACGCGTGGACTTTTCGCTGTTCGCCACGCTGGCTGACCTGCGCGCCGGGCTACCGCGCCATCTCATGCCCGACCGTGATCTCAACCGCCTCGACGCTTTTCTCGAACAGCTTCAAGCCACGTCCCCACCACAAGACCGCGAGTTCGTGGCCTTCAACACAGTGCATCGGCTCGCAACCCGAATCCGGTTGTCTTCCGATTGGAAGCGCTATGAGGAGGTGAAGGAAAATGAGTAAGGGGGCTGTTCACTTCAAGGCGCTCGGTTATGATCCGTTGCGCATGAAGCCAGTGCATTTTGCCGCAGGCTTCTTTCTTTCTGTCGCTGGCAGTCGTTACGAACTGGAATCCCTCAACAAGGCTGCGGTCATTAAACACAAAACTGGTCTGCGTGATGACTACGCCCATGAGAACCTGCTAGCGGCGCTCAAGGAAGCAGGTCTGCTCGATGCTTCTGTGAAGGAAAGTGAGTTGAAGGCGCTTCGCCTTCAACTAAACGGCGTGGTTGGAAACGACGATGCAATTTACGGCTCGTTCAAGCCATACAATAAGCCGCGGGGTGTCGCCTACACGATGGTTTCAGATCGGCTGCTCTACGACCACGATCCGCAAGATGGTTACAGTGGCTACTTTGTTCACAGCGTGCTGAACGCAACTCAGGACGGGAAGGCGGTCGTTGGCTTCGCCAAGCAATGCCTTGATAACCACACCAGTACACTGGAGCAACTCATTGCGCCCCTCTTGGACGCGGATGAACCGCGCGATGATTGGAACTGCCGCTACGAAGAACAGTTCGGCGAATTAGACCGCAAGCACCTCAAACAGTGGGCCGCTCTAATGTCACCTCAGACGAAAGCGCTCGCGATTCTGTGCCGGAATCTCGAACGGGGCGTCTCTCACCCAACCAAACTGCGCTGCCTTGTGGTTGGCCTTTGCTCGTGGCTGTTCATCTATTTGCACAAGCGAGCAGCCGAAGCACACGGACAGAAAGGTGAGACACCACTGCTCGTGATGGACTTCCTCGGCAATACGAACGCCCGCCTTCGTGCCGCGAGCCGGTTTTGCTTCGCTCACCAACGCGGACTTGTCTTTGAAAGTTATGGTGCGTTACGTAATGCGGGGAGAGTGAATTTTGATGATGAACTCTTTGCAGGCAAGGGCGGCAAAGGCGGTAAATCTGCTCCTGTTGGCCAGCCGGATTTTAGTTTCTTGGAGCAACACTACTCTGACTTGTCCATTCGCATAGGTTTCGCTCAGCCGCGTGCCCAGCAGGCGAGGCGAAAGCACTTTGAATTGCAACCAGACACGGCGCGGTTGCTTCTGCTCTCACTCATCACACCGGAGAATCCGCTGCTCACATTTGAGGAACTGGCCGCATTGCTAAGGAAAGTTTGGGGCGTCTGCTTCGGCGGTTGCGATGACGACCTCGCCACTCTTCGTGCGAATGGATACGAGGGTTTGGACGAAGACGCGGACTTGGAGCCGAACCGCGATGCTTTTGTGGACTTGCTGAAACGATTGAATCTCGCGACCGAACCATCGGATGGCTTGGTGTTGTGCGCCGTGAATCCGGAGGAACTGCCGTGACGCGCGAACGGTTCATCGCCCAAGCTCTCGTGGCCTGGCTGGACGACGTGTGGCGCACCGAACACGACGTGGCCGGCGAAGGATTGCCTGACATGGACGTGGGCTGGTTTCTGGCGCAGCTCGCGCGCCTACCCAGCTTCCCAGTCGAGCAGGTGTCGCTCGCGCTCGTGGGTTTTGGCGTGAAAGAAACTGACCTGCGCGCGCTGGCCGACAAGCACGGGTTGCGCAAACTCCGTCATCTCGCCACCGACCTGAACTCCGCCGCCGCGTGGCGCAACGAGCACAAGCAGCACCCGCGCATCATTGCGTTGGCGCGTGGACGGCATCCAGGCGTCCACACGCTCAAGCATTTCGCCCCGGCCCACTCGCGCGACCTCGCCCGCGCCCTGCTGCTGCACGCGGCGGATGATGGGAACTTCCCCAACGGGCGCGAGCTGCTGGACCGATTGGCCAACAGCCCCGAACTGGAATCGCTGCGCTCGCTCGAATCTATAGCCGACTTTCTCGCCGAGTGGTCGAAGCACGCTGGAACCAAACCGGATGAAGCACCATCGCTGGCGTTGCCGCAACTCGGTTTGTTGACGGACGACGAACTCTTTGACGCCGGCACCGCAATGGAACTGCGGCTGGCCCGCAATCTTGAAGTCATCCAGCAGTTGCTCTACGCGCCACGAAACCAATTCGGCAAACTGCGCGAGCGGCTGACGAAGATGCGGAACCGCAAGCAGCGCGACACGCTGCTCGACATCCTGGACCGCGCAGAGGCATTGCAGCGTCAACCATCGGTTAAGACGCGCGCCACGCTGACGCTCAACGAAGCACAGACGTTGTTCCACCCACCCAAAGACACCCCACCGCCAGCCGATACGGAGCCGGAAACTGAAGATGAAGACGACCAGAGCGAGTTGAACGTGAAGAAGCTCGCCCACGAAACCGTGGATGCGCTGTTAGACAACCGGCAGGAGGAACTCGAAGCCGCGGCGGAAGCGATGGAGGAAGCGTTGCTCGAAGCCATCGCCGAAGACAAAGAACAGTTCCACGGGCAAATCGAGTTCGGCGGTGAAACCCGAAGCTTCAGCGTCAAACGCGACCGCAAACTCGATGACTGGCTCCACAAGTTTTGTTCAGAAGAAGCCTGGGGCGGCATCGTGGAATCCACCGAACCATCCCTTGAACTGGCACTCGCCAATAACGAGACCAGTGCGACTCCACCGAAGGTTCTCTCCGCAGATGCTGTTGCAAAGCCACCAGAGCGCGAGCATCTCTCGATGGCCGAATTACTCGCCGCCTGGGATAAATACCTCGCTGAGCAAGTGCCGAACCTTGGCTTGGCAAAACGGTGGGAACAGTTTGTCGCCATCCGCTCCGAACTCGTGCAACACCTTGATGCGCTGGTGCATCTTCCGCCACTCTGGCTGGCGGGGAAACCGGCGTTGGCCGGTAAGCTGACGGAGTATCTGAAGCTTGCGGGAGAAATCTACGGTGCGCTGCAACGCCACTTCCGCCAAATGGCCGATGTCAGTCCAAGCTGGGCGCGCACAGCCATTGAGGCAGCCCTGGCGTTAGACGTGTTGCAGGTGCGCGTGGATCTGGGAGACGGACGAGAGGCGCACAAGGGGATACTGCTTCCGACCCACCCGCTCCATCTCTGGCGGCGACAGCGGTTCAGCGCCATCCTGCGTGGACTTGGCGAGCATCTTGACCCGCGCGACCGGGAAGCGATTCGGCGCGAGTCGGATCGGCCAGAGCATTTTCTGAGCGTCATCTCGATTGGCAGCATCCCGGCTGGACGAGGGGTGAATCAGATTCTCCCAGTGGCCAACGATCTTCACGGCATGGCCACATTCGAGAACCTCATCAACGCCTACAGCGGCCCAGACGGTGCGGAGACGCTGGCCTATGCCATCAACCGCTTCGCCGTGCTGGGCCGGCATCACGCGCGTCCGTTGCGCGTGGTCGTGGTGAATCCGCCCGATGCGCCTCGATTATTGGAGCGTATTGTCAAAGTGCTGAAGCAGCGGCGAACTGAAACGTTGCCGTGTCTGAGCCTCGGATTGTTTGCCACGCCTGACCACGTCGCGCGGATTCAGGCGGCATTGCGCTTCTCTGGTAAAGAGCGTGAATTGTTGGAGGAGCAAATTTCTGCCGGACGGCTGCGATTCCGCGCGCACGAGAAGCCGCGCAAACTCACGGAACTGATTGCCGAATTGAAGGCGCGTCCGTGTCACCTGCTCGCCATCTTCGACGAAGCAAGCATCCGTATCCGCCGCCGTGGCGCGGGACGCCACCTACCGATGAGTCCCTTCTGCGTGCGGCACGAAATCACCTTTGACATACTCGACAACGCCATCCGCCTTGAGCCGACCAGCGACGAGCCGCCGTTTTCGGAGTTCATGCAGCTCATCAACGAGGCCGAGAGTGGTCAACGCGATAGCAGCCCCCACGCCTGGGCCGACGCCGAGAGCTTGCGGCAGGTGCTGGACGACGTGCTGCAAAGCGATGCGCCTGCCGCTCATTGGGCCTTTCTCGCCGACCGCGCGTTGCCCGCGGAGTCGGGTATGAAATCGGTGCGATTGCTCCACAAGCGCGATGGGCAGCGGCAAGTGTTGGTCGCCGCTGCGAACCACGAGCGCATGGCGCTACTGGTGCGCAAGGTGTTCGACAAGTCCGGCCTGTCACTCAGCCCGGAAGACTTAAGCCGCCTGCTGGAGGAAGGCGTGAACCTCGTGGGGGCAGGTTTGCTCGACTTGATTCGCGAAGATGGAAAACCCGATCCAAACCGTGTGCGCGGTCTGGCCGGAATGCTGGTCGCCGCGCGGGATTATCGCCTCCGTCATCCGGACAGTTTGTTGGTAGCGGTGGATAACGAAGTCGCCCGGCTCTGGCTCCGACTCGGGCGCGAGGGTGAACGCTGTGACTTGCTAGCAGTGCGCCGTGAGGGTGAGACCTTCGTACTCGAAGCCATTGAGGTAAAGACAACTGAAGGAGGAGATAGTGCTGCAATGCGTGAGCCACTTCGGAAAGCGCAGGAGCAAGTAAACGCCGTTCTTAACGCGATGTCGGCAGCAGTGCCGGATAACACCACCGGCAACAATCCGCTTTCCGCTCCACGTTGCGAGATGCTCAAGGAAGTGTTATACCATTTTTGATTGATCACCGTGCATTATGCGAAAATCCAGCCTTGCAAGGAGGCTGCGATGAAGCAAGGAATGATTGCCATATGGGAAGACCCCAGTCAGTTGCGAAAACTCATGCAACAACAG
>Ga0207646_10000138_pt1 | contig 99629 bp, 103 predicted proteins | sample KBSK5502metaG_FD_184343 | JGI IMG/M metagenome (GOLD analysis project Ga0207646, IMG submission 184343) | Corn, switchgrass and miscanthus rhizosphere microbial communities from Kellogg Biological Station, Michigan, USA - KBS K5-50-2 metaG... | ecosystem: Host-associated > Plants > Roots >... | reverse complement strand
GGCGGTGTGCACGTGGACGATCGGCCCGCGCGCGTCTTGCGCGAGACGTACGCGCGCCGTGGAGAAGTCGTCGAAGCCGTGCGAGTAGCAGACGTTCTTGAGCCCCGCCGCATACCCGACGCCGCGTCGAACCCCTTCGCCGCGCGTGAGGTTGCCGAGCCCTCCCGGAAGCGCGATCGGGTCGGTCGGAATGTCGTCGTCTGGCATCGCGACATCGGCGCACCGGCGAATGATGTCGGCGACGGGAGCGCTGCCCTCCACCGGCTGGCTGGTGATGATCCGATCGCCATTGCGTAACGCGTTCTTCTCGCGAAGCACGACCGGGTCGATATCGAGCGCCGCGGCGAGCTTGTCCATCTGCGACTCGTAGGCGAAACAGGACTGCACGGCCCCAAAGCCGCGCATCGCTCCGGTCGGCGGATTGTTGGTGTACGCACCGACCGCATGGACACGCGCGTTGGGAACGCGGTAGGGTCCCGCGCCGAAGCACGCCGCGTTCGCGACGACCGCGGGGCTCGATGATGCGTACGCGCCGCCGTCGAGGACGATCGTCGCGCGGACGAAGACAAGGTTGCCGTTCTTGGTAGCGCCGTGGCTGTACCAGAGCTTGGCGGGATGTCGATGGACGTGTCCGTAGAACGACTCTTCGCGTCCGTAGGTCATCCGCACCGGGCGTCTCGTCGCGAGCGCGAGCAAGCACGTGTGGATCTGGAGCGTCACGTCCTCGCGCGCGCCGAACGCGCCGCCGACGCCCGCGAGTACGAGATGCACTTTCGATTCCGGCAGGCCGAGGCAGGGCGCGATCTGACGCAGATCTTCATGCAGCCACTGCGTCGCGACGTGCAGCTCGACTCCGCCGTCCTGCCGCGGGATCGCGAGGCCCGCCTCCGGTCCGAGCGCGGCCTGATCCTGCATGCCAAGCTCGTACTCGCCTTCGACCACGACGTCCGCGCCCGCGTCTGGATCGCCGTGCTCGACGAGGACGTCTTCGATCACGTTCCCCTTCTGATGCAGCTTCGCGGCATCAGGTTGGAGAGCCGCGACCGGGTCCGTGATCGGCGCGAGCGGCTCGTACCGGACGGCGATCGCCCGCGCCGCCAGGCGTGCCTCCTCGGCCGTCTCCGCGGCGACGATCGCGACCGGCTCGCCGACGTAGCGAACTCGTCCCGTCGCGAGCACGGGCTGGTCGAGCCTCATGAGACCGAAGAGGTCGCGTGTCGGAAGCTCCGCGGACGTGATGACGGATTTCACACCGCTCATCTTCTTCGCCGCCGCGGCGTCGATCGAAAGGATCCGCGCGTTGGGATGCGGGCTGCGGAGCGTGGCGCCGTACAGCATGCCCTCGCGACGCAGATCGCTGCCGTACTGGAACTCGCCCTTCACCTTTGGGACGCCGTCCGGACGCTCGACGGACTCGCCGACGCCTCCACGGACTTTCGTTCGCGGCGCGGTCGTGCTCATCGCCGGTACGCCGCGACCGCTGCGTGTTGGACGGCCTCGAGGATCTTCCCGTAGCCGGTGCAGCGGCAGATGTTGCCGGAGAGCGCTTCCCGGACTTCCGTGTCGCTCGGCTCCGGATTTCTTTTCAGGAGTGCGTAGGTCGCGACGATGAGGCCGGGCGTGCAGAAGCCGCACTGCACCGCACCGGCATCGACGAAAGCCCGCTGCACTGGATGTAGCTGGTCGCCGTTGGAAAGCGATTCGACAGTTTGTATGTTTCGTCCTGCGGCGGCCGCGCCGAGGACCAGGCATGCGCAGACGAGCTCGCCGTCCATCAGAACGGAACAGGAACCACACTCGCCCTGTTCGCACGCGTTCTTGCTCCCGGGAAGCCCGAGATTCTCGCGGAGAACGGTAAGCAAGCTTTCGTGGTCTAGAGCTTCGGCCTCGCGTTCGTCACCGTTAACGATCAGCTTGATCCTCATGCGATAGCGGCGACGCGCACGAGTGCGCGCTCTCCCATCACCGCGAGCACGTGCCGGCGGTACGCCGCGGTGCCTCGCACGTCATCGATCGGCCTCGCAGCGCCCGCGGCAAGCCGGCCGAACTCTCTGGCCGCCGCATCGCCAGGGCGATGCGGCAACTCCCACCCCGCTTCCTCGAACAGTCCCTCGGCAAAGCGCTCGGCCTCGGTCGCGCGGATGATCGTCGGTCCGCAGGACCCGAGGGCGACGCCGGCGCGACGGCGTTCGCGGTCGATCACGAGCGCGAGCCCGGATATCGAGATCGCCATTGCATTTCGCGTCGCGGCGAACATGTACGTTTGCGCCGCGCCGGCGTCGTGCCACTCGACGGCGACGATGAGCTCGTCGGGGCGACGAACGGATTTCTTCGGTCCGGTCATGAAATCGGCGAAGCTCACGAGGCGCTCGCCTTTCTTCGACCTGAGAACGACCGTCGCATCGAGCGCCGCCAGCACTGGCAAGGTATCGCCCGCAGGCGAGCAGGTCCCCAAGTTTCCGCCAATGGTCGCGGCGTTGCGGATCTGTGGCGAGCCGATGGTGCGCGCCGCCTCCCCAAGCGCGGGCGACCCGATGTCGGTCTCGAGCATCCTCGTGTAGGTAACTCCCGCGCCCATTCGCACCTGCCCGTTGCGCGATAGGTACTTGAGGTCCTCGACACGATCGATCGCGACGACGTGAGCCGGCCTGATCCGGCCGAAGTTGATCTCGACCAGCAGGTCGGTGCCGCCGGCGAGGATCGTCGTGTCGGCCCGGCTGGAGAGGTTCTCCAGCACGTCGTCGACGTGCCGGGAGATGTGGACGCTCACGGCGGGATTATCACTTCCGGGTTCACGAGGCGGTCAGTAGGATGGCCGCAGCGGGGAGGCGAGAGTTGGGCGGAGCGGCGGACCTCGAACGGGAGCTCGCGGAGTCGCGGGCGCGCGAGACGGCGCTCGCGGAGGTCCTAGCCGTCATGCGGCGAGGCCCAGGAGAGCCGGCCCGGATGCTCCAGGCCGTCCTCGAGACCGTAGCCACGAATGCCGTGCGGCTGTGCGCCGCGGACAACGGCTCCGTCGCGCGGCTTAAGAGCGACGGCTGGCGGATCGTCGCGAACGTCGGAGACATCGACCCAGAGAGCATGGAGCGCAACTGGGGCAATCAACCGATCGAGCCGAACCGGCGCAGCCTGACGGGCCGCGTCCTGATGGACCGGAAAACGAGCGCGATCGTCGATGCCCGTGCCGATCCCGAGTACGACGCCGGCGCTGGCATCTTCAACGTCCGATCGATGATCGGTGTCCCGCTTACGCGCGGCGAGGAGATCGTCGGTGTGCTGATCCTGAGACGAGCGGAACCAAACCCATTCACGCCCGAGCAAGTCAGTCTCCTCGAGGCCTTCGCCGATCAGGCCTCGATCGCCATAGAGAACGTTCGTTTATTCGACGAGACGAAGGAGGCCCTCGAGCGGCAGACCGCCGTGGCCGACGTGCTCGGTGCGCTCAGTCGCTCGACGTTCGAGCTCCAGTCGGTGTTCGAGGTCGTGCTCGAAAACGCGAGAAAACTCTGTCGCGGCGATTGGTCGTACCTCTTCCGACGCGACGGTGACGTCTTCCGGCTAATCGCGTCGAGCGGTGGAATCCCGGAGATGATCGAGTACGAGAAGACCCACCCACCGATCACTCGGAAGACGCTTGTGGGCCGCGCCGTGCTCGACCGAGCGGCGGTACACATCCCGGACATGCTCAGGGACCCGGACTACGAATGGCCGATCAACCGAGAGCACGCCGTACATGCTGGACTCGGAGTCCCGATTTTCAAGGACGACGAGATCATCGCGGTAATCGGCGTCGCTCGGGCGAGTGCCGACCCCTTCACTCAGGAGGAGATCCGACTCGTCACGACGTTCGCCGACCAGTCCGCGATCGCCATGGAGAATGCCCGCCTCTTCAACGAGACCAAGGACGCCCTCGAGCGGCAGACGGCAACGAGCGAGATCCTCCGTGTGATTGCCGGGTCGCCAACTGAAGTTCAACCCGTTCTCGACGCGATCGCCGAGAACGCCGCACGCGTGTGCGGCGCGAGTGACGCACACGTGTATCGAATCCAGAGTGAGGTCCTGAAGCAGTGGGCTCACTTCGGTCCGATCCCTGGACTCGGTCCCGACGAGTCGCTGCCGCTCACCCGCGGATCGGTCATCGGCCGATCCATCCTCGACCGGCGCGCGATTCACACGGATGACGCGGCCAAGCTCGACCCGGCCGAATACCCGGTCAGCGTGCAATTACAGCGACGGTGGGGATACCGGACCGCACTCTCGGTGCCCCTCATGCGAGATGGCGTTGGGATCGGCGGCATCGCGATCCGCCGCATGGAAGTGCAACCGTTCACGCCGAAGCAGATCGAACTCCTTGAGACGTTCGCCGATCAGGCTGCCATCGCTATCGCGAACGCTGAGCTGTTTCAGACCGTGGAGCGTCAGCGCGGAGAGCTGTCACGCTTCCTGTCGCCCCAGGTCGCCGCGCTCATCACAAGCGAGCAGGGTGCGAAGATGCTCGAGGGCCATCGCCGCCAGATCACCGTCGCGTTCTGCGATCTGCGCGGCTTCACCGCCTTTGCCGAGACCGCCGAGCCCGAGGAGGTCCTCGGTGTCCTGCGGGACTACCACCGCGCCATGGGCGAGCTCATCGTCAAGCACCAGGGGACGCTCGAGCACTTTGCCGGTGACGGGATGATGGTCTTCTTCAACGACCCCCTGCCGGTCGAACGTCATGAGCTGCAGGCGGTGCGCATGGCATGCGCGATGCGCGAGAGCTTCGAAGAAATGGCGCGCGCGTGGCAGAAACGCGGCTACGAGCTCGGATTCGGCGTCGGCATCGCGACCGGATACGCGACACTCGGCCGGATCGGCTTCGAAGGGCGCTACGACTACGGGGCGATCGGAAACGTGGTGATCCTCGCGCAGCGCCTCTCAGCCGAGGCCAAGGCGGGTCAGATCCTCCTCAGCCAGCGAGTGCACGCGGCGGTCGAGGCCGACGCCGAAACGACGGCGGTCGGCGAGCTCACCCTCAAGGGTTTCACGAGACCCGTGCCGGCGTTCGCCGCCGAATCCCTGAAGGTCCCGGCACCGGCCCGGCCGTGACAGCGATCTCCTTCAGCACGATCGCCAAGCCGAACCCGCGTGCCCTCGTACTCATCGAAGTCCCCGAGAAGGCCGTGAAGAAACTCGACGCCGGGAAGCGGGTACCGGTTCGCGTGACCCTCAACGGCGTGAGGTACCGCTCCACGATCGCTGTCTACGGCGGCGGCTATTACCTTCCTGCGCGCAAGGAGATCTGTGAGGCCGCGAAGCTCGTCGCGGGCGGCCGGGCGCGTGTCTCGCTCGAGCTCGACACGGCTCCGCGGACCGTCGCGGTCCCCGCCGACCTCGCGAAAGCGCTGTCGGCGGCGAGATTGCGCGATGCCTTCAACGCGTTCTCGTTCTCGCACCAAAGAGAGTTCGTCGACTGGGTGACGTCGGCCAAGCGCGCCGAGACGCGCGCGGGGCGAATCCCGAAGGTCGTCGCGCAGGTTCGCGCCAAGACGAGGGCAACCTCGAGCAAGTAGCCGTCGACCGAGGGCCTCATCTCCCGAGTTCTCGGGTTTCATGTGGCAGAGTCGGCCGGCCCGCATCGGGGCGCACCGGGGAAGGGAACATCTCGTGAGACTGCTGTCACGTGGCCTCTGCATGGCCGCGATGCTCTTCGCGCTCGCGGCGCAGCCGACCATCGCGACTGCCGAACCCCCGCACGACTCGCTCCTCGCGGCGGTGAACGCCTATCGCGATTCGCGCGGGCTCGCGACGGTCGGTGCGAGCCCGACCCTGCAGGCGGCCGCGCAGTTCATGGCGGACGACGTGGCGCTGCACGGACCGCCCGCGATCCCGCACCGCTCGACCGACGGCCGCACCGCAAGGCAGCGGATGACCGACGCGGGCTACCCCGTGAGCCAAGCGTTCACGAGCGAGATCATCGCGTGGGGCGCACCCACCGCCGATGGCGCGATGCGGCTCTGGCTCAACTCACCGCCGCACTGGGCCGAGCTGAACGATGGCCGGTACCGCGCGGCGGGCCTTGGCGTCGCGTGCGCCGGCGCGTTTCCGTGCGTCTGGGTCGTGACGTTCGGATCGGTGGTCGACGCGGTCTACGCCGATTACCACGCGAGCTTCTACGGCGAGTCGTCATTCCCAACCGTCGCTCCGGGCCAGAGCAGCGAGTGGGTCATCGCCTTCACCAACACCGGACAGACCGGATGGGACCTGAGCCAGCGGACCGCGGTGCGGCTCGGAACGTGGAGCCCACAGGACGCGCCGAGCATGCTCGCCTCGCCGGCGTGGATCGCACCGAATCGGCCCGCCGAGCAGACGACGACCTGGGTCGGTCCCGGACAGCAGGCCTGGTTCCGCGTTCGACTCCAAGCGCCGACCGCACCTGGTATGTATCGCCTCTATCTCCGACCCGTGATCGACGGCATCGAATGGCTCGAAAACGCCGGCGCTTACGTGGACGTGAACGTGCGCTAAGGCGGGCCGACAGTCGACGAGGCGCGCGGGGCAGGCAAGGGGACTCACGGCGCAGCGGGAGCCGGCGACCCTACGTGGTCGCCGGAGGGACCCGCGAGCATGGGAGGCCCCTTGCCTGCCCGACGGGGCGCGTAGCTAGGCGAGTCCGGCGCGCTTCATGAGCGGTCCGAGCTGCTCGGCCGCCTTCGCGCGCACTTCGCTCGCGTCCATCTTCGTTGTCCGTCCATCACGGACCAGGAACTCGCCATCAACCAATACGTGCCGCACGGCGCGCGAGCCGCCTCCGAATAGGATCCGCGCGACCGGATCGCCGCCGGGTCCGTCGAGCTTGTCTAGGTCGAGCACCACGAGATCCGCGCGCTTGCCCTGCTCGAGCGTCCCGACTTCGGCGTCGATCCGCAGCATCTTCGCGCCCTCGCGCGTCGCGAGGCCCATCGCGTCGTAGCCGCTCAGAGTTCCCATTCCGCTCACGACGCGCGCGAGAAGGGTCGCGAGGCGGATCTCCTCGAACCCGTCGAGCCGGTTGTTGCAGGCCGCGCCATCCGCGCCGATGCCGACGGTGATGCGCGCGCTCCGCAGCCGCGCGACCTGCGCGATGCCGGAGCCGAGCTTGAGGTTCGACGAGGGGCAGTGGGCGACGGACGTCTTCGTGGTCTTGAGTATTTCGATCTCCGAATCGTCGAGGTGGACGCCGTGCGCGATGATCGCGCGCTCGCACGCGATGCCCGTGTCGAGCAGGTACTGCACGGGCGTGCGGCCGGTCGCCATCGTCACGGCGTTGCGCTCGTCGACGCTCTCGTTCGAATGCGTGTGCACGAGGAGGTCGCTCAGCTTCGCCAGCTGCGTCACCGCTTCGAGCAGCTCACGCGTGCACGAGAGCGCGAACCGCGGCATGTAGACGTAGCCGATGCGGCCGCTCGACGCTTTGTGCCACCGTTTCGTGAGCGCGCCGCCCGCGTCGAGCGAGGCGCGGGTCGTTTCAAGGAGATTGGCGGGCACGCCCTCGCCGGTGTCCATCATCGCCTGGCCGAAGCGTGCGCGGATCCCGCTGCGGACGAGCTCCTCCGCGACGATGTCGCCGAAGCGCGTCGTCCCCATGTCGAGGATCGTCGTGGTCCCCGTCGTGAGGAGGTCGAGGAGACCGAGGCGAACGCTCGCGCGAACCGAGGCCTCGTCGTGCGCGGCTTCGAGCGGCCAGACCCGCGTCCGGAGCCATCCGAGAAGGGGCATGTCCTCGGCGAGGCCGCGGAAGAGCGTCTGCACCAGGTGAACGTGCGTCTGCACGAGGCCCGGCATCACGACGCACCCGGAGATGTCGACAGTGTCCGTGTCGGGGGTTGGCGTGACTTGCCCGACACCGCCGATCCGCGTACCGCTCACCAGGAGGTCGCCCGCCAGGGGTCGCGGGGAATCGCGCAGAGGGAGGAGCGTGCCGCCGCGGAGCAGGACGCTCATGCCTGATAGGCGAGGTCGCGGAGCGCCGTCGCCAGGACGCGCGTGCCGAGAACGACGTCGTCGGCCGCGGTCGCCTCTTCGGGACAGTGCGATCGGCCGCCGATGCTCGGGACGAACAGCATCCCCGCGTTCGCCGCGGTCGTCAGGACCTGCGCGTCATGGCCCGCCCCGCTCGTCATCTCGCGCGGCTCGACGCCGGCCATGACGGCCGCCCGGCGAAGGACATCGGCGACACGCGGCGAGAGGGCCACCGGCGGTCGATCGCGCAGCGTCCTGATCTCGACACCGAGATTTCGTTCGCTCGCGATCTTCTTCGAAACGTCCCCGATCTGGGTGATGAGCTCGCTGCGCCGCGCTGGGTCGGGGTGTCGAGTGTCCACGGTGAATCTCGCCAGACCGGGCACGACGTTCACCTGCGACGGCTCGACCGCGATCGTGCCGACGGTCGCCACGGCGGGGTGGCCCATCCGCACCGCGGCCTCGGCGATCGCGAGCGACATCGCGGACGCGCCGAGGAAGGCATCGCGGCGGCGATCCATCGCCATCGCACCAGCGTGGTCGGGCTGGCCGCGGACGGTGATCTCGAGATGGGCGGTCCCGGCGATCGTCGTGACGACTCCGAGGCGCGGCCCGTGGTCCTCGAGGATCGGCCCTTGCTCGATGTGCAGCTCGACGAAGACATCAAGGTTGCGGCGGACGGCGGTCGCGGCGGTCGCGGGGTCCAGACCAACACCACGCATCGCTTCGGCGAGCGTCACGCCATCCGCGTCCCGGACCCGATCGGCCTCGCCAGGCTCGAGCCGGTCGGCGATCGCGCGCGCCCCCCAGAAGTTCGTGTCGAAGCGGCTGCCCTCTTCCTCGCAGATGGCAACGCATTCGAGTATTCGGGTGGATCGTGCGAAGCGCTGCCACAAGCTGCTCACCGCTTCGACCCCCGCGACGACGCCGAGCGCTCCGTCGAGCGCGCCTCCACCGCGCACGGTGTCGATGTGCGAGCCCGTCGCGATGACACGTCCCCCGCGCGAGCCTTCGATCCGTCCCCAGACGTTCCCGACCGCGTCGCGCCTGACAAGAAGGCCGGCTTCTTTCATCCAGCCGGTGACGAGCTCCATCGCGGAGCTCCACGGCGGCGAGTACAGCGGCCGGTACATGCCGCCCTGCGGGAGCGCGCCGCGCTGGGCGAGGTCGTCGAGGCGGCGCAGGAGTCTGCGCTCGTCGATCTCGACGAGGTCGCCCGTCGCCGTCGCGGTCATCCTTCGGCCACTTCCCCTCGCGGGATGAATCGCCCGCGCGCGGGATTGGTTACGGTCTCGCGCTCGTTATAGACCGTGCGGCCGCCGACGAGCGTGCGAACGACCTTCCCGCGGAACGATCGGCCGACGTACGGATCGATTCCACGCGTGTACGACGCCTCGGCGTCAAGCCTCCATTCGCGGTCGGGGTCGAACAGGACGATGTCCGCGTCCGATCCTTGCGCGATCGCCCCTTTCCGCGGCCAGAGTCCGAACCGCTTCGCGGGCCTCGCCGCGAGGCGCCAGACGGCAAAGCCCATCACCTTGCGTGTGTCGAGCGAGCCTTCGGCCCGCGCCACGGCACCTGAGAACACTGCTGCAAGAAGCGACTGTGCACCGGCAACGCCGCCCCACGCGGCGAACACGTCGGCGGACTCCTTGAGGTCCGGCGGGCAGGGCGAGTGGTCCGACGCCACCATGTCGATCTTTCCCTGCGTGAGCGCTCGCCACAGGCCATCACGGTTCCGCGCGTCACGGATCGGCGGCGCGCACTTCAGCTGCGCGCCCTTCCGCGCGAGATCGTCCTCGTCGAACGCGAGGTAATGGGGACACGTCTCGACAGTGACGTCCGTCCCCATGTCGCGGGCCGCGCCCACAGCGCCCAGCGCTTCGACCGCCGAGACGTGGACGATGTGGATGCGAGCGCCAGCCTCCCGCGCGGCCGCGCATGCGGCAGCGACGGCTCGGATCTCGACGAGAGGCGGGCGCGACTGGACCCAGGCCCCGCTGTCGTGCCTCCCGCCGCCGCGCACGCGCGCCGTCGCCTCGCGAACCAGGGCGTCGTCCTCGCAGTGGAGAGCGACGATGAGGCCTGCCTCCGCCGCTGCGCGGAGCGCCGGGACGAGGTCCTCCTGGCGGAGCGCCGGAAACTCGGCGACGCCGCTGTCGCAGAGGAACGCCTTCACGCCGACCGCGCCCCGCTCCGCGAGGTCGCGGAGGCTCGCTGGATCGGCGTCGACGAGACCGCCCCAAAGTCCGAAGTCGACGATCGACGCGTTCTCGGCCGCCGCTCTCTTCATGTCGAACGAGGCGCCGTCGAGCACAGGCGGGATGGAGTTGAGCGGCATGTCGAGGACGGTCGTCGTCCCTCCCGCCGCGGCGGCGCGGCTGCCGGTCGACCAGCCTTCCCAATCAGTCCGGCCAGGCTCGTTGAAGTGCACGTGAGCGTCGACGAGGCCCGGCAGCGCGATAAGTCCGCGCGCGTCGATCTCGCGTTCCGCGCTCGAGGCCCCGGGCTCAACGAGCGCTTTGATCCGTCCGTCACGGACTAGGATGTCTCGGGCGTACGCACCATCGGAGACGACGATCGCGCCGCGTATCGCGAGGTCGGCCGTCTCGCTCACTCCTCGGTGATGCTGAAGTCCTGCGCGCCCTCCCAGAGGGTGAGGCGACCGATCTCCACCAGCTTTTCGTTTCCCTCGACGACCGTCGCGAAGTGGTTGCCGGCGAGCTGCCCCACCTTGCTCGAGAACATCGTCGCGCCGTACGGGAACAGGATCTCCATCTCCGAGATGCCGCCGGGGTAGACGAGCACGTGGCCGGGCGCGGGGTGGCTCGTGTGATTCTCGAGATCGACCCCGAGCCGCTTCTCCCCCATCGGGACCCACGTCGATTCGCCGCTCCACCGGCAGTGCACGAGCTTGCTCCGGAGGGGAAGGAGCTTTCGGATCGCGGCGCAGGTCTTCGGCGCGTCCTTCTCCTCCAGGCGCGCTTTGAAGGTGAAGGGTCCGGCGGTGATGCGGAGCATCGTCATCGCGGGCGTACGATACCGGCCGCTCATGGCGAGCCTCTCCACTCACGTGCTCGATACGGCGAGCGGCCGCCCCGCATCGGGCGTGGCGGTCTCGCTGGAACGCGACGGCGCCGTGATCGCCCGCGGCGTGACGAACGCCGACGGGCGGATCGCGGAGCTGGCCGCATCGCTCGCCCCCGGGCGCTACCGGCTCGTTTTCTCGCTCGAAGGACACTTCTTCCGACGCGTGGCGCTGGATGTCGAGATCGGCACGGACGTGAAGTACCACGTCCCACTCCTCGTCACGCCCTTCGCGGTCACGAGTTACCGCGGGTCGTGATGACGATCGCACGCGAGAAACTGGACACGGTCTTCGAGCGCGCTCCCGGGCTCGCCGAGCGGGTCCGGGGAAACGATCCCGCGTCGATCATCGACTCGGCGCGATCGTTGATCAAAGCGATGAGCGAGCCGGCGCGGATCGCCGTGCTGAATGCGCACCCGCGCATCGGGGCCGACCCAGCATCGCTGTCCGCGCTATCGCGTATGGAGCAAGGTGGTGCCGTCGATCTCGCGACCCTCAGGGAGCTCGCTGCAATGAACGAGGAGTACGAGCGCAGGTTCGGCTTTCGTTTTGTCGTGTTCGTCGCCGGGCGCTCGAAGTCCGAGCTCGCGCCCGTGTTTCGTGAGCGCCTCCGGCGTACGCGCGCGGAAGAGCTCGTGACCGGGATCGACGAATTCCTCGCGATCGCGCGCGATCGCTTGGAGCGGTCCGCGACGTGACCACGACCGAGATCAGCTATGGCAAAGCCCACGTCGTCTTCTACCGCCTCGGTGGCCGGGCTGAGGCGCCGTTCGCGGCATCGGTCGATGTCGACGTCTTCGGAAAGCGGTTCCTCGCCGCGTACACCGAGGGCGACAATCGGGAGGTCGTCGCCACCGACACGATGAAGAACTTCGTCTACGCGATGGCGGCCGAATACGGCGGCGACACCTTGGTGGGTCTCTGCGCGTTCCTCGGCCGGCGCTTCATCGAGACGTATCCCGTGATGGAGGCGCTCCGGGTCACCGCGCGCGAGGTTCCCCTCGAGGCCGCCGGCGGCGAACGCGGCCCGAGCCAGGTTCTCTTTCGCTCGACGCGCACCGACCGGGCGGTGGCGGAGGTTGCCGTCAAGGCCGTCGAGGGGAGGCCCACGATCACGGCGGCGCGAAGCGGCTGGGAAGGCATTGCCCTCCTCAAGACGACGGGCAGCTCCTTCGCGACGTTCGCGCGAGACGGCTACACGACCCTCCCCGAGCTCGAGGATCGTCCGCTTACGATCAAGCTCTCCGTGTACTGGCGCTACAGCGATCTGCGCGACGGGGCGGCCGAAGGGGCGGGCTTCCTCGGACCGCGCGCCGTCCGCGACGAGATCGAGCGCATCTTCCACGAGTTCAATAGCCGCTCGATCCAGCATCTCGTCCACGAGATCGGCGCGCGTCTCTTTGCCGCGCACGCTCAGCTCGGGGAGATCGAGTTCGTCGCGGAAAACCACACGCCCGATCACGTGCGTGACGGCGCCGGCGGCGTCCGGGTCTTCGCGGAGCCCCGCGCGACCTTCGGAAAGATCGGCCTGGTCCTGAGGCGTTGAGGTGATTACGGCGCTTCATCTCGCGCGTATGCTCGCGAGATCAGAAAAAATCGCCTGCTCGGACCCGCGCGTGTCCTGGTCGTCGCCGACCAGCCGCTCGCGAACGTCGTTGCGCTGAGCCTGAATCATGGCAAGTACCTCACCCGGATCGCCAAGACAGCAGAAAGCGCGCGCGCCGAGTTCGACAGCTGGCGGCCGCATCTCCTGCTGGTGGACCTCGACTCTCACGATTCGGAGTCGCTCGACCTCATCGGACAACGCATCGCGAACCAGAGAGTCCCGACGATCGCGTTGAGCAGGCGAGGCGACCTCAGGACCAAGCTCGCGGCCTTCGACCGCGGCGTAGACGACATCATCATCGTCCCGCTCATCCCCGAGGAGCTCGTCGCACGCACCCTCGCTCTGATGCGGAGAAGCTACGGGGACGACGTGGCCTTCATTCCGGTCATCAAGATCGGGGGACTGGAGGTCGATCTTCTGAATCAACAGGTGAAAGTCGGACAGCGCCGGCCGGTGCTGACCGCGATGGAGCAGGCACTGCTCTATTTGCTTGCGTCGAATCCCGGTCAGACGCTTGGACGAGAGGAGATCCTGGATGCGCTGTGGGGCGCGGACTACGCCGCGGGGAGCAACGTCGTCGATCGCCACGTCCGAAACCTGCGCTTGAAGCTGAACGACGACTGGCAAAAACCACGATTTATTCGCACCATTCCGGGCAAGGGCTATCAATTTCTCGCGACTCGATGAGTTCACGTCATGACAAGGCGTTATCGAGCGCGTAGACCCCGGTTGTGGCTGCTCTCAGCGGGCGCACCCGCGGGGGCGCCAGTTCTCCCGGTGAAATGCCCCGTGCGTTGATCGTCATGAACGAGGTCCTAGGGAACCTGCTGGCGCTGACGCTTCAGCACGGGCAATACGAGACACGGCGAACCACCAGCCCTCAGGAATGCCGGGACCTTCTGCAAGAGTGGAATCCACATCTGGCATTCGTCGACATTGATCTGTACGAGCCCTTCATCGAGATCGTCGGCCGAGGGATGACGCACGGTCACACGCCGATCGTCGCGTTCACGCGTCGGCGTGACACTGCCCTAAAGCTGAGCGCCTACGAGCGCGGCGCAGATGACATCATCGAGGTCCCGTTCACGCTCGACGAGATCGTGGCGCGCCCGTTCGCCCTCATGCGCAGAGCGCACGGCATCGCCGTGACAATCGTGCCGAAGATCCACCTCGACGGCCTCGAGGTCGATCTCATCGAACAGCGTGTGAGCGTCGGTGGCCGTGTGCTCAACCTCACACCGATCCAGCAAACGCTCCTGTACCTCCTGGCAGCGAACGCCGGGAGGTCGCTGAGCCGCGAGGACCTTCTCGCCACCATCTGGGGCGGCGAGTTCGAGATCGAGAGCAATGTCGTGGACCGCCACATCCGCGAGCTGCGGGTAAAGCTCGGGGACGAATGGCGCGCGCCCAGGTTCATCGAGACGGTGCCTGGAGCGGGTTACCGCTTCAAGGCGCAGGTGGGTGTGAGCAGCGCAGCCGAGTAATAAAGTGCCGACGCAATCACGTTTTTGTGAAGTGCCGTAATGACGGGGCCGAGTTCCAGTGGTGAACTGGTCGGCGGTAGCAAATGGGTTTCGGCGGGCGCGCGTTCATGGGGGAGGCCTGATCTGTCGACAAGAGACATCGTCCACTGGGAGTGCCAGGCGCCCGCGCATCGCGCGATGCATTCGCGTCACGGCAACGGCGGTCTGACGATCCATCAGGGTGCCTGGGCGTACTGCGACGGTGCCGGCGCTAATGATGCGCATCACTGGTCCGCGACCGGAGGAGTGCCGCTCGAATCGCTCGTTCGCTGGACGATGCCGAATGGGGTTTCGGCCGAGCGCGGGCAGGTGATCGCGGCGAACGGAAGTCCGAAGGTCTTGAGGAAGACGACCGGAGTTCGCCCGACCTAGCCCACTGGGGAGGGGGCAAGGTCATGAACGGAGAGCTTTCGCCAGGGACGTACCGTGCGAAGAACGGTGACCTGATCCATTGCCACGATGACTTCGAGGGCCACAGTCAGATCCAGGTCGAGCATGGCGACGGCTCGACGACCTGGGCGGATCCCACGGCTCTCCGCGATGCCGTCCGCGTTTCCGACGATCCCGAGTGGCCGCTGCGCCATCCTCGTTTCGTTGGTGTCATCCGTTTCGACTGACTCGTTTAGGGCCGAAGGCGGCATGGAGTATCAGCTTCGACGCTACCGGTTCCGCGCCGGCGCGATGGACGCATTCGTCGCACGCTAATCCTCGCGCGGGGGCAATGCGACGCCGATCACGTCGCGGATCGACTCGAGGCCGTGATCTTTGACATACGCGGCGAGCCCTTCGATGACTTTGAGCGGCGCGAGCGGATCCGCGAAGGTCGCGGTGCCGACTTGCACCGCCGACGCGCCGGCCATGAGGAACTCGAGCGCATCCTGCGCGGTCGTCACTCCGCCCGCGCCAATGATCGGGATACCGACCGCCTGAGCGACCTGATAGGTGATGTGCACGGCGATCGGTCGAATGGCGGGACCGGACAGGCCGCCGCTCCCGGTGCCGAGGATGGGGCGGCGCCGGCGCGTGTCGATCCGCATGCCGAGCACGGTGTTGATCGCGGTGAGCGCGTCCGCGCCCGCCTCCTCGCACGCGCGGGCGACCGCGACGACGTCAGGGGCATTCGGTGTGAGCTTCACGATCACGGGGAGGTCCGTCTCGGCCTTGACGGCACGCGTGACCTCGGCGGCGAGGTCAGGATCGCAGCCGAACAGCATGCCGCCCTTGACGTTCGGGCACGACACGTTGATCTCGTACGCGACGACGCCGGGCGTTCCGGTCATCTCGTGGACCACGTAGACGTAGTCGTCGACGCTGTATCCGGCGACGTTCACGATGACCGCGACGCCGAGCTCAGCCCACGCCTTCCCATATTTGCGCGCGACCTCTGCCGCGCCGGGATTCTCTAATCCAATGGAGTTAAGGATGCCGGACGGCGTCTCGGCAATGCGATATTGCGGATTCCCCGGGCGCGCCGTCGGCGTCGTCCCTTTGTTGACGATCGCGCCGAGCCGCGAGACATCGATGAGCTCGGCGTACTCGACGCCTTGCCCAAACGTCCCTGACGCTGTCATGACGGGGTTCTTCAGACGAAGACCGCGAGCCGCCTCGACCTCGAGATCGACGCCTGCTTCGGGCAACCTCGCGGCGGTTGCAGCGCGGGGGCCTCCCTCGCTCGGCCCCTCGTGGGATCGTGATGTTCCGCGCGCTAGGGGCCGCTCGCTCGGGAGACCCCCACGCTGCTCCGCCCGCGAAATTGCCTCTCTGAGCTGATCACCGAGGTCAGTCGGCGCGCGGTCTTCATCAGGCTCCCCAGTTGCAGCTTCGGTAACGCTCGCGGCGTCGAGTTCGGCGAGCTCGACGAGATCTTCATCGGCCTCGCCATCGGCGGCGTCCTCAAGGGACTCCTCGATGGATTTGCTCACATCGATCGCGCGCTCGACTTTCTTGCGAAATCGCCGCCAGGGCATCAGCCCGTCACTCCGACGGTGGCTGGCTCGCCTTCCGCGAATCTGACGTCGCCGAGCGCCAGAACGGGACCCTCGCGGCAGACGCGTGCGTTGCCCTGCGCAGTGACGATCACGCACGCTCTGCACACGCCCATGGCGCAGCCCATGTGCTGCTCCACGGCGATCTGCGTTTCGAGCAGCGCAGCACGGCCCGGGAACGTCGCGGCGGCGCGCTCCGCGTCGTCGCGAAGGCGCCCGAGCGCGGCGAGCATCGGCCACGGGCCGCACGCGCACACCTGATCGGCCCAGTCGAGGAGCGGACCGATCGCGTCCGTCACACGTCCCTTGATCCCGAACGATCCGTCCTCGGTCGTCGTGACGTACTCGACGGTCGCGGGAAGGCGGTCACTCGGCCAAAGATGTGCGACTGAGCGACCGCCCATGAGCAGCGTGACATTGCGCCGCCCGGACTCCTGCTCGGCGAGCACACGCATCGGTGCGATGCCGGTTCCGCCCGCAACGAGCAACAGATTCCGCGTCGAGCGCTGGATCACGAACGAGGAGCCGAGAGGTCCGAGCAGGTCGAGGCGATCGCCTTCTCGCCTCGACGCGATCCATTCGCCGCCGGCGCCCAGCGCCTTGACGATGAGCTCGATCTCGCCCGCGGCGCGATCGATGCGATTAAACGAATACGGACGGCGCAGGAGCGGATCGAACGACGGACCGGGGCGGACGTGCACGAACTGGCCGGCGCGCGCCTGGCCAGCGACACCCGGCGCGGCGACACGCAGGACGCTGCCGAGCTGTCCGATCTCGGCCGTCGCGATGACGCGTCCATCCTCGAGGATCACAGCGGAACTCCGACGGCGAAGGTATAGCCGTCCGGATCTTCGAGCACGCAGTCGCGCCAGCCGTGCGGCCAGTCGCGGACCGGCACGAGGACGGTGAACCCCCCGCCCCGCGCGCGCTCCTCGGCGGCGTCCGGATCCACTCCGAGGATGCGGATCTCTGCGCCAAAACCGCGACGCGACTCGTCGCGAAGCCGCGCGGCCCACGGCATGCGCGCGTACGTGTGGTCCGCGTGCAGCTGGAGTCGCGCGCCCTCCCGCTCGAAGGCGGCGAAGTCCTCGTCCGAGTAAAGGAGCCGCAGCCCGAGCACGTTCGTATAGAAGGGGATGCTGCGTCCGACGTCGCGGACGATGAGGTTCACGCTGAGGCCAGAGAGCGTGCGGCCGTAATCCGCGGCGCTCATCCATGGTTCCGTCGTCCGCTTCTTCACACTAGTCCGCGGCGGTCGTTACCACCGGCTCCATGGCGCGGTACTCGGCGAGCGGGGCGACGTTCGTGGTCACTGCACTCGCGCGGAGGGCCGTGACCACCGCGAGCGCGGTGTCGAGAGAGGTGAGGCACGGCACTCGCGCCTCGACCGCGGCGCGGCGGATGAGAAACCCGTCACGGTCGACCGTCCTACCGAGCGTGGGCGTGTTGATGACGGCCGCGCACTCGCCGGAGCGAATCAGCTTCAGGATGTCCTGACTTCCCTCGGCGAGCTTTTTGATCTCGGTCACGTCGATACCGAGCGAGCGGGTGAGCGCGGCGGTCCCGGAAGTCGCGACGAGGTCGTATCCGAGCCAGTGGAATCCCTCGATGATCGGTGCGACCTCGGGCTTGTCCTTGTCGGCGACGGTGACAAGGATCTTGCCGCTCCGCGCGGGCGCGAGGCCGGCCGCGACGAGCGACTTCCAGAGCGCCGGCGCGAACGTGCGGTCGATCCCCATGACCTCGCCGGTGCTCTTCATCTCGGGACCGAGGTAGGTGTCGACGTCGAGCAGCTTTGCCATCGAGAAGACCGGCGCCTTGAGCGCGACGAAGTCACCAGTCGGCCATATCCCGTCCGCGCGCGCGTAGCCCTCGGCGGCGAGGGACGACCCGAGCGCGATGGCCACCGCGATCTTCACCAGCGGAACCCCGGTGACCTTCGTGAGGAACGGCACGGTCCGGCTCGCCCGCGGATTCACCTCGAGCATCCACACGCGCCCGTTCTCCACGATGAACTGGATGTTGAGGAGACCCTTCACCGGCAGCGCCTGGGCGATGCGGCGCGTGAGCAGAACGATCTCGTCGCGCTCGGCGGGAAGCAGGTTCTGCGCGGGATAGACCGCGTAGCTGTCGCCGGAGTGGACGCCCGCCCGCTCGATGTGCTCCATGATCCCGGCGACGAGCGTCTCGCCGCCGTCGGACACCGCGTCGACCTCGACTTCCTTCCCACGGAGGTATTTGTCGACGAGCACGCGTCCGGTGCCGGCTTCGAGCGCCGAGCGGAAATACCGCTCGAGGTCCTCTGGCCCGTAGGCGATCTCCATGCCTCGACCGCCGAGGACATAGCTCGGGCGGACGAGCACGGGGTAGCCGATCTCCGCCGCCACCGCGAGCGCCTCCGCCGGCGAGGAGGCCGTGCCACCGGGAGGCTGCGGGATCCCGAGCGCATCCGCGAAATCGTGGAAGCGGCGGCGATCCTCGGCGAGCGCGATGGCGTCCGCGGACGTGCCCGCGATCTCGCCGCCGATCGCGGCGATGCGATCGGCGAGATTCAGAGCGGTCTGTCCGCCGAACTGGGCCAACACGGGGATCCCGGGGGTGATGGAGGGGGCAGAGCCCCCTCCAATCGCTTCGTTCTCGAGCACTGCGGCGATCGATTCCTCGTCGAGCGGATCGAAGTACAGGCGCGCGGACGCGTCGAAGTCCGTCGAGACCGTCTCCGGGTTGCTGTTCACCATGATCGGAGCGACGCCTCTCTCGCGGAGCGCGCCGGCGGACTGCACGCAGCAGCAGTCGAACTCGATGCCCTGACCGATGCGGATCGGTCCGCTGCCGAGAATGACCGCCTTCGGCCCCGCGAGCGGTTCGGCCTCGTTTTCCTGCTCGTACGTCGAGTAGAAGTACGGCGTCACGGCCTCGAACTCGGCCGCGCACGTATCGACCATCTTGTAGACAGGGCGTATCCCCCACTGGGCGCGCAAGCGGCGCACGTCCGCGGGCAGCATGCCACTGAGCGTCGCGATGTCCGCGTCGGCGAACCCCATGCGCTTCGCGGCACGCAGGAGCGCCGGGGTCGGCGTGCGTCCCTGAATATCGTCCTCGGCGAAGCGGACGACGCGCGCGATCTTGCGCAGGAACCAGCGATCGATGCGCGTGCGCTCGTGGATGAGATCGATCGGCGCTCCGCGCCGCAGCGCGGCGAATAGGCGCCACAGCCGATCGTCGGTCGGCTGCGACGAAAGGAACTCGTCCACGAACCGCGTCGGCTCGGTCACGTCCACCCACCCGGGCGCTTCCCAGAGCAAGCCCTGGCCCTTCACCTCGAGAGAGCGCAGCGCCTTCAGCAGCGCCGCTTCGAACGATCGGTCGATGGCCATGACTTCGCCGGTCGCCTTCATCTGCGTCCCGAGCGTCCGATCCGCCGCGGCGAACTTGTCGAACGGCCAGCGTGGGATCTTCACCACGACGTAGTCCAGCGCGGGTTCGAACGCGGCCGTCGTCTTCTTCGTCACCGCATTGGGGATCTCGTGGAGCCGCTTGCCGATCGCGATCTTGGCCGCGACACGCGCGATGGGGTAGCCCGTCGCCTTCGATGCGAGCGCGGAGCTGCGCGACACACGGGGGTTCACCTCGATCACGAAGTAGGGCACCTGGGCCTCCGGGTCGGCGGTCGGGGAGCGGTCGGGATCGAGCGCGAACTGCACGTTGCAGCCGCCCTCGATTCCGAGGGCACGGATGATCCGCAGCGCCGCCGAGCGGAGCATCTGGTATTCCTTGTCGGTCAGGGTCTGTGACGGCGCGACGACGATGGAGTCGCCGGTGTGCACGCCCATCGGATCGATGTTCTCCATGTTGCAGACGGTGATGCATGTGTCCGCGCCATCGCGCATCACCTCGTACTCGATCTCTTTCCAGCCGAGGAGCGATCGCTCGACGAGCACCTGGCCGATCGGCGAGGCCGCGACGCCGGCCATCACGCGCGCGGTGAGCTCCGCTGCGTCGTTCGCCACGCCGCCGCCGGTGCCGCCAAGCGTGAAGGCGGGGCGGACGACAAGCGGGTACCCGATACGCGCTGCGAAAGACAGCGCCTCCGCGATGGTGTGCGCGGTTATCGATTCCGGAACGGGCTCGCCGATCGAAAGAAGGAGCTGCTTGAACGCCTCGCGGTCCTCGGCATGCTGGATCGCCGAAAGCGGCGTCCCGAGGAGCCGAACGCCGTAACGCTCGAGGACGCCCGATTCGGCCAGCTGCACGGCGAGGTTGAGGCCCGTCTGCCCCCCGAGCGTCGCGAGGAGTCCGCTCGGCCGCTCCCGTTCGATGATCCGCTCGAGGACGTCGACGGTGAGCGGCTCGAGGTACGTGACGTCGGAGACACCGGGGTCGGTCATGATCGTCGCGGGATTCGAGTTCACGAGGACGGTCTCGATTCCTTCCTCGCGCAGCGCACGGCAGGCCTGCGTACCGGCGTAGTCGAACTCCGCTGCCTGGCCGATGAGGATCGGTCCCGAGCCGATTATCAGTACCTTCATCGATCTCGCGCCTGCGGCGCGGAGACACGCTCAAGGCTGGTGGGCTCACTCCTCGCGGCGAAGCCGCTCGTCGCTCGGCTCAAGTTCTTCATACGTCGAGCCACCCGCCGCCCATCGCGACGCAGCGACCGCCAACCCGAACCGCCGTGATCGCGGCGCCGGCTCGGTCGACCTCGATGTCGAGGATGCTGGGCCGTCCGATCTCGAAACCCTGCTCGACGCGGAGGCGCGTCGTGGGTTCGACTCGGACCAGCTCGTGGGCCACGATGTAAGCCCCGAGGGGACCCTGCGCCGAGCCGGTGGCGGGGTCCTCGCTGACGCCCAGGCCCTCGGCGAACATCCGCCCGTGCACCTGTGAGCCCGAGCGCTCGGCGCTCATCGCGAAGACATAGACGTTCCCCTCGAGCCCGGTTGGCCGTCGCGCACGCCGCACGGCTTTCAGATTGGCGAGCGGAACGAACAAAAAGGCGATGCCGGACGATCCGATTTGGATCGGCACATCGCTCCGAACCTCTTCGACGGAGATCCCGAGAGCATCCGCAGCGGCTTTTCGCGTGATGGTGGTACCGGTGAACGTGGGGAGCGGCTGCTCCATCTGCACGAAGCCCTCGCGCAGGGTCACGGGGATGATGCCGACACCCTCCTCGAGCCGCATCGCGCCGTCCTTGCCCTCGACCATGACGAAGGCGGTCCCGAGGGTCGGGTGCCCGGCGAACGGGAGCTCCGTATCGGGCGTGAAAATCCGCACTCGATGGTCCGCGGCTGCGGAGCTTGGTTTGAGCACGAACGTGGTCTCCGACAAGTGGAGCTCTTTCGCTATCGCCTGCATGGTCTTGGAATCGAGGGAACCTGGATCGCGAAAAACCGCAAGTGGGTTGCCGCCGAACGCGCGGTCGGTGAAGACGTCGACCAGCCGGTACTCGTAGCGCGTCACTTGCGCGAGACCGCTTCGCGCACGTCGTTCATGAACGCGTCGAAGACGAGCTCGTTGTCCTTCGGCCCGGGCGCGCCCTCGGGGTGATACTGATAGGTGCGGGTCGGAAGGCGCTCGTGCGCGAGACCTTCCACCGAACCATCGTTCAAATTCCGTGACGACACGACGAACCCCGAGCCCGACGGGATCGACGCCTCGTCGACCTGGAACTCGTGATTCTGGCTCGTGATGGCGACGCGACCGGTGCGGAGATCCTGCACCGGATGGTTCGCGCCGTGATGGCCGAATGGCAGGCGAGACGTCGTCGCCCCGATCGCGCGGCCAACGAGCTGATGGCCGAGGCAAATGCCGAGAATCGGAAGCGCGCGGTTCAGCCCGCGCGACGCCGCCGCCTCGACGAGCGTACGGGTCGCGGCGGCGATCAGCGGGATCGCGGCAGGGTCGCCGGGCCCGTTCGAGATGACGATCCCGTCCGGCGACCATGACAGGATCTCGCGAGCCATCGCCGTCGCCGGAAAGACCTTCACTGTCGCGCCCTTCTGCACGAGACAGCGGATCTGGTTCTCCTTCACACCCGTGTCGAGGAGCGCGACTTTCGGACCGCTGCCGACCTGGCGCTCGAGCCCGGTCGATTCGACGACGAGGGGCTTCGCCGCGAGGGGCTGGATGGAACGCGCGGTGGCTACAGCCTCGCGCGCGATGTCCTCGCTCTGCGAGCGGTGGGGTGGCACCTGCAGGATCGCGCCGCGCAGCGTTCCCTTCGCACGCAGGCGACGGACGAGAGCGCGCGTGTCGATACCCGCGAGTCCGGGCACGCCGTACGACCGCAGATAAGCCTCGAGATCGACCGTGCCTTCGCGACACGTGCCGACGAGCTCGCGGACGATGAGCCCCTCGACCCAGGGACGCCGGCTCTCGGCGGCGCGCTCGAAGGTCCCGTAGTTGCCGATGAGCGGATACGTCAGGACGACGATCTGTCCGTTGTAGGAGGCATCCGAGGCGATCTCCTGGTATCCCTTCATCGCGGTGTTGAAGACGACCTCGCCGGATGCCGACTGGCCGTCCCCGAAAGCCTCTCCCCACCACGTCGAGCCGTCTTCCAGCCCGAGGACCGCCGCCCTGGTCATAGATGCATAACTATACGTTTCTGGTGCATAAAGATGCAATTGGCCCTCGAGCTCAGCGACGGCTGATCGCTTCGGCCGCACGAGCCTCTCCTTCATAACGGAGTTCCCCGTCCAGGACGGTCGCGACGACGCGCCCGGTCAAGGTCCGCCCGATGAGGGGAGTGTTCTTTCCCTTCGAGGCGAGCTTGTCGGCCTCGACGAGCCACTCGTCATCGCGATCGATCACGGTCCAGTCCTCCGGCGGGAGCTCGAGGCCGAGCACGCGCGCGGGCCCGATCGTGAGCGCGCGGATCACCGTTCCCAGGGCCGCCCAGTGGACTCCCACGCCGCCAAGCACGAGTGCGAGCGCCGTCTCGAGACCGGATATCCCGAAGGCGGCCTGATCGAACTCGACGTCTTTCTTGACCGAGGCATGCGGGGCGTGGTCCGTAGCGATCGCGTCGACCGTTCCATCGACGAGACCGGCCCAGAGAGCGCGAACGTCCGCGAGCCCGCGCAGAGGCGGATTCACCTTCGTCGACGAGTCGTAGGGCATCGCGAGCAGCGCCTCGTCCTCGACCTCCCACGCCAGGGCACGGGAGCCCGCGACCCACTCGTCGGTCATGGCGAGGTGGTGCGGCGTGACGTCACACGTGACAAGGACCCCGTCGGCTTTGGCCCGTCGCACAAGATCGATCGATCCGGCCGTGGAGAGGTGAGTGAGATGCAAGCGCGCGCCGGTCATCCGCGCGAGCGCGATGTCGCGAGCGACCGCGGTCTCCTCCGCGGCAGTGGGCATACCGGGAAGGCCGAGGCGCGCCGAGACGGCGCCCTCGTGCATCACGCCCTTCGCCGAGAGCGCGACGTCCTGCGGATGCTCGATCACCGGCCGGCCCGTCACGCGCGCGTATTCGAGCGCGCTGCGGAACAAACGCGGATCGTCGACGGGCGAGCCGTCGTCCGAAAACGCGACCGCGCCGGCCGCCGCGAGCTCCACCAGGTCGGCGAGCTCGCGCCCTTTTCGCCCGCGCGTGATCGCGGCGACGTAGCGAACGCGCGCGCCATCGATCCCGTCGCCGCGAGCGAGGAGCTCCTTGAGCAGACCGGGTGAGTCGATCGCGGGCTCGGTGTTCGGCATGGCGCAGATGGTCGTGAAGCCGCCGCGCAGCGCGGCACGCCGGCCGGTCATGATCGTTTCCGAATCTTCAAAACCGGGCTCGCGCAGGTGTGTGTGGAGATCGATGAAGCCGGGCACCACCAGGTAGCCCTTCGCCTCGAACGCACGCCGATCGAACTTCATTGGCGGTCCTCGAGGGTTGCCGTCGCAGCGAGCAAAAACAACAACGCCATCCGCACGGCCACACCGTTCGTGACCTGCGTCTCGATGAGCGACCGCGTTCCGTGCGCGACAGCAGCATCGATCTCGATCCCTTCGTTCATCGGACCGGGGTGCATGACCGGGGCGCCAGGACGCATCCGTGCGACGCGGTCGGCGGTGAGGCCCCACACCCGCGAGTACTCGCGGAGCGACGGGAGAAGTCCCGACTCCTGACGCTCGCGCTGGAGGCGCAGCGCGATGACCGCGTCGGCGCCGTCGAGCGATCGATCGAGGTCGGACTCGTAGGCCACGCCCGGTGGGAGCTGCCCGCAGCGCCACGCGATCGGAATGAGCGTGGGCGGACCCGACAGGGTGATTCGTGCGCCCAGCGGCACAAGCGTGTTGATGTCAGAACGCGCGACGCGGCTGTGCAGTACGTCGCCGACGATGACGATCCGCTTTCCATCGAGATCGCCGAGCGCGTCCCGGAGCGTGTACGCGTCGAGAAGTCCCTGGGTCGGGTGCGCGTGCCATCCGTCACCGGCGTTGATGACGGCGGCGTCGGTCCGCTCGGCGACGAAATAGGGAGCGCCCGACGAGGCATGGCGCATCACCACGACGTCGCCACCGAGCGCCTGGAGCGTCCGCACCGTGTCGTAGAGCGACTCGCCCTTCTCGACGGACGACCCGCTCGTCGTGATGTTCGTTACGTCGGCGGACAGCGCCTTCGCGGCGAGCTCGAACGAGACGCGCGTCCGCGTGGACGCCTCCGCAAAGAAGAGAATGACCGTACGTCCCCGTAGCGGTGGCGCGCGCCGGATGGGCCGTTGAAGGATCTCGATCATGGCCCGCGTCTGATCGAGGACCGTCTCGATCTCCTCGCGGGACCAGTCATCGGTATCGAGGACGTGACGCCGATTCCATGGCCTGCGGCCCGCCACCTCTTTTCGCAGGGGCGGGGGCAGGGGCCCCCGGGGCGCGGAGCGCCCCCCCGCCACCTCCCCGGGCTTAGACGAGCTCACGTACCACGACCTCCACCTCGTCGCGGCCATCGACCTCGGTGAGATACACCCGCACGTCGTCGCCGGGGGCGGTCGGCACGTTCTTGCCGACGAAGTCGGCGCGGATCGGCAGCTCGCGATGACCGCGGTCGACCAGGACCGCGAGCCGTATAGCGCGCGGGCGTCCGTAGTCGACAAGCGCGTCCATCGCGGCGCGGATCGTCCGGCCGGTGAAGAGGACATCGTCGACGAGGACGACGACACGGCCGTCGACGGAGAACGGGATGTCCGACTCGCGCACGATCGGCGCGTACCCGACGCGCGTCAGGTCGTCGCGGTAAAGCGTGATGTCGATCGCGCCCAGCGGCACGTCGACACCCTCATCGGTACGAATGGCCGCGTGAATGCGGGCGGCGAGAGCGTCGCCGCGCGCGCGAATGCCGACGATGGCGAGAGCGGAGAGGTCGCGATCGCGCTCCACGATCTCGTGCGCGATCCGCGTGATGGCCCGGCGGACGTCGTCCGCCGCGAGCAGCGTGGTCGTCTGGCGCTCCTTCCCGGCCTCACAGGACCGGTCCTTAAAGGTGGTGGCGCTCGCTCGAGTATAGGTTTCATGAGACCGAGTTGCGCTGGGCTGGCACGCTTCCGGCGGTAGGGTAGGTCGCCGTGCGAATCATGCTGGCGATCCTCTGTGTCGCCCTCTTCGGCGCGGTGGCGGTGACTGTCTCGAGCTCGGCCCCCCTCGCCGCGAGCCCGACCGTCGCGCCGCGCTACACGCCGATGCCGGCCGTCGTCGAGAGCGTCCCGCCCGACGTCGGCGGGCGAAGCGCTCGCACATATGTCCGGCTGTGGGGCGCGTTCGCGTTGCCGATCGAGGGCGACGACATCCCCGTGGACCCCGAGCTCCTGCCCGGCGCACCGCGCGACTATCGAGCCGGCATCCACGAAGGAATCGACTTCCCCGCCCCGACCGGAACTCCGGTCCTGGCCGCCGCGAGTGGGACCGTCGCCCGCGTCGACACAAGCTTTCTCGATTGGACGCGCGAGCAACGGGACAACGCGTTGTCTGAGGCGCTCACCCTTGGCTACACCCCGGCATCGACTCTCGACCGCATTCGCGGACGGCAGGTCTGGATCGATCACGGGAAAGGCGTGATGACGCGCTACGCGCACCTCTCAGCGGTCGAGCCGCTTCTTGTGGGACAGAAGGTCGAAGCCGGCGCTCTCATCGGCCACGTCGGAAGCTCCGGCTACCCGCAGGGTGGACCGCACTTGCACTTTGAGGTGCGTGTCGGAGACGGCTTCTACGGCGAGGGCCTAGGTGGAGATGCGCTGGTGCGCGCGGTGTCACGCCTCTTCCGTTAAGAGGCGGCGGCTTCCCCGTCGAGGTAGCACGCCGCGCAAAGGCGCTCCTCGCCCGCCTGGCTCACGTAGCCCACTCCGGCGCAGCGGTCACACCGTCCTTCAACCGATCTTACCCCGGCGACGCGGTCCGCCAGACGCAGCCAACCGGCGACAGCTCGGGCCGATTCCTTGTCGATCATTCCGATGTAGCAGCCGGGCAAATTGGATGCCATCTGGCGGTCCGTAGGTAACGGGCCGCTGGGGTTCGTTACCTGGCTGTTGCTAGCGAAGACCCGTCCGCCGCGCGCGCAGAGCGGCTTCGAGAACGACTTCGACGGACTCGGACGAGAGCGGGGCGGGAAGCGTCCGGAAGACGCCGATCTCGGCGACCTTGTCCTTCTCCGGCGAGTCGTACCACCACGAGAGGTGGCTCACCTCGCACATGTACACGTAGGCGGTCGTGCTCTTCGGGTTCTGGTAACGGATCGCGCCGAGTAGGTCGAGGCGCGGCGGAACGATCCGCGCCGACTCCCAGAGCTCGCGCTTTGCGACTTCGAGGATGGTCTCGCCTGCCTTACGGCCGCTCGTCGGGAAGTGCCAGCCGGCCGCGTCCGGTTTCCGGATCCAGACCGTGAGCTCGCCATAAAAAGGAATGACCATCGCGAGCTGTGCCGACGCCGGGGGGAACTCCCGGAAGGTGTTGTCTCGCCGAGATACGAATGAGTGTTCGGCCACTTTCTCGCACACTATGCAAGGGACGAAGCGAGCGTCAATAGCGCGAAGGGTTCTGATTCCCGCTAGATGCGAAGGACCTCGGCCAATCGGAACGGATCTGCTGCCACCACGCTCGCCGCGTAGAGCTCCATGCCACCGATGTCGCTCGTCTTGTTCGCCGGGTCGCCGCGATCCACCAGGCGCGCGTGGGGCGGGAAGCGCCGCCAATCGTTCCCGTCGGCGCTCAGCGGCGGCAGGAACAGCGCGAGGTTGTACGAGACGACGCCCTGTTTTCGGTACGCCGCGATGACCCCCGCGATGGCGGCCGCAAGCGACGTCTCGTCCTCGCCCGGGCGGCCGAGGATCATGACTTCGCTTTCCTTGACCGGCGCGAGCGCAGCGAAGACGCGCGCTCCGTCCCGCTCGTGCCCGAGGCCGAGCGCCTCGTGGACGAGCCACAGATCGTCGAAGTAGTCGCGTCCGTACTGCTCGTCATATTCGAGCGACCGCCGGCGAAGCATCTCGACACGCGGGTAGTGCATACCGCGCGTGACCGTCATCTGCATGTGCCCATGCACGACCGATCCACCCGCCCGCCAGAGGCAGTTCCAGATGAGGAAGTAATACTTCGCGCTCGGATCCTCCTCGTTCGACGCGAGCGCCCAGCGGTGCGAGGTAAGGAGCCGGTCGCGGATCGTGTCGGCGTCCATCGGCGCGAGCGGGTCGTGCTCGTCGAACACCAGGACGCCGTGATATCCGTCGTATTTGGCGATGTTCGACGCCGTGACTCCATGCTCGCCGCGAATGCGACCAAAGGTGTCTGCCGGCGTTCCCGTCTCCGGGTGGCAGAAGGGGTCATTACGGGAGCGCTCGATCGTCTCGCGCACCTCGTCGGCGCCCTTCACTTCGGCTGGTCGGCGGGCGCGGAGATCGTTGAAGAGCGCGCCTTCGAGCATCACCAGATTGGTGACCCGGACGATCTTCTGAGACAGCACAGCCTCCATCGAACCGAACTGCTTGGTGATCCAATCGCGCATGCCGGCCGGCGGATCGAGACGGCCGACGGTCGACGACACCGCGAAGATCCGCTCCGCTGCGGCGCGCGCCTCAGGTGCGAGCGCCGCGATCCGGTCCTCGAGCTCGGCGATGGACGGTCGCAGATCCGTCTTCATGCCGCCCGCCGCGATTTCGCCGCGGCCGTGTACATCTCGACGTAGCGCTTCGCCGCCGCCGGCCAGGAGTGGTCCTCGCGCATCGCCCGCGTCCGGAGCTGTCGCCATGGGTCGCCGCCGGCCTTGTAGCGATGCAGCGCCCGAGCGATCGCGTCGGAGAAAGCGGCCGCCTCGTACCTGTTGAACGAGAAGCCGTTGCCTCGGGGATCCGCATCCACGTCCCGCACGGTCGTCGCGAGGCCGCCGACCGCGCGCACGACGGGGATCGTCCCGTAGCGGAGCGAGATGAGCTGGCCGAGACCACAGGGCTCGAAACGCGAAGGCATGAGGAAGAGGTCGGCGCCCGCGTAGATGCGCTGCGCGAGCGCCGCATCGAAGCCAAGCCTGAGCGCGAGGCGGCCTTTGTTCTTCGCCGCGAGGTCGCGCCATTTCTGCTCGTAGGCCGGATCGCCTGTCCCGAGAACCGCAAGCTGCCCGCCCTTCTCGAGGACCCACGGCGCGACGGCGGTGAGAAGGTCCACGCCCTTCTGCTCCACGAGGCGGCCGACGACCCCGAAGAGCGGGGCACGCGCGTCGACGTGCAGGCCGGTCTCCTCTTGGAGCGCCGTCTTGTCGATCGCCTTCCCGCTCTGATCGTCGGCGTCGTACCGGGCCGCGATGTGCCCGTCCTGCGCCGGGTCGAAGAACTTTGTGTCGATCCCGTTGGTGATGCCCCACAGATCGGCCCGCCGCTTCCGAAGGAGACCTTCGAGACGCTCACCGAATTCGGGCGTGAGGATCTCTTCCGCGTAGCGCTCGCTCACGGTCGACACGATGTCCGCCGTCGCGATCGCACGCGCCATCAGATTGGCCTCGCCCTTGTCCTCGATGTCGAGGCGCGCACGAGGAAGGCCCACGAGCTTCAGGACGTCGGCGCTCGTACGCCCCTGATAGGCGAGGTTGTGGATGGTGAAGACGGTCGCCGCTTTACGGAGCTGGCGGGCGCGTGCCGCGAGCGGGACGAGAAGCGCGGCATGCCAGTCGTGCGCATGCACCACGTCGGGCGGGGCTTCCACGAGATCTTCGAGAACGGCGCGGCAGAAAAGCGCGTAGCGCTTCGCATCGTTGTCGTACCCATACACCTTGTCGCGCCCGATGCGCACGCTGCGCACGAACACGGTTCGCACGCCCTGCTGGGAGATCTCGGGGTACTCGATGCGAGCGCGGGCCGCGCCGTACGGGATCGAATGCGTTCGCGCGCCGGCTGTCGGGATACCGAACTGCTGTGCGTCGATCGACCGGTGATACGGCAAATACACGGTCACGTCGTGCCCGAGCGAGGCGAGCGCCTGAGGCAGGGAGCCGGCGACGTCGGCAAGGCCGCCGACTTTGGCGTAGGGGGCGACCTCGGCGGCCGCGAACAAAATCCGCACGGAGTGCTAGGGATGTTAGCGGCGTGTAAGGACCGCACGCTCTGGCTACCCGGGTGCCACGCTTTTGGAAACCGATGCGTTAGACCGGTGGTACCCAGGACAGAGCGTTACAAGGAGGCGGACGAAAGTGAAGACGATGCGACAGAAGCTCATGTTGGCGATGGCGGTTGGCGTCGGAAGCCTCGGCCTGTTCGGCGCGGCGGCCCTCGGCGCCTTCGGTAGCGATGCTTCCTCGAACCTCGCCTCGACGATCGCGCCGGCTGCGTCGGCGGCACTGGGCGAGGATCGTGACGGCGACCGCCTCAAGCACCTCCTCGACGGTCTCGTCCAGAAGGGCGTCATCACGCAGCAGCAGGAGGACGCGATCCTGGAGGCGGCGAAGGACGCGACGGCGGCGAAGATGCACCACGCGAAGGTCGTCCGCGACCTCCTCGGCGAGTCCGCGACGTATCTCGGACTCACTCACAAGGATCTCGTCGCGAAGCTCCCCGGCACGAGCCTCGGCAAGATCGCCGACGCGACGCCGGGCAAGTCCAGGGCGGGTCTGGTGGCGGCCCTCGTGACGGCCGCGAACGCGGACATCGACAAGGCTCTCGGCGACAAGAAGATCACCGATGATCAAGCGAAGAAGCTCCGGGATGCACTTCCGGCGGAGATCACGAAGTTCGTCGATCGGACCTGGCCGACAAAGCCGGCAGGCGGGCACCACGAGGGTGCGCAGAACGTGAAGGCGTTCCTCGGCGACATGCTTCAGACGGCGCGGGACTACCTCGGTGGAATGACGCTCGCGGACGTGACCACCGCGATGCGGAGCGGCAAGAGCCTCGGAGACATCGCGAACGACGTGGGCAAGAGCCGCGACGGTCTCGTGCAGGCACTCGTGACTGCCGCGGACACGCGGATCGACAAAGCCGTCGCCGACAAGAAGCTCACGGCGGATCAGGCGGCCACGCTCAAGACCAAGGTCGCCGCGGAGATCACGCGGTTCGTCGACCGCAAGGCGCCGGCGAAGAGCACGACGGGCGGCGGCACGACGACGAAGACCCCGTAGCGCAAGACCTTCGCATCGAGATGACGCCGGGCGAGCTGCCCGGCGTCTTCATTTTTGGTATCCGTTCGGTCGCGGCTCAGAACGCGTCTTTGCGGTTCCCGTTGACGTAGCGGGCTGGGGAGTCGGGTGCGGAGGCGGAACCATGTCGAACCCGCTCACACATGTCGCAACGCGAAGAGCCGGCGTTATAGTCGGCGCGCCAGCGAGAGCAACGGAGTTGGGAATGGAGCGGGTTCTACAGGGTCGGTACAAGATCGAAGAGCCCCTCGGCGTGGGTGGTTCTTCGCAGGTTTATCTCGCCCGCGACCAGGCTCTGAATCGCGATGTCGCGCTCAAGGTCCTCGATCCCGCGGCCGCGGCCGACGGGAATACCCGACGAATGTTCGTCAAGGAAGCGCGTGCGCTCGCACAGCTTTCGCACCCGAACATCGTCGCGGTCTACGACGTCGGCGAAGTCGACGACTCGCCGTTCATCGTCATGGAATACCTTCCTGGCGGTTCGATGAAACAGCGCATCGAGCAGGTCGGCGCGCTCAAGGCCGGCGATGCAGTGCGCATCGCGATCGAGGTCGCCAACGGCCTCGCGTTCGCGCACTCCAAGGGGATCATCCACGCGGACCTCAAACCGGCAAACATCCTCTTCGACGCCAATGACGCGGCAAAGATCTGCGACTTCGGTATCGCTCGCAACCCGCAGGAGGATGCGGATACCCCGCAGCTGTATGCAACCGCGATGTACGTCGCCCCCGAGCGCGTCGAGGGAAAGAGCGCGACGGTCCAGTCGGACGTTTATGGATTGGGTCTCGTCATCTACGAGGGGCTCGTCGGAAAGCCGCCCTTCACCAGCACGAACGCGGGAGTATTGCTGCGCGATCACGTAATACGGCAGCCGGTCCCGCCAAGCCACCTGCGGGCGTCGCTCCCTCGCGAGCTCGACTCGATCGTCCTGAAGGCTCTCGCGAAGCAGCCGAACCTCCGCTACCAGAAGGCGAGCGACTTCGCGACGGCGCTTCAGCGGATCGAGAACATCGACAAGGAGCTCGCGACCACGCGGATCGTCATGGCGGACCCGCTCGACGACTTCGTGCCCAAGACCGAGCAGAGTCCGGTCGTCGCGCTGCTCTCGAACTACGGGCAGCCGCTCCGCGGAGCGTTCTTCTCGTTCTGCGCCGCGCTTCCGGTGTTTGCGATGGCGTTGCTCACCGGATTCGAGCTCCTCGGAGCACTGCTCGCCGCTGGCCTCGTCGCGGTGGTCGCCTTCGCCGGTCAGCTCGGGATCGCGATCGCGATCGCGTGGGTCATGGTGACGGCCTTCGTGTTCATCTTCGTCCCTGGCCTCGCGCTGCTGCTCGCGATCGTCGGTGTCTTCCTCTGGGCGCGGAGCGCTCCGAGCGAGCAGATCGCGGTCGCCATGGCGACGCCGGTCCTCACCCCTCTCGGACTCGCGCCGGCCATGATCCTGACGATGGCCACGTCCTTCGGGTTGACCGGTATTCTGGCCGTCGCGGGGAGCGCCGCGCTGACGATGTTGGTCGCGGTCGCCATGGGCGTTCAGTCGCTCGGTCCATTCGCGCAAACGGGCCTGTCGCTGCGCCAGGAATCGCTTTTCAATCCGGTGCGCGCGGCGGAGGTCAAGTCCGCTCTACTGACAATGCTGCAGAACCCGAGCGATCGGTTTGGCCAGCTCGGCACCCAGCTCGATCCGTCGGTGCTGTGGTCGCAGATGGCCGGTCTCGTGTCGCGGCTCGCGACGGCCACGCTCGAGACGTGGATCGCGACTGTGCTCGCCTGGACGATCGCGGGTCTGACGGTGTGGACGGTGACGCGCCTCCTGCGGACGTTCTTCGACACCCTGCTGCGGCGGCCGAAGCGGTGGTTCGCCCTCTACGTGATGGCCGCGGGGGCCGGCGTGGTCGCAGGCGCAGGGATCCTCTACATGCTGTCGGTCAGCCTCTCCATGCTCGACAACGCTCCGGACCGGCCGACGAACGGCGTGCTACTGCTGTCGGCGATCACGGGAGCGATCCTGTCCCTCGCGCTCGGCATCATCATCGGCGCGACGGAAAAGCCGGAGGCCGAAGCGCCGGAGTCGATCCCGCTATCCGCCCGGAGATTGCCGGTCCGCTAGCTATCGCGGCTTTTTCGCGGGAAGCGTCTTCGCGTAGGCGTACGCATGATCCACCCAGGCGCGAAGCTTGGCGGGACTCTTGACCACGGCGTCGGGGACCACAAAGAACCCGGTCATCGGCCGTCCAGGCATCGGCTCGAATCCTTTCGCGGTCTTCGCGCCTGCGAGGCTGCGGTCGTCGCCGAACTTCACGACGATCTTGTCCTGAAAGGTGCCCGCGAACATCTTCCCGTTCATGAAGAACGCGGCGTAGCCGAACATCGGCCGCTGCTGCACCGCTGGGTCGTTCGGCTTCGCCTTCTCGAACGCGGCGATGAGCGCGGGCGGAGATTTCTTCCAGGCCATCACATGATTATTCGCGCGACGACCCTTGCTTGTTCGCTTCGATTGTGATAGAACAGGTGTTCTAGAGGGCGTTAGGCGGAGCGAGGGCCGACCCCGACCTCAGAGGTCCTTCGTGGCGCTCGCCATCGAGACCAAGCGTTGCTATGACTGCGGACTCGTAAAGCCCATCGATGACTTCGCCTTCGACAACAAGGCGAAGGGAACTCGTCAGGGCCGGTGCCGGGTCTGTCATGCCCGCTATCGGCGAGAGCACTACGTGCGTAACCGAGCCACCTACATAGAGCAAGAGGTCGCCCGGATTCGTCGCTATCGCGACGAGAACAGGCCGCTCATTCGCGAATACCTTCGGGCGCATCCGTGCGTGGACTGCGGCGAGACCGACATCGTCGTCCTGGACTTCGATCACCGCGATCCCGCGGCAAAGAAATACAACGTCATGCTGCTCGCGGCGCATAAGTCCTGGGTGCGCGTGATCGCCGAGATCGAGAAGTGCGACGTCCGGTGTTCGAGTTGCCACCGACGGAGAACGGCCCTGCAGTTCAACTGGGGGACCCGAGGACTCCGGCCATTTGGAAAACTCACGAGTCCCTCGAAAGAACGACCGATCAGCGTCTTCGAATTCGCGGCGGGGTCGAGCAGCGAGCAGAAGACGTGTGGCTCCTGCGGGATCGTGAAGTCGATCGCAATGTTTCCGTTCAAAGACCGCCTCCTCGGAAGACGAGGATCGATCTGTCTCGCCTGCATGGCGGCGTATGGCCGCGAGCACTACAGGAAGAATCGCGCCAAGTATCTGGAGAAGGCACACCGAAGCCGAGGCCGGGCCCTTGCGCAGAACAACCAACAGATCCTCACGTACCTGCTTGCGCATCCCTGCGTCGACTGCGGCGAGAGGGATCCGCTCGTCCTCGACTTTGACCATCGAGTGCCGTCGGCGAAAGCGGATGAGGTCTCGCGGCTGGTCCATCGGAGGCCGTGGCGATCTGTCCTAGAGGAAATCGAGAAATGTGACGTGCGATGTGCCAACTGCCATCGGCGAAAGACCGCGCGGCAATTCGGTTGGAGCAAGCTTGAGCTGCCGGACCCTCTTACAATCGACGACGCGCGGGAGTAGCTCAGCCTGGTAGAGCATTTGGTTCCCAACCAAAGGGCCGCGGGTCCAAATCCCGTCTCCCGCTCCGAACTCTTACTTTCGGTCGGCTTGCCGAGACTGTCAGACTCATCTGCGATGGACCGCGCCCTCATCCAATTCATCTGCATACGCAAGACGCATCGCCGCAAAGCCCCGCTCGATCCGTCCAGTCCTTACAACATCGCGGAGGAGGGCGGCTGGGCCTACTGCCCCGGCGGTGAAGCAGACGGCCACAGATGGTTCAAAACCGGCGGAATCACGCGCGCCGCGCTCGCGAAGTTCGACTGGCCCGACGACGAAGAGGCTGAGCCCTAACAGGACGAACGACTACCCCTGATGCCGTAACGACATCCGGTGACGTGGGTTCATTGAATGATGCGCGTCTTCTTCTCGCTCGTCCTCGTCGCCGCGGCAGCCCTACCCCCGATCGCGACGAATGCGGCAGCTGCGACGTGCGCGCCGAGCATCGGCCCGGGGATCGCGCCACCGGTCGCGGCGCCCGCCAAAATCCCTGGCTTTCACGCCGCCTGGTACGGGCAGAGCGGATACATGCGTCTCTGTCCGGGAGGGATGGCGCGTGCGACTCTCGCGTACTACAACGCGGGCTCGCTGGGTTGGGTCGCAGGAAGAATGGGCGAGGTCGCGTATCTCGGAACGTGGGGCAGCGAACCTGGTCAAGACCAGCCCAGCATCCTCGGCGGCGACGGACAGCTCGGATCGCCCCCGACCGGATGGCCGCGCTTCAACCGCGTGGCGCTGCAGCCCGCCCCCTACGTCGGTCCAGGCCAGGTTGCATGGTTCCAGTTCAACTTGCAGGCGCCCTCGCTTCCCGGCACCTATCGCCTCTACGTGCGTCCACTCGTCGAGGGCGCGCAGTGGATGGAAGACTTCGGCGTGTTCTGGCAGGTGCTCGTGCTCAACCCCGATGGCACGATGCCGACGCCGACTCCGCCCGATCCCATCGCGATCACGTTCAACATCGACGCAGGGGTCAGCGCGAAGGACATCGCGCTCGTGCACCAGGGAGTGCAGCACGCGAGCGCGTACCTCGACGCCTTCGCCGGAGGGAGCCGCCGCACTGCCGCGACCATTCAGGTGATCGTCTCGGATGACTCGCAGCCGTACTGCTGCCTGACCGTTGGAGACAGCTTCCGGATCGTCACCTCGAATCCGGCATGGGCGAACCCACCGGCGGCCGCTCCCGATACCTGGACGGCCGACACCGAACGGACCGAGCTCGCCGCACACGAATTCATCCATCTCTGGCAATACGCGATCGGTGGCAACGCGTGCATGGTCGGCGTGCGGTGGATCGCGGAAGGCATGGCCGAATCGTTCGCGTATCGCTCGCTCATCGCCGACGGCGTGATCCCGGCGGCGAACCTCGACACATTCACCAAACGCCAGCTCACGACGGCGACGAACCACGTCACGCTGCAGTCGCTCGAATCGAGCTTCCCCGCGAACGCGAACCCGTTCGCGGTGAGCTATCTCGCCGTGGACCGGCTTCTCGCCCCCAAGGGTCTCCTCGCGATCCGCGATTGGTGCACGAGGGTAGGCGCCGGCCAGGAGTGGCACCAGGCCTTCGCGGCCGCCTTCGGCGAAACGACCGATTCCTTCTACTCGCGCTTCGAGGCCTTCCGAGCCCAGTACGTCCGCTAGCGACCCGGCTTCCCGCAGGTCATCTTCCGATTCGTCACCCATGTGCGCTTCGCCGTACCCTTTTTCGTGATGGAGCTCAAGCCCGGCGACCCGGCCCCGGCCTTCGCGCTGCCTGACGAAGAGGGCAAGGTCGTCTCCACGCAGGACCTCAAGGGCACTAGGTACGTGGTGTATTTCTATCCGAAGGACGACACCCCGGGGTGCACGACCGAGGCGTGCCAGTTCACCGACAATTTCCCGCAGTTCGAGATGCTCGGCGTGCCCGTCCTCGGGGTGTCGCAGGACGACGCCACCGCGCATCAGGCGTTCCGGAAGAAGTACGGCCTTCGCGTGCGGTTGCTGAGCGATGCCGACAAGAAAGCGCATCGGGCGTACGGCGCGTGGGGCGAGCGACCGGGACGCGGTGAGGGCGTGATCCGCTCGACCTTCCTTATCGGCTCCGACGGGCGCGTGGAGAAGGCGTGGTACTTCGTGAAACCCGACGGCCACGCGCTCGAGGTGCTTTCCGCCCTTCGCTCCTGACGTTCCGGCGCGGCGCGCCACCCTCCTCGAACCGCAGCACCTTAAAGCCTTCGGCGTACGCGTAGCGCTTCTTCTTGCCCGCCTCCCTCATCCAGCTCTTGATGAAGTCGACGCTGTCTTCGTCGATCTGCGACTTATGGGCCAGAAGAGCTTTCATCTTTACGTCGATTACGTCGCTCACATCGACGATCGTGTCCGGCTCACCGAACGCCATCAGAAAGAGCGCCTTCGGCTTGTGCGGTTCGAGTCGCTCCTTCTGCCAGAGCTCCGGCAGCATCTGGCGCGTGGACGCGTCAGGGTTGATCGACCGCAGTACGACCTCGCCGGCGGCGATGTGGTCCGGGTGGTTCACGTATCCGCCGCCGTAGCGCATCGTCGGGTCCATCGTGAAGATCACGTCGGGCCTATGGATGCGGATCTGTCGAGCCACCGCGCGGCGGACGTCGATCGTCGGTTCGAGGTAGCCGTCCTCGAATTCGAGGAAGACCACGTTCTTCACGCCGAGAATCTTGGCGGCCTCGCTCTGCTCAGCGGCGCGGATGTCGCGGAGCCGCTCGCGCGTCATATCTGGATCCTGCGATCCCGACGCGCCGTTCGTGACCATGCAGTAGGTGAACTCGACTCCTGCCTTCGCCCACTTCGCGACCGTCCCGGCCATCCCGAACTCGGCGTCATCCGGATGCGCGTAGATCGCCATCGCCCGCTGCACGTCCAGGTCCTTGTCGAAACGCATCCCCTTAGTGTGCACGCGAAGCGGCGCGACGGGTCCTGTCCCCGGCTCGCGGGGGCTCTCGGCTCGCGCACCCTCCCCGCCTTGCAGCTCGCTTAGCTCGCTGCGGGCGGGTCCCAGGGGAACCCGCGCATCGCGAGAGCCCCCGCTCCGCCGTGCCACCCGCTGCGCTGGACCCGCGGCGCTGCTTGTGCGGTGGCGATCGCTACGACGCTTATCGTGCACCGGCGATGCTCACCGCGAAGGGATTTGCCCCTGGCCGGATCAACTTGATTGGGGAACACACCGACTACAACGATGGCCTCGTGATGCCGATCGCCTTACGACTGGGAGTCACGGTGGAAGCGACACGGCGCGACGACACGCGCGTTCACCTGTCGACCGACGCGCCGGTAACGCCGCGCGAGGGCTCATACGAGCTCGGCGCCGAGCGAAGAGATGGCACATGGCTGGATCGCGCGAAGGGAATCACGGCGATCGTCGCGCGCGAAGGGGGCGTCATCGGCGGCTTCGACGCCGAGATCCGATCGGATCTTCCCGTCGGCGCGGGACTCGGCTCGAGCGCCGCGTTCGCGATCGCGCTGCTGCGCGCGCTTTCGAGGCTCTTCGACGTCACGCTTGACGACGCCGCGAGCGCGCGAATCGCCCACGCGGCGGAGGCCGAGTACGGGGGCGCTCGTGCGGGGATGCTCGATCAGCTGGCATCGGTGTACGGTCGATCCAGCGCCGCTCTGCTCATCGACATGCGCGACCATGCCACGCAGGTGATCCCACTTCCGTCGAGCATCGAGCTGGCCGTCATCGATTCGGGCACGCGACACGAGCACGCGACGGGCGGTTACAACCGCAGGCGAGCGGAATGCGAGGAGGCCTGCCTCCATCTCGGCGTCTCGTCGCTGCGCGACGTCGACGATCGCCCTCTGAACGAGATCCTCGACCGGCTACCGCCGCCTCTCGACCGGCGCGTTCGCCATGTGGTCACGGAGAACGCGCGCGTGCGCCAGGCCATCGCCGCGGTCCGCGCGAACGACGAAACGCGGCTCGGTGACATCTTGAACGCGTCGCACCGTTCGCTTCGAGACGACTATGAGGTCTCGACGACGGACCTCGATCGGATCGTCGACCTCGCGACCGCCGCAGGTGCACCCGGGGCGCGCATGGTCGGCGGCGGCTTCGGCGGCAGCGTCATCGCGCTGGCGCCGCGAGATCGAGGACGGGACCTCGCCGCCCGGGTACTCGCGGGCTACGGTGCTGCCGGTCATCTCGTGGCGGTCGTGCCGTGAGCTCCGCCGTGGCGAGTCGGTAGTGGGAATCGGACGGCTATCGGACGGGCTCGCGCCACGGCCCCCGATGGGGTGGAACAGCTGGAATCGTTTCGGCGTGAAGATCGACGAGACCCTGGTGCTCGAGACCGCCGAAGCGATGGTTGGATCAGGGATGCGCGAGGTCGGATACCGCTATGTCGTGATCGACGATGGCTGGATGGCACCGGAACGCGATCGGGAAGGCGACTTCGTCGCCGATCCGGATAAGTTTCCGAGTGGGATGAAGGCGCTGGCCGATCGCATTCACGCGCTGGGGCTGCGTTTTGGCATCTACACCGACGCGGGCACGAAGACCTGTCAGGAGCTACCGGCGAGCCTCGGCTACGAGTTCCGCGACGCCCGGCGTTTCGCTGCGTGGGGTGTCGACTACGTCAAGGTCGATTGGTGCCACACCGAAGGCATGGGCCCCCGCGCTCTTTACGCCAAGTGGGCCATGGCGCTCCGCGCCGCGGGGCGCCCGATCGTGTTCTCGGTCTGCGAATGGGGACGTGCTCGCCCGTGGGAATGGGCTGGAGAGATCGGTCATCTGTGGCGCACGAGCTGGGACATTCAGCCCGATTGGCCGAGCGTCATCACGATCCTCGATCGTCAGGCCGAGCTCCATCCGTTCGCCGGACCAGATCATTGGAACGACCCGGACATGCTCGAGGTCGGCAACGGCGACCTGACGATCGAGCAGAGCCGCGCGCACTTCGCGATGTGGTCGATGCTCGCTGCGCCTCTCATGGCAGGGAACGACCTGCGCACGATGACCGACGAGGTCCGAGAGATCCTCACCGCACCGGAGATCGTCTCCGTCGACCAGGATTCCCTCGGCAGGCAGGGCCGACGCGTCCGCCGCGACGGCGACGTCGACATCTGGGTCCGCGAGCTCGCGGATGACCGTCGCGCGGTCGCCGTGCTCAATCGCGGGCTCGAGCCTCGGGAGGTCCGGATCCGGTTCGGCGAGCTGGCGATTGAGCCGGAAACAAATGTCCGAGTTCGCGACCTATGGCAGCGAGCCGATGTCGGAGTAATGCGACGCGAGATCGTCCTCATGACACTCCCGGTTAGCGCGACTGTCCTCGGCATTGCGAGGCAGTAGCCGGCCGGTACCGATAGCGGTCGGTCCCCCGATCGGGGGACCGACGGTCGCCCACTTGCCCGCACGCTCGTGTCGCCATGGGCGTGGTGGGACGCGTGTGCGTGTGCGTTGGGCTGGGCGGGGCGTTGGTGCTCTCGTTCTTTGCGGCGAGCGCGCCCGTTTCGGCACAGTCCGCGCTCCTCGATGCTCTTTCGTCGCGGGTCACGCTTGCCCATCCGGGAAGCATCGCCGGCGAGGTCCCGGTCGAACGGATCATCCGAAGCGGCGACACGGTGGCGACGGACGACACGGGACGTGCGTTGGTCACCTACCCCGACGGGTCGACGGCTCTCCTCGAAGAAAAGAGCGCCCTGACGATCGAGTTCGTGCAGACGAGCGCCGGCGACTACGTGGTACGGATGCAGCAGACGCTCGGTCGTGTGTGGTACGCCGTGACGAGGGCCGTTGCTCTGGGGAGCCGCTACGAAGTCCGTAGCTCCGGAATGGCATCCGTGATCCGCGCGGGATCGGATTCGTACGTCACCGTCTCCCCCAACGGTGAGACGAGCATCGTGACGATCGGAGGCACGGTGGACACGAACGCAGGCGGTGTGGAGGTCTCCGTGTCTGCCGGGTCGTCGACGACGGTCGGCGGTCCCGGAGCAACGCCTCTTGTCGTCCGCGGCGACACGGTGTCTGCGCGGACGACGACATCGACGTCGGTGCCGAACACGCCGGTGCCCGCGACGCCTGCGCCGACGCCCACGCCGGCGCCCTCGCCCACGAGCGCGTTCGTTCCGCCGGTCGCTACGCTGCCGCCGCTTCCGACCTCCGCGCCCGCGAAACCGAGGACGCCTAGTCCGGCGCTGCCTCAGTCAACACCAACGCCGACGGCCGCGCCGGTCCCTGCGCCCGCGCCGCTCAAAGACCGCTTCGGCCCCCGCAAAGACGCTCCTGGTCAACCCTCCCCTAAGACGCAACTGACGCAATAGCGCCAACGCGAGACCGCGAGAGCGCGAGGACGAAAGGAGCGGGTGGCACGGCGCAGCGGGTCTCTCGCGAAGCGCGGGTGCCCCGGGGACCCGCCCGCAGCGAACGAGAGTGAGCTGCAAGGCGGGGAGGGTGCGCTGAGGGAGAGACCCGCGTAGCCGGGACAGGACCCGCGTCACTCCGCGCCGCCGCTCTTCCCGCTCGCCGTTTGCGCTTCGGAGTTAGGGGAGGCGGTTGAACCAGAGGAGCGAGAAGGCTCCTGCGAACACGGCAAGGACGGCCGCGGCCAGGGTCGCGTAGGCGGTGAGCTCGGTCTTCTCGTTTCTTACGACGAGCTCGGTGGTGAGGTTCTCGTAGACGGTGCGGAGGTCGCCTTCGGTGCTCGCGTTGAAGTACTGGCCGTTGGTCACCTCGGCGATCTTCTTGAGCGTCGCCTCGTCGAGTGCGGTCCTGATCGCGCGACCTTGCAGCCGAACGATCGCGCCCGCCGCGCTGCCGACCCCGATCGTGTAGATGCGCACGCCGCGGCTCGTCGCCTGATCGACCACATCGAGCGGCGCCGGAAACTGATTGTTCTGGCCGTCGGACATGAGCACGATCGACGCCGAGGAGTGCTGACCGACAAGATACGGTGGGATCGTCGCGCTCGGCCTCGGAGCAGCCGAGGCGTCGGGCTGGCCCTGGTTTTGCAAGATCGAGCTCGGCAGGTCCGCCTCGCTCCCCTGCGACTCGGCGATCGCGTCAAGCGAGACGAGGATCGCTCTCCCGATCGCCGTTGCGCGCTGCGGACGCAGCCGGTTGATCGCGGCGATGACGAGCGTCTTGTCGCTCGTCGGTGACTGCACGATCGACGCGTCCCCTGAGAACGAAACGACGCCGATCTTCACGCTCTCGCTCTGCTTGTCGACAAACGCGCGCGCGGCCGCTTTCGCGGCTTCCATGCGGTTCGGCTTCATGTCCTCGGCGAGCATCGATCCAGAGACATCGATGGCGAGGATGACCGTGCCTTCCTGGCTTGGGACAGCGACCACCGCCTGGGGCCGCGCGACGGCGATGGCCATGAACGCCAGCGCGATGATGAACAGCGCCGGCGGAACGTGGCGCCGCCAGCCGGGTCCTGTGCCGATGGCTTCGCGCACGAGCGAGAGGTTCGCGTACCTGAGCGCATAGCGGTTCCGCCTGCGTTGCGCGAGCACGTACAGCACAGCGAGTCCGGCGACCACGATGAGTAGCAAGAGAGCCGACGGCCAGATGAAGGTCATGCCGGTGCTCCTATCGCCGCGCGCCGTCCGGCGCGCGCCTTTCGCCCGTATGCGAACTTGACGATAGCGCGGACCAAATCCTCGTCCGTGCGCAGCACGAGCACATCGACCCCGGCGCGCGCGAACGCCACCTTGAGTGATTCCTCACGCCGGCGGGCGGCCACGGCAAAGCGCTCTCGGAAACGCCGGTCGCCGGTATTTACACGGAGCTGCTCACCGGTCTCGCTGTCGCTGAGGATGACCGTACCGATATCGGGCAGCTCATCCTCACGTGGATCGGCCAGTCGAACGGCGAGCGTCTCGTGGCGGCGCGCGATGCGCTCGAGACGGTCTTCCCAGCCGGCCGCGCTGAAGAAATCCGAGACGACGAACACGAGAGACCGCCGCTTGAGACCTCGCATCGCCGAGTCGAGAAGGTCGCTCAGCGACGTGAGTGGAGCGCTCTGCAGGCGCGGACGCTTCTCGAGCTCGTTCAGGATCCGAAGGACTTGGACGCGACCGCCGCGCGCCGGTATCGACCGTTCGACGCGAGACGCGTAGAGGGTCGCGCCGACGCGATTGCCGTGGCGCGTGAGGAGCCGCGCGAGAACGGTCGTGAAGTCGACGAGCAGATCGCGCTTTCGGCGGTCGACGGTCCCGAAATCGACGGACGGGGAGAGGTCGAGGAGAAAATGCGCGTTGATTTCGCGGTCCTCGAGATACTCCCGCACGTACGGCGCATCGAGCCGCGCGGTCACGTTCCAGTCGATATGGCGAACGTCGTCGCCGAACGCGTACTCGCGGATGTCCGCGAGGTCCAGACCCTGGCCTTTGAAGATCGTGCGGTAGTCGCCCTGAAGGAGTCCGTCGAGCCGGCGCACGACGGTCCATTCGAGACGTTGCAGCCTGCGCTCAGGCGCGGAGGGCGACATGTCCCTGCAGCGGCTCGACGGGTACAGGTATGCGCGCGAGGACCCGCTTCACGACGTCGTCCGCCGAGACGTCCTCCGAGAGGGCCTCGAAGGACAGGACGATGCGGTGGCGCAACACATCGAGGGCGAGATCCTGGATGTCCTGTCCGGTGACGTAGCGGCGGCCACGGAGATACGCGAGCGCGCGGCCGGCGAGGACGAGGTTGATCGACGCACGCGGGCTGGCGCCGTAATTGACGTACTTTGCGACGTCGCCGATCCCGTACTCGGCCGGCTGCCGCGTCGCCGACGCAAGCCGCACCACGTACTCCATGAGCGTCGGATCGACGAACACCTCGTCGACTTCCTGCTGCAGGTGCAACAGGCGGTCGGTTGTCATCACCGGGACGACCGGTGACATGTGCCCGGTGACTCGCTCGACCACGACGAACTCGTCCATCTCGCTCGGATAGCCGACGAGGACCTTGAGCATGAATCGGTCGACCTGGGCCTCGGGCAGCGCGTACGTGCCTTCGGTCTCGATCGGGTTCTGTGTGGCCATGACGAGGAAGGGGTCCGGCACCTTGTGGGTCTCGCGACCGATGGTGACCTGCCGCTCCTGCATGACCTCGAGGAGAGCGCTCTGCACCTTGGCCGGCGCGCGGTTGATCTCGTCCGCAAGGAGAAGGTTCGTGAACACCGGCCCAAGCGATGTCTGGAAGTCTCCGGCGCGCTGGTTGTAGATACGCGTGCCGACGAGGTCGGCGGGCACGAGATCGGGCGTGAACTGGATGCGCTTGAAGTCGCCGGTGATCGCCTGGGCCACCGTCTTCACCGACAAGGTCTTGGCGAGACCCGGGACGCCCTCAACGAGCAGATGCCCGCGGGCGAGGAGTCCGACCATCAAGCGCTCGATCAGGTGGTCCTGCCCGACGATGACTTTCTTGATCTCGAAAAGAAGCCGACCCGTGTCCGGCGGGACCGCCTGTTGTACCTCTGCCATCAGTCGTTCACTCCTCTAGTCGGGCGGCACGCCGAGCGCGCCTGCCGCTGTATCGATGGTCACGGCGAATCCGACGCCGCTGAAGGCCGGCTGTCCGGTCGGGTTGACGAGCCCGGTGACGATCCCGACGACCTCGCCGTCCCTGTTCACGAGTGGCCCACCCGAGGACCCCGGGTTCACGGCCGCATCGAACTGGATGAGACCGGTCAGCGAACGATTCTGGTTCGGAACCTCGACCGAACGGTTGAGTCCGCTGATCACACCCGTCGAGAGCGAACGCGTCAGGTTGAACGGGTTCCCGACAACGATGGCGTCGTCTCCGATCCGCGAGCGCGATGGGTTTCCGAGCGTCGCGGGCGTCAGCTGCGCCGGTGGGTTGGTGGCGCGGAGTGCGGCGATGTCGCTGGCCGCGACTTCCGCAATGACGATGGCGCCCGACTCCGTCCCGTCCGCGAATACGACGGTCAACCGCCCGGCGTCCTGGATGAGATGTAGAGAGGTGAGGATGTCGGCCGCGTCGTCGATGACCACGCCGGAGCCGGAACTCAGGACCGTGCCGTCGGAACGGAGCGCCTTGATCTCGACCACCGAAGGCGCCACCTTCGCGTAGATCTCGCTGACGAGTGGCGTCGGCGTTGGCGACGGCTGCACGTCCTCAGCCCGGGGCGCCGGCGCCATCGAGATCGCGACAAGCAGCGCTGGTCCCGCCAGCGCGGCGGTCCACGGAAGGGCGCGACGGAGCGCGGTGCGGACCCGCCGCCGCTCGGGCTCTGGGGCACCCGGGTCGAGCGCCACCTCGTCATGGCCGCGCGGGAACGAGCCGTAAGGCCGGTCCGCTTTGTTGGGCACGAGTCGATCGAGTGTAGGCACGCGAGTTTTGGCGACGGGTATGGGTTGAGTAAGAAGGAGGCTCGCAGCCCCCTAAGAACAGATGTTCTATAGTGGTCTTGGGGAGCTCGAATGTCATCGGTGGTCTATCGCGAGGTCGAAGTAAAGAGCGCTCTGAACAGAGTCCAGGGCATGCCTTTCGACTGGAGCCTGAATCCATGGAGTGGCTGTGCCCACAAATGCCGTTATTGCTTTGCTCGTGCCTATCACGCGCGCTACCGCGAGAAAACCGTCGGCGCCGACTTCGACAGCAACGTCGACGTGCGCGTGAACATCGTCGAGGTTCTGCGCAAGGAGCTCCGCCGCCATCGTGAGGGTTCACTCGCGATCGGCACCGCGACAGATCCCTATCAACCTATCGAGGGGAAGTACCAACTGACGCGGCGGTGCCTGCAAGCCCTCGTCGATCGCCCGATGCCCACGAGCATCGTGACGAAGGGGCCACTCGTGGTGCGCGACATCGATGTCCTCAAGAAGCTCGATGAGAAGACCGAACTGACCGTGTACTTCAGCGTTCCGTGCGTCGACGAAGAGATCGTGCGCAAGACGGATCCCGGCACCGCGCCACCTCGCCAGCGGCTGCGCGCCCTGCGCATGCTGCGCGAAGCGGGCCTCGACGCGGCGGTCCTCTGCATGCCGGTGCTGCCCGGGATCAGCGACAGCGAAGAATCGCTCGAGGCCGCGGCCCGCGCCGCGAGCGAGGCGGGTGCGACTGCCTTCAAGCATCGACCGCTCAAGATCGACGCCGAGATCAAGCAGTACTACTACGACTTCCTCGCGGCGGAATTCCCGGTGATGGTCCCGCGCTACGCGGCCCTCTACGGGGCCGGCGCGCACCCGGCGAAGGACTACGAGCGCCAACTCGACGAGCGCGTGCGCCGCGTGCGCGCCCGCTACGAATTCCGCGAGCGGCCGCCGCGAGCTTCGCCCCCGCCCGAACCCGAGACGGTTCAGCTGCAGCTCGCAATCTAGGCGCGGGGAGAGCTCCTCGACATCCACAACAGAGTCTTAATGCCGAACCGGCGATCGACAGAGACCGGGCCTGGGCAGCCGTCCCCGGTCATCGTCACGCCTCCGTTACGGTCGCCGTCGTGCCCCGCGCGAACGACACCGGCGGAGAGGCACGAGAAGTGCGTATTCGCATGGCATGGCAACGCGAGTGACGGCGGCGCGGTGGAACATTCGGAAGGCCGCGGCGGCTGCGATCAGACTGAAGCGACAGAGGGCTTCGCGATGAGCTGGATCGATCAACTGATCCGTCATCTCGAGCAGGTGACGTGCAGCGGGTGCGGCGAGTACTACCACGGCGGGGACATCGCGGCGGTCGTGACCGAACCATCGCGCCTCATCGTCAGGCTGCGCTGTCGGTCCTGCGGTCAGGACGGGATCGCGATCCTCGACTTCGGCACGAACCCCGTGGAGGTCGACCCGATCACCGCGGACGACGTGCTCGACTGTCACGATCTCCTGGCGCGGGCCGTAAGTCCGCCGTCGGAGCTCTTTCCCGCTCTCGCGGCGTAACTACTCTCAGGCCGCGCGCCGGGAAGCGGCGCCTTTCGCGGCGCGCGAGAAGTCCAGCCACGGCCGCTTCATGTGTCGATAGCTCGTTGCCTTTGCGCGCCTTGTCCGGGCGACGCAGCGCGGCCGGAAGACGTCCCTTCACGTACGCGTCGATGATGAAGGGGTGGATGTAGCACTTGCGGCAGACGGCTCGGGTGTTGCCGAGCCGCGCCGAAACGACGTCAATCGCCCCGCGGTGCGTTCATGCGCGACCCGCTCGTTGTGCGCGGGTCCGACCTCGGCCAGCGCGAGCGCCGCGAGGACGGTCCCTGCCCAGGTGCGGAAATCCTTCGCGGTCATCTCTCTTCGCCCGAGACCTCCGCAGATAAGCGTTGACGTCATCGGATCCGATCGGCCGCAGCTCGCCCTCATCGTCGCGATATTTGAAGAGCTCCTGCCCCGGTAGCTGCTCGAGCCGCGCGACGACCCGAGCGAGCCGCCTGTCTCCTACGTCGACCTCTTGATCTTTTCCACTCTTGCCGCGAAATCGGAAGACGATCCGCGAGCCTTCCACGTCGACGTGCTTGGAGCGAAGGGTGGTGAGTCCGACGGAGCCTGCGCGGCGGCTACGTCGTCGCTCGCGATCTCGTTGCTCACGACCCGCCCCAAGCAGAGTGCAGACCGGTTGCACAGAACGTCGATCCACCCCGTCGCTCTTTCGACAGGTCAGCACGCAGACGAGCGCGGGGGTCCGTATTACATCGAGGTATTGACTTCGTTACTGCTGCGTGACAAAAATTTTCGCGCAGCTCTGGGGAGGCTCGCATGTCGACGATCGTCCAATACGAATGCCGCAACCTGGATCATCTTCGGGCGGGCTCGCGGCGAGGAAACGGGGGGTTGGTCATTCACCACGGCACCGTCGGTTATTGCGACGGCGTGCAGGTGGATGGAGCCCACCGCTGGGTCGCGACAGGCGGCGTGCCGATCGAATTCCTCGTCAAGACAAGCCCGGACATCGATCCGGGGACGTATCGCGCCGCGGATGGCGCTCTCATTCACGTGCGTCCGTCGGCAAGCGGCAGGATGCTGATCGAGGTCGAGGGGGGTCGAGCCGGCGGCGCGGGACGGCGCGCGGACCTGCGGGTTGGCGTGAAGCTCTCAGACGATCCCGACTGGCCCGACGGTTCCCCATCCCACCTGACGCTCCTCCACGCGGACTAGCTTTCTCCTCCAACAGACCTCACCCACCGCGACATCGCCGAGCTCGTAGCGCTGCAGGCCGAGCGCAGCGAAGGACGGACCCAGCGCGCACTGCGCCGTGCGTCGCGCTCAGCGAGACCCTCGCCGGTCGCGCCAGCCGGCGATTCCGCACCGACCCAAACGAGTGCCCGGCCGCAGCATCGCGCAGGATAGGCGGATCAAAGCCAAGAACACCGCGCCGAAAGGGATGAAGAATCGCGGCGACTAAGGTCGCGGCTAACGCCGCGACCGAAGAGGGCTTGAAGGGCGCTTCGCGCCGGGGGCCCCTGCCCCCGCCTCCCCTGCGAGGAAAGGAGCGCGCACGCTCGCTCCGGGAGTACAAACGCAAGCGCGACCTCGCGAAGACGCCAGAACCTCAGGGCGGCAAGCCTCAAGGTCCAGAGAGACTTTTTGTGGTGCAGAAGCATCGCGCGAGCGCGCTGCACTACGACTTCCGCCTCGAGGCCGGCGGCGTCCTGGTTTCATGGGCCGTGCCCAAGGGCCCGTCGCTCGACCCAAAGGACAAGCGCCTCGCGATGGCCGTCGAGGACCACCCACTCGGTTACGCGCGGTTCGAAGGCGTGATTCCCGCGGGCGAATACGGCGGTGGCACGGTCATGGTCTGGGACATCGGGACCTACCGGCTCGAAGATCACGAGAGCTTCGACGATGCGCTACGCAAGGGTCGCATCGTTTTCAGGCTCAACGGCAAGAAGCTCAAAGGCTCGTGGACGCTCGTCCGCACCGGCGATCGCAGGTGGCTGCTCATCAAGCGGAAGGACCGGAGCGCCGCCGCGGTCGACGTCGTGACGACGAAGCCGCGCTCGGTACTCACCCGAAGGCTCCTCGCGGGGATCGCACGCGACGAAGGCGGTGATATCGCGAAGGCGGCGACGGGCGACCCCAGTTGAACGCCATCCGACCGATGCTCGCGACGCTGTCGCCGAGCATCGTCGAAGGCCCGGAGTGGGTCTTCGAGGAGAAGTACGACGGGATCCGCGCGGTCGCGGGTCGCGAGCGCGGCCAGGTCAAGATCTGGTCGCGGACCCTGCAGGACCTGACCGGCGGATTCCCCCACGTCGTTGCCGCGGTGCAGGCGCTCGGTGAAGGGGATCTCGTGATCGACGGCGAGCTGGTCGCACTGGACGACAAGGGGGTGTCGCGCTTTCAGCTCCTTCAGCGCCGCGGCGCCGCGGGAGCGTCACCCACGCGCTATGCGGTCTTCGACCTGCTCGTGGCGGACGGCCGGTCCCTCATGTCGCGTCCGCTGGCCGAGCGGCGCGGAGCGCTTACGCAGCTGATCGGACGCCGGACGGCCCCGATCTTCGTCTCGCGACGTCTCGTACGCGACGGAAAAGCCGCGTATCGCGAAGCGAAGCGTCTCGGTTGGGAAGGGATCATCGCGAAGGACGAGCGTTCGCCCTACGAGCCAGGGATTCGCTCGCCCCGTTGGCGCAAGGTCAAGGTCCGAAAAGAATCGGAATTCGTCATCGGCGGCTACACCGCCCCCAAGGGAGGCCGCCAGCATCTCGGTGCGCTCCTCGTCGGTCTCTACGACGGACCGAAGCTGCGGTATGTCGGCAAGGTCGGCACCGGCTTCACTCAAGAGACGCTCGACATGCTCGCGACGAAGCTCGAGCGGCTGCGCACGAAGGAGTCGGCCTTCGATCCAGCGCCCCGAATGAAAGACGCGACCTGGGTGAGCCCGAAGCTCGTCGCCCAGCTCGTGTATGCGGAGTGGACCGCGGACGGGAAGCTTCGTCAGCCCGCCTTCCTCGGGCTCCGCACCGACAAGAATCCGTCGGAGTGCACCTGGAGCGACCGTGAACGCTGACGTCGTCAAGGTCGCAGACGTCGCCATCAGCAATCCGAACAAGGTCTGGTGGCCCGAGGAGGGGATCACCAAGTCGGACGTCGCGCGCTTCTACGACGGCATCTGGTCGCATGTCTCGCCTTGGATGGCCGATCGGCCGCTCACCGCCGAGCGCTGCCCCGACGGCGTCCTCGGTCCCTGCTTCTACCGCAAGGACTTCCCCGAACACTGGCAGCCCGCCGGCCCGCGCCTCGTCGTGAGAGCGGCGAGTACGGGCAAGGACGTGCGCTACATCGTGGGCGGCACACTCGCCACGCTCGTTGGCATGGTGAATCTGGGTTGCATCGCGATCCACGTCATGACTTCTCGCGCGAAAACGATCCACGAGGTCGATTGGCTCGCGTTCGACATGGACCCGCCCGAGGCATTCGCCGACGCCGCGCGTGCGGGCCTCGCGCTTCGCAAAGTGCTCGAGGAAGTCAAGCTGAGCTCCTTCCCGAAGACGTCGGGGAGCAAAGGCCTGCACCTCTTCGTACCGCTGCGCGCCGGCGTGACACAGCAGGAGGCGACCGCGGTCGCGATGGCGCTCGGCGAGGAGCTCGCGCGGCGGGAGCCCAAGCTCGTGACCGTCGAATTCTCCAAAGCGAAACGTGGCGGGCGCGTGTTCGCAGACGCCATGCGCAACGCGTTCGGCCAGACGATCGTTGCGCCCTACAGCGTGCGAAACAGACCGCACGCCGCTATCTCAACGCCGCTCGCGTGGGACGAGGTGTCGCCCCGCCTGGATCCGGCGACGTTCAACGTGCGCACCTTCGAACGCCGGCTCGCCCGGGCCGATCCGTGGTCCGATTTCTGGCGTCGCCGGCAGGCGCTCCCGAAGAAGATCGGCCGATGACCCGAGCCCACGAGGTCGCGCGCGCGCAGGATCCGGTCAAGAAAGCCGCGCTTCTTCTAGGGCCCGGTTTCATCACCGGCGCGGCGGACGACGACCCCAGCGGCATCGGTACCTACGCGGTGGCCGGCGCATCGCTCGGCCTGTCGACGCTCTGGACGGCGCTCCTCACCTTCCCGTTCATGGCCGCGGTGCAGAACATCTGCTCTCGCCTCGGGCTGGTCTCAGGCACCGGCCTCGCCGGGATCCTCAAAGAGCACTACCCGCGGTGGGTCCTCTACCCGGCGGTCGCGCTCGTCGTCGTCGCGAACGTCGTCAACGTGGGAGCCGATCTCGGCGCGATCGCCGATGCGGCGGGGATCTTCGTCGGCACGCAGGTTCCCTGGCTTGTTATTCCGATCGCCCTCGCGCTCGTCGCGTTGCAGGTCTTCGCGAGGTACCGGTTCATCGAGCGCGTCTTCAAATACCTCACGATCGCGCTCCTCGCGTACGTCATCGATGCGCTGCTGGTGCGGCCGCCGCTCGCCGAGACGCTGCGTGCGACGATCGTTCCGACGATCTCGACGGATCACGGCTACATCGCGACGCTCGTCGCGATCCTCGGAACGACCATTTCGCCGTACCTCTTCTTCTGGCAGACGAGCCAGGAGGTGGAGGAAGAGCGCGCGGCGGGCCGGAAGACGCGAGAGCAACGCCGTGGGGCGTCCCCCTTCGAGCTCCGCATCGCGACCGTCGACGTGACGCTCGGGATGTTCTTCTCGAACCTCGTCATGTATTTCATCATCCTCGCGACGGCGCTCACGCTGCACGCGAGCGGCAATGCCGACATCGCAACGGGAGCCGACGCGGCGCAGGCGTTGCGGCCGCTGGCGGGCGATCTCGCCGGCCTGATCTTCGCGATCGGGATGATCGGGACAGGCCTGCTCGCGGTTCCGGTCCTCGCCGGTGCGTCGGCGTACGCGGTCTCCGAGACGTTCGGCTGGCGCGAGGGCTTGGACGAGGACTGGCGGAGGGCGCGGCCGTTCTATGGCATCGTCGCGCTCGCGACGCTTGTCGGCGTGGTCATCCCGTTCACCGGCGTGAAACCCATCGACGCACTTTTCTTCACATCGGTGCTGAACGGCATCGCGGCGCCGTTCCTTCTCGTCATCATCATGCTGGCCGCCCGCAACAAGAAGGTGATGGGCCGGCAGACGATCGGGAGGGTGCTCACCACGCTCGGGTGGACCGTCACGATCGCGATGTTCGCGGCGCTGATCGGCCTCGCGGTCACGTCCTTCGGCTCGTAGTGTCCGCCGCCACACTCGCGGGGTAGGCCCGCCGACCCACGCCTCTTGCGTGGATGGCTCAGGCTTGTCGCGTGCGCTCCCGGATCGCCCGCCTCATCGTGCGCGGTCTCTTCGCCGCGCTCTTCCGGGTGCGCCACGACGGAAGGCTGCCGGCGCACGGGCCGCTCCTCGTCGTGGCGAACCATCAGGGCTGGGCGGACGGGTTCCTCCTGGCAGCGTCGTTCCCGTTGAGGGCGGACGTACGGCTTCTCGGCGATCGCGAGGGGACAGGGAAGGTGTGGTGGTGGCGCGCGGTGCTCCGCGCGGTCGGCATCGTGATCACGATCGAGCGCAGCTCCAGCACCGCTGACCGAGCCGCCATCGGGGCCACGCTCGCGGCGCTCGAGCGCGGGGCGATCGTCGTCGTCTTTGCGGAGGGCCGCGTGTCGCGCGTGGAGTCATCGCTCGGACCGTTCGCGCGCGGCGTCGGCTACCTCGCCCTGCGCTCGGGCTCGCCGATCCTCCCGGTGTGGCTCTCGGGGACGGCCGAGCTCTACCTGCGAAAGGAGCTCGTCACGATCGCCGGCACGCCGCGCGCCGTATCGCGCAATGCGCCGACCAAGGAAGCGACGCGGACGCTCGCGCTCGCGCTGCACGATGACCTCGCGAGGCTGGAGCCGTCGGAGCGTGCACCCGACCCGGCGCGCAAACGGATGCGCTGGCTCACGGACCTTTTCTAGACGCGGATCTCCCGGAGAAGCGACGTCTCGTCGAGCACGCGGACGTTGCGGCGTTCGACGTCGATGAGGCCGCGCCGCTCGAAGTCGGCGAGGAGCTTGTTCACGGTCATCCGCGTGGACCCGATCGCCGCCGCGAGGTCATCCTGCGTGAGCGGCAGCGTCCGGCCGAGACGCGCGACCTCGACGAGGTACTTCGCGAGGCGGCTCGTCACATCGAGGAAAGCGAAGTCTTCGACCTGACCCTCGAGCTTCCTGATGTTTCTCGAGAGGCGCTCGAACATGTGTGCCCGCGCTTCCTCGTTGCGCTTCAGCACCGCGAGGGAGCCATCGCGGTCGATCTGGAAGACGCTCGTCGGAATGACGCAGACGGCTGTCCCATCGCGGGGCACCTTGTCCTCGAAGATGACGAGCTCGCCGAAAAATTCGCCCCGCGAGTGCAGCGAGATGAGGAGCTCGCGGCCGTTCTCGTCGAGCAGAAGCACCTTGACGAGTCCCTCGAACACCACGAACCAGTGCGCGGCGGGGTCTCCCTGGTGATAGACGACCTCGTCCTGCTTGAACTTTCGGAGAGCCATGTGACCGGCGAGCTCTTGGCGATCGACCTCTGGCAGGATCTCGATCGGGAGCACGTCGGCGAGCGTGCCGGCCATCCTGCGAAGCTCTTCGACCTTCACGGACGAGAGAGTCTAGGGCGGACCTAGTAGCGGACCTGCTTGCGGAGGAGGGCAGGCTCCTTCACCGCGATGTGGCGGCGGCCGACGGCAATGGCTCCCTGTGCCTCGAGATCGGCCAGCGCTCGGTTCACCGAGACCCGGGTCGCGCCGACGAACGCCGCCAGATCGTCCTGGGTGAGCTCGACTTCCGTGCGCTCGTGCGCCGTCGCGAGGTCGAGCAGGCACTTCGCGACGCGTCCCGGCACATCGAGGAAGACAAGGTCCTCGATCCGCCCCGACGCGCGCCGCACGGTCCGCGCGAGCAGCCTCAGGATCTCGCGCGTCGCGCGGGGACTTCGCTCGAGCACGCGGAGAAAGTCCTCGCGCGCGAGCGTCACCACCTGCGTCTGGTCGAGCGCGGTGACAGTCGCCGAGCGTGGAGCGTCGTCGAAGAGCGCGAGCTCGCCGAAGACCGCGCCCTCGCGTTCGACGGCGACGACGATCTCGTGACCTTCCTCATCCGGAATCGACACCTTCACCGACCCCGACAGAATCACGTAGACGTGCCCTGCCGCATCGTCACGATGGAACACGACTTCGTCGCGTGAGAAACGACGTGCACGAAGATGAGCGACGAGCTCGCCTCGCTCGGTCTCGCTGAGCGCGTTGAACACGGGCGCGCTCGCGAGGACGCGCGCAACCGCCTCGGCGTCCACGGCGCGGACAATACGCTCGGCCATGCGCCTGGCACGAAGGTACTGATCGCGGACTGGTACGAGTCTCCCTGGTCAAAACGCATGCTCGCTCGCTTGACTCGATGCAGGTGCCCCCGAAGACTTGAGGCAGGCGATCCGTTACAGGCATTGAGGAAGGGAAAACGCGCTGAAACTAGCCACGATTGCGGCTGTCTTCTGGTATCTGGCTAGCCTGTTCGCGAGCCTGCCGTCGGAGGTTCCCCCGCTCGGTTCGGCCACGACCGCGGGCCAATTCCGTGGCTTCTGGGTGGATGCCTTCGGCGAAGGTATCAACGACCAGTCGCAGATCGACGCGCTCGTCGCGGCCACGAAGGCGATGCATTCGAACGCGATCGTGGCCCAGGTAGTCCGGCGGGGCGACTGCTTCTGCCGCCGCTCGGCCTTGCCGGTGAACGAGTCGGTGGCCGCCGGGTTCGACCCGCTGCAGGCTCTGATCGACACGGCGCACGCGCAGGGCATCGAGGTTCACGCGTGGGTGATCGCGAACGCGATGTGGAACAGCACCACGCCCCCCGTGGACCCGAATCACATCTTCAACCTGCATGGACCGGCGGCGCCGGGACGCGAGAACTGGGTCATGACCCGCTCGGACGGCCTCGCGAAGCTCAACGACGATTGGATGCTCGATCCCGGCCACCCCGACGCGGCGGCCTGGGTCGCCAACGCCGCAACGAGCATCGTCCGCAACTACAACGTCGACGGGATCAATCTCGACCGGATCCGCTACCCCGATGGCAACCTCGGTTCGCTCGTGCCGTCGTGGGGATACAACGCAACGGCCGTCGCGCGCTTCCGCGCCGAGAGCGGCCGCACCGACACTCCCTCGAACACGGACCCGCAGTGGACGCAGTGGCGGCGCGATCAGGTCACCGGCATCGTTCGGCGGATCTATCTCGAGTCGACCGCGCTGAAGCCGTCGATCCGGGTCTCGGCCGACGTCATCACGTACGGGTACGGGCCGCAGACGACCGGCAGCTGGGAGAACACCCGCGCGTACGCCGAGGAGCTGCAGGACTGGCGCGGATGGCTTCGCGAGGGCATCGTCGATACGGCGATGCTCATGAACTACAAGCGCGATTCCCTCGCGAACCAGCACCAGATGTACGACGAGTGGAACGAGTTCGCGAAGGACAACCAGTTCCGCCGCTCAGCGGCGATCGGGTCGGCGCTCTATTTGAACGACATCGCCTCGAGCGTGAGCCAGGTGCGGCGCGCGCTCGCCCCGAGCGCCGCGGGAAACAAGGCGATCGGTTGGGTCGGCTACTCCTACCGAACGCCGGACGCGATGACCGACACCGGCACGCGAAGCGGCGCGGTCGGCCGCGCCGAGCTCATCAAGGCGCTCACCCAGCCATCGCAGTACGACACCGTCTCGCCGCCGGCATTCGCGGACACGCCCGTCGTGCCAGCGATGACCTGGAAGACGCAGGGGATCTTCGGACACGTGCGCGGCACCGCGATCGCGACCGATGGCACGGCACTCGGCGACGTCGCCGTGCACCTCGTGGAGCCGACCTCGGGGATTTTGATGCACACGATCACCACGGACGGCACAGGGTGGTTCGGCTTCGTCGATGTCCCGATCGGGACGTACCGCGTGACCACCGAGTCACCGCGCGTCGCCGGCGGGGTTCTCGGCCAGACGACCATCGTCGCGGGACGCGTGAGCCTGCTCGGGGCGGTCTCGCCGACGGTGACGCCGTCGCCGACGAGCTGCCAGCGCACCGACGGTCCCGGGATCGCCGCCCCCACGACGGTCGCTTCGGGCATCGGCGGATTCCACGCGTCGTGGTACGGACAGAGCGGCTATTCCACGCTCTGTCCGGGCCAGACCGCGACCGCGGTCGTCGCGTACTACAACAGCGGCACCCGCGGCTGGCTCGCCGATTCGATGGGCCAGGTCGCGTACCTGGGGACATGGAATCCCGAGCCAGGCCAGGATCGCGCCTCAACGCTCGGCGGCGACGGCGGCGCCGGGTCGCCGAACACGGGTTGGCCTCGCTACAACCGCGTCGCGGCTCAGCCCGCTCTGTGGGTCGGACCGAACCAGGTCGCGTGGTTCCAGTTCACCATCGTGGCGCCGTCAACGCCGGGAACCTATCGCCTTGCCATCCGCCCGCTCGTCGAGGGCGCGCAGTGGATGGAGGACTTCGGAGTGTTCTGGATCGTGACGGTGCGCGCCCCGTAGCGGACGGTCCGCCTGCCGGAGTGCAGTTAGCGCACCGTCACCGTCGCGATCTGTGCGGTCTCGCCGCCGTATGAGAACAGGAGCTGGTACGAGGCGGCCGGGACGTTGGTCGGGACCTGCAGCAGGACTCGGCCGTTCCCGTCGAGCGTGCCGTTGACCGCGCGACGGTTCGAGACGGTGACCGGGTCGTTCAAGAAAACACCGAAGGAGCCGCTTGCGGCTCTGCCGCTCGCAAGGACGACCGCGAACGATGCCGGGAGCGTCGCTCCGCGCGTCGCGGTGAGCGGCCCGGTGTACGTCACCACGGTCCCGTTCTTCAGCGTGTATGACGGTCCGGCCGGGCGCGGGCGCGGTGTGGCCGGAACGGGCGTGGCCGGCGCCTCGGTCGGATCGGGCGTCGGCTCGGCTGTGGGTTCGGCGCTCGGGGCCACCGATGGGGCCGACGAATCGCCCGGCCTGACCGCGGTCGGATTCGAGGGTGCCGCCGTTGCGTTCGGATTCATGAGACCGGGGGCCGCGACGGCGACCCCGCCGATGAGCGCGATCAGCACCACGGCCGCGATGACGAACACGAGCGGGCTTCGTTTCTTCGGCGCCGTGGTCTGACGGGCGATGGCCGCGTCCGGGACGCGGTGGGCCCCTCGCCACTGCGCCGCCAGCTGACGGCCCATCGGGCCCAGGACGGTCTGGATCCACTCGTTTTCGTCGGTGTCGAGGAACCACGTTTGGATGGCGTGGATGTCGTGCGGAGCCGGCGGCGGTTTAGCCGCGCCGCCACGCTCCTGTACCCACATCTGCTCGACGGGGTTCCAAGTGAAGACAGCGGCTTCCTGGCGACCCACCACATCCATCACCGCTAGGTTAACGGGCGTGCTGGCGAGGTTGACCCGCTCATGGGTGACTGTGGGAACGCAATCCGTGGGCGGCGGTACTAGTACTCTGCTACTGATTCGACGCCTCGCCGTCGAACGCGGGCGATTGATGAGCGCGCGTGAATTCGGCGAGGCGTGGGCGCTCTCGCAGCTCTCCCCCGGTATCCACCTCGTAGCGCTCGCCGGACTCATCGGACGGCGCGCCGCGGGCTGGCGCGGCGTCGTGGCGGCCGTCGCGGGAATGATGATCCCCGCCGCCGCGATCACGGTGGCGCTCACCGCCGTGTACGCGGTGATCGCGGCATCGCCGATCGCGCGCGCGGCGCTCGCCGGCGTTGCGCCGGTGACCGGAGGGATGACGATCGCGACCGCGGCGCTGCTCGCGCGCGCATCGGCGCGTCGCGGCCACGCTCACGCGGCGATCGACGTTGCGGTCTGTCTCGGCTCGCTCGTCGCCTCCGTGTTCCTCGGGGTGCCGACGCTTGCGGCGATCGGAGCGGGCGCCGCGATCGGCGCGGTCGCGCTCGGCCGAGAGCCGCCGACTTCGCGCGAGACCTCGGTGGGCTAGGGATGGACGCGCTCGCGCTCTTCGCGGTGTTCCTCAAAGCATCCGCGTTGTCGCTCGGCGGACTCTCGTCGTTGCCGCTTCTGCGCGCCGATCTCGTCGTGCCGGGCATCGCGACGGACGATCAGGTCGTGCAGGCGATCGCGATCGGGCGGATTTCGACCGGACCGAACGGGCTGTACATCGTGAGCCTCGGCTATCTCGTCGGCGGAATCGTCGGCGCCACGATGGCGCTCATCGCCGCGACGCTCCCGCCGCTCGTCATCGTGCCGATCACCGCAGCCGCGCGCCGCTGGATGCTCACGACACCCGTCGCAGGACTGGTCAGAGGTGTCGCGCTTGCGACAGCCGGCCTGCTGGCCGCGACGGGGATCACCATCGTCACGGCGACGGGAGCGCCGAGCTGGTGGCAACTCGCATTGGCCGCGATCGCGACAGTCCTCTCATATCGGGGGACGATCCATCCGGCACTCGTGATCGCAATCTGAGCCGCAGTGGGGCTAGCGCTCGGGCGTTGAGTGCTGCGCGTTGCGGGTGGCACGGGCGAGCGGGTTGTGCACGAGCCGCGGGTGCCCCGGGGACCCGCCACGCGGAGTGAGCGGAGCGAACGACGCGAAGGCGGGGAGGGTGCGGCGAGGGCACGGCCCCGAGCCCGGGACAGGACCCGCAACGCGATTTGAACGAGAGCGGTTATCCCTCTTCTGGCGCCACTGCCGCCACGATTGCCAAGTCCTGAGGTCGCACCTTCGATGGGTCGAACTTGCGGACGTTCGCGGTCATGCGAGTGAGCATTTCGGACATGCTCATCGGCGGCGCCTCTCCCTTCTTCGAGGGGATCCAGCGGACCGGATTGCAGCGCGCGACCACCACTTGCCGCAGATATGGACTCTTCATGCCGCGCTCCTGAAGTGTCTTCACATGCGTGGCGACGCGGTCGTCGATGTCGAGGAGGCGCACCGCCCATTGTTCACGCTGCCGTAGAGCGGCGGGCAACGACGTATCCAGGAAGCGATCCACGCGGCGCAGCATCGAGTTGTACGACGACCCGGCGAAGCGATCGCGCTTCTCGTAGGCCGCGCCGAGGGTGAGGAACGCCGGCGATTCGAAGCTCGTCGCGTGGTCGGACTCCTTCGAGCGCGGTGATTCCTTCGCGAGTGCACGCGCCATCCGGATGACCTCGAGGGCGCGATCGCGCAGGTTGTGAGCCTTCTCGGTATTCAGCGCGAGGATCCGGTACGCGAGCGCCGGATCGTCGGTCAGCAGCGCTGTGATCGAGCGCAGTCCAAGCTGCTTCGCCGCCGCGAGGCGGTGCCGGCCGTTCGGAGACCAAAAGCCGTCGCCGCTTGGGATCGCGATCACCGGGTCGAGAAAGAGGCCCGACGCGCCGATCGCGACAGCGAGTCGATCCGAGTGGGTGCGGGACAGGTCCCGCTGAAACGGCGTCGGCTCCACGCTCCCGATCGGCAGGGAGGCGAGGACGAGCGGCAATCCCGCGTACGGGTCGCGATACGACGCAAGGACTGAGCCTCTCGCTTTCTCGACCCGCTCCGAAAGGGCGCTGACGTGCTCGTCGCTTCGGTCGAGCGCGGTCTCGCGCGCTTCCGGCCCGCGAGGCTCGGCTGGTCCGCGCTTGCGCCGCGTCGTTTTCCGCGTCGTGGCCTTCTTCGGTGCCGTCTTCTTCGCCGGGCTCATGACTCCCCTCCTGCCGCCGTAGCCACCTCCGCGGCCGGCCGCCGCGGTCTTCCTCCGGTGAAGTCTCGCAGGGGCTGGCCCCGCGTGACGGCCGCCGTCAGCGCGCCGCCGATGGCGAGCGCTCCGATCGTGGCCGCGCCCGGAGCCCCGAACAGCGCGGTCGCTATACCGGTTTCGACCTGCGAGGCGCTGGTAAGTCCGCGGGCGGCGATGAGGATGAGCGACATGACGCGCCCGCGGTAGGCATCCTCGGCCACGATCTGCGCGATCGCGTTGCGGAGCGCGCCCCACGTCGCATCCGCGAAGCCAAGCACCGCCAGCACCGCGACCGAGAGTGGGAACGATCGCGACCACGCAAAAACGAGAAGAGCGGTCGCGTACAAGGCCCCCGATCCCAGCATGAATGCGCCCTTGCGGCGGATGTCGCCGACGAGGAGCAGCACGATCATGCCGGCGATGGCCCCGCCGCCGATGCTCGAGAGGAGAAGACCGAGGCCCTCGGGTCCTGCGCCGAGAACGTCGCGAGCGAAGATCGTCATCAGCGCCTGGTTGTGACCGAAGACCGAGAACGTCGCTTCCATCATCAGGACCAACGGGAGCACCGCGCTCGCCCGGACATAACGAAGCCCTCCGATGAGCTCGCTGCGAATCGATCCGCGCGACGGGCGCACGGCGATCGGGGGGATGCGCATCGCGAGGAGAGCGCCGATGATCGCGAAGTAGCTCGCCGCGTTCACGAAGAAGGGAGCGGCGACATTGACTCGCGCGATCAGCACGCCCGCGATCGCCGGACCGACGAGTTGACCGGTCTGAAACAGCATCGCGTTCAGCGTGATCGCGTTCTGCAGCTGCCCGCGAGGCACGAGCATCGGGAAGAGCGATTGGCGCCCGGGCGCGTCGAACGCGGCGATCGTCGCATTCACGAGACTCACGACATAGACGTGCCAGAACGCGATGTGGCCGGTGACCACGAGGGTGCCAAGAAGGAGCGACGTGACGACCGAGGAGCTCTGCGTCACGAGGAGCAGGCGGCGGCGCTCGACCCGGTCCGCGACGGTCCCGCCGACGAGCGCGAACGCGAAGATCGGCGCCGCGCGGAAAACTCCGTTCAGACCGAGAAGGAACGGGGAATCAGTAAGCTGATAGAGGAGCCACGAGGTCGCGGTGAGCTCGATCCACGTGCCCGACATCGAGACGAGCTGTCCGATCCAGTAGAGCGCGTAGTTGCGGTGACCGAGCGGCGCGAAGCCCGGTGGCGGGAACCGGCTCACGCCATCAACGCTGTCGGAACTGACGAATATGGCGGCGACTGATGCCCTTACCCGGCGTGTCCTTCGGGATGATGCTGATCGAACCGTCGCGCTCGAGGTAGGCGGCGTCCACGCCTTCGAGCTGATCCACGCCGTGCTCGCGTGCTGACATCAGGAGCTCGTCCATGCTGACGTTCTCCCGCTCGAGATTGGGCTTGATCAGCTTTCCGTTCTTCATCAAGGGCGTGGATTCGCTCTCGAAGAGATGAGCGATGTACGGGACCCGATGCGCCACCCGAGAGAACGCGATGTTCACTGTTACGAGGGTCGTTGCGGCGATGACGCCGCCGATCAGCGAGTTGTCGCCGCCGGTCATGGCGTTCTGGACGGCGTTCGCGATGACCAGGATGACCACGAGATCGACCGGGCTCATCTGCCCGAGCTCGCGCTTGCCGGCGGCCCGCAGCAGGACCAGCACCACCACGTAGACGACGGTGGTGCGCAGGATGATCTCCCACCAGGGCGTCGTGAGGTCGAACATCTGCTCAGGATGACAAAACTTGGCGCGTAAAGCGCGCAGGGGAGTCCCCGACGAGTGCCAAAGCCGCGTCGAGGTCGACCGCGACCCCCTGGCGACGGAAATACCCCGCAGTACGCTCGACATCTCGCCTCAGGAGCTCGCGGGCCGCTGGATGCGTGACCACGTCGACCGCCTGGGAAAAGTCAATGATCACCGGGCGGTCGTGCCACCAGAGAACGTTGAAAGCCGAGAGGTCGCCGTGCACGAGCTCGGCGTCGAGGATCAGTCGAATCTCACGCTGTAGCTCGCGCCAGACCCGCCTGGCGGTCCCCAGGTCGAGGTCGACGTCCGCGAGGCGCGGGGCCGCGAGATCGCCGTCGCCGATGAACGCCATCCGGTAGCCGTCCTCGATCCGCTCGACGGGTGGAGGGACGGTCACGCCGGCCGTGTGCAGGCGGTTGAGAGTCGCCCATTCGTTCGCCACCCATCGCGATTGAAGCGCCTCCTGGCCGAAGCGCGTCCGCTTCTTGATCGCTCGGTTCTCGCGGAACGTTCCTTCGCCCCAGACGCCTGCGTACAGATAGTCGTTGCGGAAGCCGCGCTGCAGCCTCGGCTTGAACCGCTTTTCGGCCATGAGGCACGTGCGCGTAGGACCGGTCCTCAAGACGAGATAGACCTCGCTCTCCTTGCCGGCCTTGAGCACGCCGAGGTCGAAATCTTCGTACGGTGCGTCAGCAAGCCAGTCCCTCGAGAACAATGCGGGCACGCGTCCTCCGTATGAGGAGACACGCCGATGGGTACGGCCGTCGCGCGCGCGGCGCTAGAGGGTGCCCGGCGCTCCCGCGGTACGGAGGCCGGCGGCGTCACGCGCGATTCGAACGCTCATCTAACGGCCTCCTTGAGATTGTCGACCGGTGGTCGCGCGTGAAGAGTAGCACTCAGGGTATCGAGGTCGGCCGCGCGGGCCTCGACGGGAACGCCGGCACGACGAGGTCCTGACCAAAGATCTGGGATCGCGGCGTGTCCGTGAGGAACTTCATGATGCCATCCGCAATTGAGTTCGCGACGAGGTCGGCTCGGTCGAGCATGAGCGCGCGATCATCGTCGCTCGACACGTAGCCCATTTCGAGGATGACCGCGGGGGTATGCGGTGCGACCGCATGTTGAAATCGAGTCCAGCTAAATCCGAAATACCCCGTCATGTTCCGGGTCACATGCCTCGCGTCGTAATCAAGTCCGGTCGCCGCGCCGTACGCGTCTTTGATGTCATTGAGCAGCGCGTCCTCGTACGGTCCGCGCCGGGCGCCGTGCGCCATCTTGAACCCGCTGTTCTCCCCGACGCCGTCGCTGTCCGCATGCAGCGCGACGAACGCGTCCGCGACATAGCCGACAGGTATGGTCGTCGGCAGGACGTCGACCGCGATTCCTTTCGAGTTGAGGATGACACTGACGCGCTGGGCGATGTCGAGATTGATCTCGACCTCGGTGACACCTTCCCACGCGGCGCCGGTCTGCGGGATCAGGCGCCGGAGCTCGTCGGGGGCCTCGTCGCTCTTCCAGTGACCCGCCTGGATCGCGACGCGCCGCGGACCTGCCGGAACGTTCTTTGGAATTGGGATGCGTAGGGTGCCGGTCGCGCTCGGGCCCGCCGTCGGGCCCGGAGTTTGCACGATCACGCCGCCCGGCGGTGCCGCCGCGGACCAAGGGTCGTTCGGGTCGTCGGGGTCCGAGCCGATCTGTCCAAGGGGCGCACCCGCCGGAACGAAATTGGGATCGCTGCCGAGACCGAGCACTGAATCGAGCTTGAGCTCACCGAGCCGGACTCCAGTCAGAGTTGTGTTCGCGGCGAGGACGACCGCCGCGATGACCGCGGCCGCGATTGCCGCGGAGAGAGCACGACTCACCCGCGCATTGTCAGGCCGCGACGACCTCTCCGACCCACTTGATCCATAAGAATCCGCGAAGACTCGGGACCACGAGACGGACCGGATACCCGTGTCCGGCCGTGAGCGGCTCGCCGCCGACGTGAGTCGCGAGCATCGCCTGCTCGATCTCCGAGCGATCGAACGTCCACCGGTGACCTGTAACGGAGATGACCTCGACGCGTGTGGCGGCGTCGGCAATCGCGCTCCGTGCCAAGACGTCCGTCAACGAGACGCCCGACCACACCTGCTCGCTCCACCACCCGCCGGTGCAGTCGAGGACCACCGATGCCTCTCGCTGCGGCAGCGCAGCGAGGTCGGCATAGGAAAGCTCGACCGGCGGAGCGTCGGGCATGCGGAGTCGGAGCCGCCACCGGTCGCGATCGATGGTCGGAACGCGGTCGAGGCTCCAGATCGTGACCGGGTAGGCGTTGCCAGTGAACGAGCCCGCGTGGCGCGATCCGGTCGGTCGTCTTGCGAGGCCGATCTGGTCGAGCACAACACTCAATGCAAAGGACGCCGCGAGCAGACCGAGCCCCCGCAGCGCGGCGCGGCGCCCCGCGAGCGTGACGAGCGCGGGACGCGACTCGCCGCGCACCAGCGCGTGAGCGACGACAAGCAGCGCGAGCGCGAGGCCGGCGATCACGTGAAGGTTGAGGGCGGAATAGGCGAGGGGCCGATCGAACGAGACCAATCCCACCGTCCAGGCGAGACCGAGTCCCGCTGCCGCGAGCGTCAACGCCGCCGTAGCGATCCCGATCCAAACACCGGATCCTCGGATCCCACGCCGACGGAGCGAGCGGCGGGCGATTGCGTACTTCCAGACGAGGGCGAGGACGAGCGCTACGCCGGCGACGCGATGCGCCAGGTAGAGCGCTCCCGCCGCAGAATCGGGTAGGAGCCACGCGACGATGCCGGACGCCAGCAGGGTCGCGATAGCCGCAAGTAACGCGAGGTTCGCGAGCCTCCGAGGCACGGACCGATGCTAGTCCGCGGGCGCTGGCAGACTGACGCCGTGGCGGAACGCGACCTTGTCGTCCTGAGCGAGGAACCGCTCAACGCGGAGACAAAGCTCGACGAGAAGACCCCAGCGATCACGCCTGCGGGCAGGCACTACGTTCGGACCCACTTCCCGATACCGACCGGTCCGCGAGCGATCGTCATCGACGGGCTGGACAGCGCACCGGTTCCGGTCTCGCTCGACGAGATCCGCGCGCTGCCGGCGCGGTCGATGGTCGTGACGCTCGAGTGCGCGGGAAACGGAAGACGCTTTCTCGACCCCAAAGTTCCCGGTGAGCAATGGGGCCTCGGCGCGGTCGGGACAGCGACATGGACCGGCGCGTCGCTCCGAGATGTACTCCGAAAAACAGCGATCCCGAGCGGAACCGTCGACCTGCTTTTCCGGGGCGCCGACGAGGGCGTGCCGAAAGATGTCGGAAAGCGGATCGGCTACGAGCGCTCATTGCCGATCGACGTGGCCCTCGGCGACGACATCCTCGTCGCATACCTGATGGAGGGAGAGCCGACCCCGCCGGAGCACGGCGGTCCCCTTCGGCTGATCGTGCCGGGCTGGTATGGCATGGCTTCGGTGAAATGGCTGGCGCGAATCACGATGCTCCGCGCCCCGTTCGAGGGCTTCTTCCAGAAGGACCGCTACGTGATCGACGGCGAGCCGCTGCGCCACATTGCCCCCCGCGCGGTGCTCGTCCATCCACCGGACGGTGCGGCCGTCGGAGGCGCCCTTCGCCTCTCTGGGTATGCGTGGTCAGGCGCCGCGCCGGTGGCGCGCGTCGAAATGACCCGCGACGGGGGCGAAGAGTGGGTCGCGATCCCGACCTCGTTTGTGGGAGCAAGGCCATCACCCTACGGGTGGGCCAAGTTCACTTCCCATAACCCCTTGCCACCCGGGATCGACGAGGAGTGGTCGGTCCTGGTACGAGCGGTCGATGCGGCCGGCAACACGCAGCCGCTCGAGCCGCGCTGGAACGCCCTGGGTTACGCGAACAACGCCGTGCGGCCGGTGCGGATCCGGGTGCGGAGCTAAGCGGCCGCGACCTCGAGCTGGTCGGCGACCTGATCGAGCAGCGTGCCGACCCGCGCGGCGACATCGGGAAGAAGAGCCTGAGCCCCGACGATGTTCGACTCGGCTCCGGAGTGCGGATTCAGCCGACCGTCGTCGATCCCGTCGCTGACCCGTCCGTTCACGCGGTCGTACACCGGTTGCGACGCGGCATTGCGACCGTCGAACCACGCGCGTGCGTGGTCGCGCCACCGCGCGTATGCCGACTCCCCGGTCGTCTGGTAGAGGCGATCCATCACATATACCCCCGCGGCGACGCCGTAGGGCTGCACGGTCCGCTCAGGGAACGCGGCTTCGATCTGCGGCACGAGGAGCGCGTGCGCGCTCCGCCGTGCAACCTCGAGGAGATCCGGCCGGTCGAGCAGCGGCGCGGCCTCCGCGAGCACGCCCTCCTGCACGTGACCCCAGAGATGGGGCGTCGGCTCGCCTGGGGAATTGAGGAGAACGTCGCCCTCGCGGCACTCTGCGATCTCGTCGCACCACGTCTCGAGGGTCTCGCGAACGACGGGGGTCAGGCCGACCCGCATGAGGTCGAGCGCCGCCAGCACCTGGATCGTGCGAACGTCCGGTGGCGCGGGATATTCGGTCGCGAACGCGAACCCGCGGGCCAGCGCGAGCGCGACGCGAGGATCGCGATAGACGAGGTGCGCCCTCGCGAGCGCTCGGACGGCGCGCGCCTGCCAGAAGGTCCCTCCGGCGTAGGACGTCGGACCATCTGTGTTGATGGTCCCGTCCCAGTCGCGGATGAAGTTGTGAAAGCGCCCATCGTCTCGCTGCATGTAGAGGACGAATTCGATGAGGCCGGTCGCCCACTCCCCGAGACGGCGGTCGCCGGTATCGCGGTAGAGATCGAGAAGGAGGACCACTGCGCGTGCTGCGTCATCGATGCAGGCGACGCCCTCGAAGCCTTGATCGCGGGCCGCCAGGCCGCGGTCGTCGTCGTTCGCGTACACGCTCAGGGCGACGGCCCGCGGTCCGACGGACGGAAGGCGCCGCGTGAGCCGTGCCAGCTGCCGGATCATCGCGGCCACGGCTCGAGGCTGGCGATGATCTCCCGCACCGAAAAGTCCGCCGCTGCGATGCACGAATCCGCCGCCCCGTAGTACATGCGTATCCGGTCGGCATCCAGTGGGACGACCCCGCAGGAGAAGATCGTGTCGTTGAAAAGGCCAAGCCGCTCGTAGGCCGTGCCTGGCGCGAGGATCGGCGCCGGGGACCGCGCCAGCACCTTCCGCGGATCGTCGGCGTCGAGGAGCACCGCGCCCATCGCATAGCGGTGATTGCGGTTGACTCCGTGATAGAGCTCGAGCCAGCCCTCGCGTGTCCGGAACGGCACGGCTGACCCACCGGTGCGAAGCTCATCCCAGTGATCCCACCGCGGAAGGCAGAGCGTCTCGTGCCCTCCCCACTCGGTCAGGTCGTCCGAGAACGCGATCCAGATGCCGAAGATCCGGCTGAACGACTGCGGCATCGGCCGCGTGAGCGCGACGTACTTGCCGTCGATCCGCTCGGGGAAGATGACGACATCCTTGTGGTCGGGAAGGAGGATGACGCCGCGGCGCTCGAACGAGTCGAAGTCGCGGGTCGTCGCGAGGCTCGTGGTGATCCCCCACCGCGAGACCGACACGTACGTGATGTAGAAGGTCCCATCGATGAAAGTGATGCGCGGATCCTCGACGCCGTACTCCTCGACGTCGTTATGGGGCGCGATGGCCGCAATCTCGTCGACCGCGAACTTGATCCCGTCGCGGCTGCGGGCGAGTCGGAGATGACTCATCTGCGCGAGGTAATCGGTGTAGCCCTCGTTCGTTACGCCGAGCACCCCGGTGCTGTTTCGGTACCGGATCGAGCGCGGATCCCTGAGGTCAAGGCCCGGTAGGTTCTTCGGAACGTAAGCCACGACGACGCGCGGCCGGCCGCCGCTCGTGTCGAGGAAGCACATGCCGATGACGTCGTGCCTGGTGTATCCACGGGGCAGCGGCCGCAGCACCGGATGCGGTCCATCGAGATCCAGGGTCATCGCGCCCGGTGGCGGGTCGATGTCGCTCCGTGGTCGTTCAGCGATCCGAAGCAGAAGGATGGTCTCGCCATTCAGCTGTGCGGTCGCGGCGTTGAAGACCGAGACCACCTCGAGCTCGGGGAGCGACGGCTTCACGTCGCGCGCGGTGAGCAGGGGATTCTGCGGGAGTCGGCGACCAAGACCGGTCGTGCGATCGACGGGGACGGTCGTCATGCGGTGTGAACGGGACTCTCGGTGTCGATGGGCTCCAGCAGCAGGCTCTGGGGCTGCGGCTCCAGGACCTCGCGGGTCAGCGCGAGAACGCGGCGGCCGACGTTCGGCCAGGCCATCTCCTTGCCGAAGTCGTACGCGCGCCGCTCGAGCTCGGCCTTGAGTGCGGGGTCGTCAAGGATCGCGAGCACCGCGCGAGCCAGGCCGTCCGGGTCACGCACATCGACCAGCAGGCCGCGACCGTCAGCGAGCGCTTCTGCGGCGTGCAGGTAGCGGGTCGACACGATCGCCTTTCCTGCACCGAGCGCGTAGGCGAGCGTCCCGCTGGTGATCTGGTTCAGGTCGAGGTACGGCGTCACGTACACGTCGGTCGCCAGAAGATAGTCAACGATCTCGCGCTGCGTCAGGTACTGATTCACAAAGCGCACGTGATCGGACATGCCAGAGCTCTCGATCTTGCTGACGAGCTCGTTCCGGTACTGCTCGCCCGCCTTCTTCAATAGCTCCGGATGCGTTTGCCCGACGATCAGGTAGAGGGCATTCGGATGTCGCGCGACGATCTCGGGCATCGCCGCGATCATGTACTCGAGGCCCTTGCGCGGATCGACGAGACCGAACGTCGACAGGATCGTTCGGTGATCCACGCCGAGCTGACGCTTCAGCCGGTGGCGGCCACGCGGGACGATCGCCGGCATGCCGTGCTGGATCACGACCGGGCGCTGCTCGATCCCGTAGACCTCTCCGAGGAGCCGCGCCGCGGTCTCGGCCATGACCACGACCCTCGTGCTGTGCTCGGCGATGCGTCGCACGGTCTCGCGGATCTGCGGCTCCGGCTGCGGGAGGACCGTGTGCAGAGTCGTGATGACCGGCTTCTGAAGGGTCTCGAGCAGCGGCACGCAGTGATCGTCGTAGAGACCGTCGTGCCAGACGCCATATAGACCGAACTCGTGCTGGAGGTTGACGGCGTCCACCGACGACTCGTTGATCGCGCGAGCGGCGCCGCGATAGCTCTCTCCGTCTCCTTGCTTGATGCGCCAGCGGACGTCCGGTCCATATGCGCGCGCGGTATTCGGCTCATCGATCGCGGCAGCAACACAACGAACCGCTGGGTCGGCCGCTTTCACTGCCGCCATCAGATCCGCTGTGAAGGTCGCTATTCCGCAGCGCCGGGGAACAGCGGAAGCGACGAAGGCAATCCTCACTACACCATTCTGCGGTGTGAACGCTCCCTTGGTTGGCAACGCGATGCCGAGGGGAGCAGACCCAGGGTGAAGCGCCACGTCCTACATCCGAGCAGAAAGTGTGCCTTTGGCGGGTTATTTGCCCGTCGAGACCGCGAGGTCCGCGTTCCGCCAGGCCGTAAAACCGCCGTGCAGATTGGCCACATCGTGTCCCGAAGACTCGAGGATGCTGGCGGCGAGACTCGAGCGAACTCCACCCGCGCAGTACGTCACGATCGGGCGATCGAGCGGGAGCTCGTGCGCTCGCGCGCGAACGTTCTCGTACGGAATGTGGATCGCGCCAGGGGCGTGCCCCGCTTCCCACTCGGACTGTTCACGCACGTCGAGCAGGATGGCCCCCGCGGCCGAACGCGCCGACGCCGATCGCGCGTCGAGCTGCTCGATGCGCCGCGTGTCCTCACCGTGCGGCGGCTCCGGTGAGGCATAGCCACGCACGTCGTCGTAGCCGATGACGGCGAGCTGCTCTCGAAGGCGCTCAGCCTGTTCCGGATCGGTCGTGAGAATGACGATCGGCGAACCGAACGGCACGGTCGCGCCAACGCGGACCGCGAACGAGTCGTTGCCGACGACGTTCAGCGCCCCGGGACGATGTCCCGCGCCGAAAATGTGCGGCGGGCGCGGGTCGATCCGCACGTCGTCCGCTCCGATGTCGCGGACGAACGGCAGCCGCGCCCGTGAAGCGACGAGAGCTCCCTTGCGGTTGATCTCGCGGACGCTCGGGTAGTACGCCGGTGCCACGGGAAGGCCGCGGGAGATCGCGGTGCGGAACAACTCGAAATCTTCTGATGCCTGGCGCGCGATGTGGTTGTGCTTTCGCTCGAAGCCAAGCGTCGTCCAGCGGGACCCGGCCACCTCGGCGGAGCAAGCGCTGCCGCCCCCGTGGGTCGGAAAGACCGCGACGTAGTCGGCGAGCGTGAGCACGCGCTCGCGGAGCGTCGTGTATGCCGCGCGCGCGAGATCCGCCGCCAGTTTCGGGCCCAGCAGATCGACGCGGGCGATCTGCCCGACGAGGAGCGCCCCGCCCGAGAAGAGGTACTGCGGGTCATCGGCCCGCCGAAGATCGGACACGAGATACGCGACGTGCTCCGGGGTGTGTCCGGGAGTCGCGATGCACCGAATGCGAAGCTCGCCCACCGTGAAGTCATCCCCGTCCGGATGCGAAGCGTGTGGATATGCCAGGTCCGCCCGCGCGCCGGCGTGAACCGTGATCGGGCGCAGGTCGGCGAGCGCGCGCGACCCCGAGACATAGTCGTTGTGGATGTGCGTCTCGAATGAGTCGGTGATGAGGACGCCGAGACGCGCAGCCGCGGAGAGATACGTCTCGATCTGGCGGTCGGGATCGACCAAGAACGCGACGCCCGCGTCCGGATCGGCCACGAGATAGCTCGCGTGTCCGAGCCCCGCGTCGAAGAACTGCTCGATTAGCAACTCGCGCGCACTCTAGCGCGCGTCTACTTACGGTCGCGGCTGCTGGCGGACCGCCTTGGACTCTTGCTCGAGCACTTCCTCACCGGGACCGAGATCCTCCTCCTCAGGGGCGATCACCGGTGGTATGCGCTCGTCGATGCTTTTGCTCTTCGCTTCGGCCTGCTCGAGCGTGTCCTCCGGGCGTGGCTTGTCTTTATCCATGCCGACCGTAGCGGCAATACTCGTGCCGAGCGGCATTAGACGCCGATGCCGGCGAACCCGAGGGCCCGCGGCAGCAGTGAGCCGAAGATGAAGCCGCCGGCGGACGCCGCGAGGACGAGGGCGACGATCTCGAGACCCGAGCGCACCGGATTTCTCAAGGTCAGCCGGGACTTCGCGACGCCCAGGAAAAACATCGCGACAACGGAGACGACGATCGCCGTGACGAGCGCGAGAGGGACCGGCAGGAAGAAAAAAGGGGCGATCGGAACGAGTGCGGCGACCGCGAACGCACCGGCGAGGATGAGCGCCCCCTGGAGCGGGCTCCCGCCCTCGTCGATGATGAGGCCGAGCTCCTTCTCCACCATCGTCTTGAGCAACACGTTCGGTGACCGGGCGAGTTCGGCCGCGGCCTGGCGCGCTGATGCCTCGGGAAGTCCCTCCTGCTCGAGCATGTAGGCGACCTCGGCTTCGGACTCGCGCGGCCGGTCGGAGACCTCCTGGCGCTCCTTCTGTATCTGCGCCAGGAAGATCTCGCGCTGGCTCTTTGAGCTCATGTACTCGCCGGCGCCCATCGAGATGACCTCGGCGATCGCCGCGGCGATCCCCGCGACGAGGACCGCGTACTGGTTGCTCGTCGCGGTCGCGACGGTGATAACCACGGTGAGGATGCTCGTGACCCCATCCTGAGCGCCGAAGATCGCCTCGCGGACTTCGCTGAGCAGATCAGCTTCACGCCGCTCTTCGCGAAGATGCTCGGCCAACCACGGCTTGCTCAGGTAGTCGCCCGCCTCGGTCGAACGCTCCGCCATGGTCACGAGCCTACCTCTCCGATTTTTGGGACGCCCCGTTCCTCCGGCGGCCGGATCTCACGGAAAGAGACGAAGATCAGAACGTCGTACACGACCTTGAGCGCGCCCGCGACGAAGAACGGGAGGCTGAGCGCGGCGACGCTGAACGCCCAGCCGGTGACCGACGGCGCGACGGCCGAAGCCGCGCTGCGGGCGACGTTCGTGAGGCCGGCGGTGGCCGTGCGCTCGTCGGGATCGACCACCGCCATCGTGTAGGACTGTCGTGTCGGCACATCCATCTGCGAGATGCTCATTCGTGCGAGGAACAGGGCGGCGGCGAGCTCGGCGGTCGGCATGAGCGGAACGAGGACGAGCAGGACGTTCGAGGGCAGATGCGTGAAGACCATCGTGTTGATGAGGCCGATGCGGCTCGCGAGCCAACCGGCGGCCAACAGCGAGACTCCGGACAGGATGTTCACGAAGAAGAAGAGGATCGCGAGCTGACCAGGGTCGAATCCCCAGCGCACGAAGAACCAGTACGCGACAAGCGATTGCACCACGAGGCCGCCCGCGAACGCGTCGAGCCCGAAAAGCGCACCGAGCTTCGCGACCGTCCCGGCGGACCGATGGACGCCGAGAAAGCGCCGCTCGCCTTCGACCCGGGCCGCTTCCACTTTGTCGGAGAGGCTCAGGAAGATCAGGAGATTGAGGAGACCGATGACGGCGTAGAGAAGGAACAGCGGCCGGTACGCATCCGCTCCGACGAGGCCGAGCGCCGCGAATGCAGCGACGACCCCGGCGAAGAGGGACCCCAGAGCCTGGGCGATGTTCGCGACGAATGCGTAGATCGAGAAGAGCCATGTGCGTCGCTCGGGTGGCGCCGTCTGCGGAAGGATCGCCTGCTCGACCGTGAGGAACGCGCCGACCTCGGAGCTCGTCGCCGAGATCGTTCCCGTGAACGCGCCGAGGAGAAGGAGCGGGAAGGTCGAACCGAAGGCGAAGAGAAGGCCGCCGGTGATCATCAGAACGGCCATCGTCGCGACCGTGCGCCTCCGCCCGTAGCGGTCGGCGACGAGCGCCCAGAGCACCGTCATGAGCGCCGATCCGAAGATCGCCGCGGAGAGCACAAGCCCGACCTGGATCGTGTCCAGGCCGAGCCGGGCGAGGTAGATCGCGATGACCACCGTGAGATAGCCGTACGCGAAGGTGCGGAGGATGCGCGTCGCAAGGAGCTTCTTGCCGTCGGTCGAGAGCCAGGCGAGCGGCGCGGCGGACTCCGTCTCTTAGATCACGCGCCCCGGTCCGCCACCTTTGGCAACCAGGGGCAGGCCCGCACGCGACCACGCGGTCACGCCGCCGTCGAGATTCTCGGCCTCGAACCCGCTCTGACGCAGCCCCTTGGCGGCGCGATCGCTTCGCGATCCGCTGCGGCAGACGGCGACCACTGTCTGTCCCTTCGGTACCTCGCCGAGGCGCGCCGCGAGCTGTCCAAGCGGGATGTGCTGCGCGCCCTCGATGTGCCCGGCATCCCACTCGTCCTGCTCACGGACGTCGAGAAGATGCAGGTCGGAACGCCGCTTGCTGACGTCTTCTGGCAGCACCAGTCAATTCTGGCGCACGGAGGCGAGATGGACGCAAATGCGATCCGCGAGCGACTCGAGCGGGAACGCGGTGACCTCGCGGACACCGTGGAACGCATCCGGGAGCGGCTCGCCGTACCCCAGCGCGACAGCGGCGGCGATATCGCGCTCGCCGACCAGCACCCGGCCGATGTCGCGAGCGAGACGGAAGCGCGCGAGCTCGATCTCGCGCGGCAAACGATGTTCGAGGCTCGCGTCGATCTCATCGACCAGGCCCTGAGGCGCCAGCAGCGTGGCGAATATGGTCGATGCATCGTCTGCGGGAGAGAGATCCCCGAGGCGCGACTGGAGCTCGTTCCCGAGACCCCGTACTGCGTCGATGACGCGGAGCGCGAGCAGCAGAGCTCTCCGCGCTAGGCCTTTCGGCACAATAAGGCCGTGAGGCCGCCGTACCCCCTCGAGATCCCGCCGCTCCTTCCGCTCTTTCTGAACAAGCGCCGCGCCAAGATGACGTTTCCGCTCCAAAAGACCGAGGAGCTGGGGCTCGATCGCCCAACGTTCATCTGGGCCATAAACCTGTCCTATCGCGGTGACCGCGGCGCAAGCCCCGAGCCGGGCGACCTCACGAGCGTATACGGCACGATCCCCGGCCGGTGGCTCCCGATGGCCGCGGCCGCGCGCGGCGCGGGACTCGCCGAGGAGCGGAGCGGCCGCTGGTTCCTGACTGAGAAGGGCCGCGGCCTCGCTGCGGCGATGCACGAGGCCGCCCGCGCGCACTACGCCACCCTTGCGCCGCTCCCAAAAGCCGAGCTCGCGGAGCTCGCGCGCCTTCTCGAGCGCGCGTTCCTGGCGGGCGCGAACGCGAGCGAACCGGCCAGGCGCCAACACACGCCGTTCGCATTCAGCTATCGCGGAGACGAACCGCCGCCGGGTTCGTTCGCCCAGCTCGACGCGGCGATCTACGGGCTGTGGCAGGTGCGCGACGACTGCCACATGGCCGCGTGGCGAGCGTCGGGGCTCAGCGGACCGGAGGTCGAAGTACTCACCAGGCTATGGCGTGAAGAAGCCGCGGACGAAGCCGCGCTGACGGATCTCTTGCCGCATCAGCGAGCTCCGGACGTGAGCGCCGCCATCGCGCGGTTACGCGAGGACGGTCTCCTCGAACGCGACCAGCTGAAAGCGACGGCGAAGGGCGCACGTGCTCGGCAGGCGATCGAGGATGAGACCGATCGGCTCTTCTTCACGCCCTGGCCTGAGGATGTCGGGGCGCGCGGCGCCTGGATCGCCGAGAAGCTGATCGAGGTGAATTCAGCGCTCGCCTAGCTGGGTGGCAGACTTTCCGTGCGAGCGGACGCTCGTCTTCACAAATGGCACGCCGTTTGCCGTATTTCCGTTACAGATGCTGGATCAGGAAACCGCTCCCGCCAGCCGGCGGGACGCTTTGGGCGGCCGGATCCTCGTTGTCGACGACGATCGCGACGTGGCGCGCCTCGTCGGTACGGTCCTCGAGGAAGCCGGGCACGAGGTCAAGGCGATCACCGATGCCCGCCAGGCGATGGAGGCGTTCAACGACTTCCATCCTGACCTCGTGACTCTCGACGTGCTCATGCCGGCCGTCGACGGGATCAGCCTCTGCCTTCAGCTCCGCCGAAACTCAGACGTTCCCATACTTTTCCTCTCCGCGAAAGACGACCCGCCCGATCGTGTAGTAGGCCTTCGCATCGGGGCCGATGACTATCTTGGCAAGCCGTTCGACAACGACGAGCTCGCTGCTCGAGTCGAGGCGCTGCTTCGCCGCGACCGCGCCCATACCGACCATTCGAAGGATCGGCAGCTGCGCTTCGGCCGCTTCATCGTCGACCTCGCGAGCATGCAAGCGATCGCGGGTGACAAGCAGCTGCCGCTAACGCCGACCGAGTTCAAGCTTCTGCGCACGCTCGCCGGCGAGCCGGGCCGGGTGTTCACGCGCGACGATCTCCTGGTCGGCGTGTGGAGCTACGAGCCGGGGAGCGACACGCGTTTGGTCGACGTGCACGTGGGGCGTCTGCGCAAGAAGCTCGAGCAGGCGGAGGTCAGCGAGCTGTCGATCGAGACGGCGCGCGGGTTTGGGTATCGGCTGATCGAGCGCCCGACCTAGCCGCGCGTCGCGCGCGGACCGCATCCGCTAGCTCCTTCAACACGACGACGGTCGTGTCCCAACCGATGCACGCGTCGGTAATGCTCTGCCCGTAGACGAGGGGAGCGGCGTCGGCGTCCTGGCGACCCTCGACGATGAAGCTCTCCGCCATCACGCCGACGATCCCCGGCTCGCCCGCGGCGATCTGCGTCGCGACCTCGCGCGCGACGGCGGGCTGGCGCCGGTGATCGCGCTCGCTGTTGCCGTGCGAGAGGTCGATGACCACGTGCGCGGGCAACGACGAGGCGACCAGGGCGTCGAGGGTACGGCGCACGCTCGCCGAGCCGTGATTTGGACCGCTCGTGCCGCCGCGCAGGACCACGTGCGCGCTCGGATTGCCTCCGGTCTCGACGATCGCAGCCAGGCCCTGCTCCGTGACGCCCATGAAGCTGTGTGGCTCGCGCGCCGCGCGAACCGCATCGATCGCGACCTGCACGTTCCCATCGGTGCCGTTCTTGAAGCCGACCGGCATCGAGAGACCCGACGCGAGCTCGCGATGCACCTGGCTTTCGGTGGTCCGCGCGCCGATCGCCGCCCAGGCTACGAGGTCGCTCGTGTACTGGGGCGAGATGGGATCGACGAACTCGCACGCTGCCGGGAGTCCGATCTCGACGAGGTCGAGGAGGAGGCGCCGCGTCATTCGAAGACCGTCGTTGATGCGGAACGAGCCGTCGCGATGGGGATCCGAGACCAGCCCCTTCCAGCCGACGCTCGTTCGGGGCTTCATGAAGTACGCGCGCATGACCATCACGACGTCCTCGCGCAGCTCGTCCGCGAGGCCGTGGAGACGTCGCGCGTAGTCGAGCGCGGCGGCCGGATCGTGGATGGAGCAGGGGCCCACGATCGCGATGAGGCGGTCGTCCGCCTGCGAGAGGATCCGGGTCAGCTCGTCGCGCCACGTGGCGACGAGACGCGAGCCCTTCTCGGAGAGCGACAGCTCCTCGAGAATGATGGCCGGCGGAACGAGCGGCCGGTAGCCGGTGACGCGAAGGTCGCGGGTCTTCATCGCACTATTGTTCCTGACGTGCCGCTCTACGGCTACCGGGGGAAGACACCGACGGTCGCTCCGGACGCTTTCATCGCGCCAACCGCCGTGCTCATCGGGGACGTCACAGTGCAAAGTGGCGCGTCGGTGTGGTTCGGGACCGTGCTGCGCGGCGATATGGACCGGATCGTCATCGGCGAGCGCTCGAACGTACAGGACAACTCCACGATCCACACCGACGAAGGCGAGCCGACGCTCGTCGGGCCGGACGTGACCATCGGGCACAACGCTCTGGTGCACTCGAGCGTCATCGGCCGAAATGTGCTCATCGGACAGGCGGCGGTGCTCGTGGGCGGCAATGTGATCGGCGACGAGACCGTCATTGGGGCAGGCGCGGTGCTGCCGGAGAAGTTCTCGCCGCCCGCGCGGACGCTTGTCGTCGGTGTCCCTGCGAAGGTCGTCCGCGAGGCACGACCGGAAGATGCGCGCTGGACGGTGCGCGCTGCCGAGCACTACACCGCGCTCGGAGCCTGGTACCGCGAGAACCTGAAATAGCCACCCTCAGGCTCACGGGCCACGACCTCTCCATCGCCGACGTCGTCGCCGTCGCGCGCCGCGACGTCGCGGTAGGGCTCGACCGCGCTGCTGAGCGGCAGGTCGAGCAGGCAGCGAAGGTCGTCGCGCAGATCGCCCGATCGGACGATCCTGTCTACGGCGTCAACACCGGATTCGGCGACCTCTCGACCGTGCGGGTCGCGCATGACGAGCTTCGCACGCTCCAGCGCAATCTCGTGCGGAGCCACGCCGTCGGCGTCGGGCCGCCGCTTCCGGTGGATGTCGTGAGGGCCATCCTTTTGCTGCGGGCGAACACGCTCGCGGCCGGACGATCAGGTGTGCGCGCGGAGATCATCGACCTCCTGTGCGACATGGTGAATCGACGCGTACATCCCGCGATCCCGCGGCACGGCAGCGTCGGAGCGTCCGGCGATCTCGCGCCGCTCGCGCATGCCGCTCTGCTGCTGATCGGCGAAGGTGAGGCGATCGATCAGGGCAAGCGCAGCCCGGGCGCGGACGCGCTGAAAGCGGCCGGCCTCAAACCGATCGAGCTCGGTCCGAAGGAAGGGGTTTCCCTCATCAACGGGACCCAGGTCATGACGGCGATCGGCTGTCTCGCGCTACACGACGCGGAGGTGCTCGCGACGACCGCCGACGTCGTCGGCGCGATGTCCGCGGAGGCGCTGCGCTCCACCGACCGAGCCTGGGATGCGGAGCTCCACGCAACGAGGCCACATCCCGGTCAGCATGTGGTCGCCGCGAATCTCCGGTCGCTCATGGCCGGAAGCCCGAACGTCGCATCGCATCGCACCGGAGACCCGCGGGTCCAGGATCCGTATTCGGTCCGCTGCATTCCTCAAGTGCACGGCGCGTCCCGCGACGCGCTCGCGTACACGCGCCGCGTCCTCGAGATCGAGATCAACTCGGTGACCGACAATCCGATCGTGTTCGCTGAAGATCACCGCGTCGTGAGCGGCGGCAACTTTCACGGACAACCCGTCGCGATCGCGCTGGACCTCGCGACGATCGCGGTCGCCGAGCTCGCCGATATCAGCGAGGCGCGTGTCGACCGGATGACGAACGGGCACACCAGCGGCCTGCCGCCGTTTCTGACCCGAAATCCCGGGACGAACTCGGGCTTCATGGTCGCGCAGTACACCTCGGCCGCCCTCGTCACCGAGAACCGCCTGCGTGCCTTCCCCGCGTCGGTCGAGTCGGTGCCGACGTCGGCCGGCATGGAGGATCACGTGAGCATGGGAGTGCACGCCGCCCACAAGCTCACCGACGTTGTCCGCAACACGCGCGAGGTCCTCGCGATCGAAGCGCTCTGCGCGGCGCAGGGACTCGACCTCCTCGAAACGACGACCGGTCCCGGGATCGAGGAGGCTCGCCGTGTGATCCGGGAGCGTTCGGCGCGCCTCGACGACGACCGCTCGCTTTCCGCCGACATCGCGGCGGTGGCCGACACGATCGCGCGCGAGGTTCTGATCGCCGCGGTACGCGTGCGACTGCCGGAGCTCTCGTGAAGCTCGCGCTGACGGTGAACGGCGAACGCCGCGACGTCGAGGTACCGCCGAACACGTCGCTCCTGTCGGTCCTGCGCGACGACCTGGGCCTCACCGGTACGCGATACGGCTGCGGGCGCGGCCAGTGCGGCGCGTGTTATGTGCTCGCGGACGACCGGGCGGTCGCGTCCTGCCTGCTGACCGCCGATCAGGCCGCGCGTATGGAGATCACGACGGTCGAGGGGCTTGCCAAAGGCGCCGAGCTGCACCCGGTGCAGGAGGCGTTCGCCAAAGGCGACGCGCTGCAGTGCGGGTATTGCACGAGCGGGATGGTCATCTCGGCCGTCGCGTTGCTCGCGCGCGACCCCGAGCCCGACGAGACCTCCATCCGCGATGCGCTTGCCGGCAACCTCTGCCGGTGCGGCGTGTACGGCCGCGCGATACGCGCGATCCAGAAAGCAGCGTCTCCGTCCTGATGCGGGATCGTCGCGAACCCGAACGGCTCGAGCAGCGGATCCGCGTCGAGCGGGACGGAACGGTCACGGCGCTCTCGGGAAAGATCGACTTTGGGCAGGGGCTGCGCACCGCCTTCGCGCAGATCGTCGCCGACGAGCTCGACGTTTCGATCGAGCGCGTCCAGGTGGTGCTCGGCGACACCGACCAGGTGCCGTTCGACTTCGGCACGTTCGGCAGCCACTCGGTCGCCCAGGAGGCACCGCTCCTGCGCAAGGCGGCTGCGTTCGCGCGGCGGCAGCTGCTCGATCGGGCGAGCACGAAGCTCGGCCTCCCTCAGAACAAGCTCGACACCGCCGCGGGCGCCGTGGTCGGCGGCGGCAAGCGCGTGCCCTACGGCGACCTGCTCGATTCCGAGCCTCTCGCCGGCGTCATTCCGGACCGTGTCGCTCTCATGCCCGAAACGCGCCGGAAATACTCGGGCAGGCCGACGCCACACGTCGAAGCGCGCGACGTCGTGACGGGACGAGCCACCTTCGTCGCCGACATCCGCCTGCCGCGCATGGCGCGAGGTGCGATGGTGCGCCCGCCGGCTCGGGGCGCGAAGCTCCGTTCCATCGACGATGCCGCGGCGCGGAAGATGCCAGGCGTGATCGCCGTCGTTCGGCAGGGTGACGTCGTCGGCGTCGTCGCGGAGCGTGACGACCAGGCTCGCGCCGCGGCGGCCGTTGTCGACGCGGACTGGCACGCGTTGCCAGTCGAAGGTCCGACCGCGGAGGTCCCCATGCGGGCGGATCCCGAGGTCGACCAGCGGCTTCGCGGCGCCGCCGTGCGGCTGGCGCAGACGTACGTGCTCCCGCCGATCGCGAACGCGCCGATCGGCCCGAGCGCGGCGGTCGCGGATGTCCGTCCGGACGGCGCGACGATGTACGTCGGCACGCACCGCCCGTTCGGCGTCCGCGAGCAGGTCGCCAAGACGATCGGACTGCCCGAGACGAAGGTCCGTGTACTTCCGCAGATCACGAGCGGAACCTACGGACGCAACAGCCACGGCGACGCCGCGGTCGAAGCGGCCATCCTGTCGAAGGGATCCGGCCGGCCGGTGCTCCTGCAATGGACGCGCGAGGAGGAGTTCGCGTGGTCGCCCTCGCGCCCGGAGGCGGTGCTCGAGATCGCCGCGGGCCTGGACGCGGACGGTCACATCGTGGCGTGGCGCTACGACGAGCACACGAACGTCCACACCGCGGCGGGCCTCGATCCACAGGTGCTCGGTGTGACCTCGGGCCGCAACGCGGTCCCGCCCTACGCGGGGTTCCCCTCGAACGTGACGCTGCACATCGAGCCGACGCGACTTCGTACCGCGAACTTCCGCTCTCTCGCGGCAGCCGAGAACGTCTTCGCCATCGAGTCGTTCATGGACGAGCTCGCCGTGGTCTCGGAGCAGGACCCGCTCGCGTTCCGATTGCGGCACATCACCGACGAGCGCTTCCGCCGCGTCGTCGAGCGGGTCGCCGAGCGGAGCGATTGGAAGGCACGTCCTGGCGGCCGGCGCGGGAAGGGAATCGCGTGCACCGTCTACCACGACACCTACGTCGCGCAGGTGGCGGAGGTCGAGGTATCGCTTTCCGGAGCGGTGCGCCTCGTCAGGGTGTGGTGCGTGGTGGATCCAGGGCAGACGGTGAACCCCGAGGGCGTGCGCAATCAGATCGAGGGCGGAATCCAGCAGTCGGCGTCGTGGACCCTGAAGGAGGAGCTCCTGCATCGCGACGGTCGCGTGATGAATACAGGATGGGACACGTATCCGATCGCGACGTTCCGCGACGCGCCTGAATCGATCGAGGTCTTCGTCGAAGGCGACGAGAGCGCGCCGCCGACCGGCGTCGGCGAGCCGGGCGCGGTGCCGACGGCCGCGGCCATCGCGAATGCCGTTTACGCGGCGAGCGGGGCGCGTCTGCGGTCGGTCCCGCTCACGCGCGAGCGGGTGCGCAAAGCGATGGCTGGCTAGAACGTCGTCGCCCGGGCCCTCGTTGCGTACAGTTCCGAACACATGGTCACGCCGCGCGCGGTGATCTTTGACCTCGGCGGGACGCTCGTGCACTGGTCCGATTGGGACGCCGGCGCCGAGCAAAAGTGGGCCGCCTCATACGACCATCTCGTGACACAGTTCGCCGATCGGAAGTGGCCCTCACGCGACGCATACGTCGGCGCGATGCGAGACGCTGAGACCGATCACTGGCGACGGGTCGATCGTGAACATTGGAGCGGCCCGCCGACCGGGCTCGTGCGCGAGGCGTTCGACCGGCTCGGGGTGCCCGTCAGCGGCGCGGAGCTCCTCGGAGCGATGGACGGCTACGCCAAGGCGATCGCCGGCTGGTCGACGGTCGATCCCGATGCGGGAACGGTCCTCAAGCTGCTGCGCGAGCGCGGATACAAGCTCGGTCTTCTCTCGAACACGTGGTGGGCGGCCGACTGGCACAACGCCGACCTCGCCGCGCATGGCCTCGCATCGCTGCTCGACGTGATCGTCTACACCTCGGATCTTCCCCACTCCAAGCCCCATCGAAGCGTTTTTGGTGAGGTCGCGCGGCGCCTCGACGTGATGCCCGACGAATGCGTCATGATCGGCGACCGCATGGTCGACGACGTCTCCGGCGCGCTCGAGGCCGGCATGCGCGCCATCTGGAGGAAGAACGAATCAGGTTTCCCTTCGTCGATCGCCGTGCCCACGGCTGAAGTCACCCGACTCGCAGAGCTCCCCGAACTGCTTCAGAAGTGGGGCGGAGCCTGACTACACGGATGGCGCCGGTCCGCCGAGACCCTCTCTACCCGGCGGAGCCCAGGCCCCCGTGGGCCTGAGCCCCACCGCCGGGCGGGGGCCCTCGGCGGACCGGCGCCACCGCTGCGCGTGGGCTTCGCACGAGCCCCTGCTCAGCTATCACGACCTCGAGTGGGGCACGCCAGTGCACGACGATCGACTTCTGTTCGAATTTCTTGTGTTGGAGGGCATGCAAGCCGGCCTCAGCTGGGAGACGGTATTGAGGAAGAGGGAGGCGTTTCGGCGGGCGTTCGCGCGTTTCGACCCCGTCAAGGTCGCCCGGTTCACCTCAAAGGACGTAACCCGCCTGATGAAGGATGAGCGCATCATCCGCAATCGCGCCAAGATCGAGGCGGCCATTGGCAACGCCAAGGCGTTGCTTGTCCTGCGGAAGGAACTCGGGACCTTCGACGCCTATGTATGGAAGTTCGTGGACAAAGACGTCCTATCGAAAGATCTGAAGAAACGCGGGTTCCGGTTCGTGGGTCCGACCATCGTCGAATCGTTCATGCAGGCGGTCGGCATCCGCAACGACCACGAGCGCAGCTGCTACCGCTGGGCGGAGCTCACGCGGGCGCGGGCCACGAGACCGGCGCGGTAGAGGTTTAGGACGACCAGCACCAGCACCATCGCAAGAAGCGCCCACCCCACGATCTGCTGAGTCCGGTCGCCACCCGCGGCGGCGAGCAGCCACGTGACCGCGAGAGCGGCGAGCGCGCCGATGGCGAGCTGGCCGTCGTCGACGAGGAGCCCGTAGACCGTCGACCAGATCGTCCTAAACATTTCGCGCCTCGATCCGGGCGCCCTGTGGCAAGAGCACGCGAAGCATGCGAATCGCGAGCCAGCTCGCGGCGAGGAACGTCGCGACGATCAGCGGGATCGAGAGCGCGTCTCCGGGCCACTCCATTCCAAGCGACTCCGCGAACCAGAACACGCCGAAGCTGCAGAGCATCGCCCCCACCCCGAATTTGAGCCAGTTCTCAGGGACCATCGTCAGCGGCTTCCGGAGCGCGACGCCCAGCGCGATGACCAGGATTCCCGCCAGGATTGCGCCGGCGATCGCCGAGGTAAGCGCCGTGCCACCCGCTGCGCCGAACGCGATGACGATGAACGCCACCTCGGTCCCTTCGAGGAGCACGGCTTTGTATGCGACGAGGAAGCCGACCCAATCGAACTCGTTCTTTTGGAGGCCCTGCGCGCGGAGCTCGGCGAGCTGGCGCTGATAGATCAGCTCCTCGTCGTGAAGCGCGACGATGCCCGCGAATCGCAGGATCGCTTTGCGGAGCCAGCGCAGGCCGAACAGGAGAAGCAGCGCGCCGACCACGCCTTTGAGAAGGTGCTCGGGGACCACCATGACGATCGCGACCCCGAGTGTTCCGATGATCACGGCGAGCGTCGCGGTCGCCGCGACCGTACCCAGAAGCGGCGCGCGCCATCCGCGCGTCACGCCGACCGCGAGCACGATGGTCGTCGCCTCGACGAATTCGACGGCGCTCGCGACGAACGAAGGCGTGGCCGCGATGGCCAGCGTGATCGGATCCACGCCTTGATTATCCGAGTCCTCGCCGCCCGACGCCTGAGGCCCCCCCCGAGGCCGCCATGATCCTCGCCCGCAACGTGGGACCAGGCGAACCTCACGTACTGTGGGTCGCCGATGAGCGACGGCGGGCTTGCGGTCATCGTTCCCGTACGCAACGAGCTCGGTAACGTCGCGCCGTTCTACGAGCGAACGCTTCCCGTCCTCGAGTCGCTCGCCGGGGTCTCCTGGCAGATGGTCTTCGTGAACAACGGAAGCGACGACGGCACCCTCGAGCGGATCTGCGAGGTCCGTGCGAAGGACAAGCGCGTCAAGGTGATCTCGCTCTCGCGCGACTTCGGATATCAGGCCGTCGTTCTCGCCGGGCTCTCGATCGTCTCGGCCGATCGCTACGCGATGATCGACGTCGACTGCGAGGACCCGCCGGAGCTCTTGCGGGACTTCCACACCGCGCTCGAGGGCGGCGCGGACGTGGCCTATGGCATCCGTTCGAGCCGCGTCGAACCCGCGATCGTCACGTTCTTCCGCCGGATCTTCTACCACCTCAACAAGGGGATCGCCGACAGCGACATCGTCCTGTGGATGGCCGAATTCGCGATGATCACGCGGCAGGTCCGCGACGCGATCATCGCGCCGCGCACCACGTACGTCTTCCTCCGGGCCGAGATCGGCTACGTCGGCTTCGTTCGAGTGGGGATCCCGTACGTCCGCGGCGTGCGGACATCCGGGAAGAGTCACTACAACTTCTTCAATATGACGCGGTTCGCGGTCGCCGGTTTTCTGGCGAGCTCGACCTTCCCGCTGCGCTTGATCCTCTACCTCGCGGTGGTCGTGGGCTTCCTCTTTCCGCTCGTCGTTCTCCTCCTCGGCCTTGGCGCCGCGGGCATCGCGAGCCTCGCCTCGGTCGCGACCTTCTACTTCGCGCTCATCGCGCTGTCGACGATCGCGCTCTATCTCGCACGCGCTTACAAGAACGGTGTGGCGCGGCCGGTCTTCGTCGTCGACAAGAACAGGACGTACCTCTAGGGGCGGGACCCGCCTCACGCGTGGCCCAGACCTCCATGACCGCACCGGCGCCGGCGCGCCAGCTTGCGAGCGCGAGCACCAGGCCGATCGCGCCCAGCGGGATCGCGAGGAGGACGGCGGCGAGCGTCGCCAGGAAGCCCGAGCGCCGGCCGTCCATCCGCGCGAGCACCTTCACGAGGAGCGACTGCTCGAAGCCGAGCCGGTCGAGCGTGCTCTGGACCCAGCCGATCGGATCGTGCTCGAACGATCGGAAGTCGATACGTGTCGTCCGGAATCCGGCAGAGGCGAGCGCGCGCTCGATCGCGTCCGGTGAGAAATGACAGAGGTGTCGCGGGACCTCGAGGTGCATCCAGGAGGCGCCCGAGAACCGCGCCTGCCAGCTCGCGATGTTCGGAATACCGAGGATGAGCGTTCCACCGGGCTTGACGCGGCGCGACAACGCGGCGAGCGCGCTCAGGGGATCGGCGAGGTGTTCGAGGACGTGGAACATGATCACGAGGTCGAGCACGGGCTCGTCACGGATCGCGGAGAGGTCGCCCACGAACAGCGGCGCCCCAGCGCCGTCGCGCGCCGCGGCCGCCGCGGTCACGGTGCGCTCGCTCCCTATGGCAAGCCAGCCGCGCTGGCGCAGCGCGCGAAGCATCCAGCCGGTGCCGCTGCCGAGCTCCAGCGCGACACCGGCGCTCGGCAGCCGCGCGTGCCAGCCGTCGACGCGCCGCAGGTAGAGCCGGCGCAGCACGAACGCAGCAAGCGCGTTGAAGCGCCGGTACCGCGGCGGGTAGTACGCGTCCATCGAGAGGGGGACTGGGTCGGTCATCCCGAAACCGCAGCGGCGGCACTGCAGGATCTGGAAGCGCTCGCCGGTGACGTAGTCGCGGATGCCCGCACGGACTCGGGGCCGATCGACCGCGCCGCAAACGAGGCAAGCGGGCTGGCTCAGGCGCGCGGCTCCGTGTCGCGCATGGCGGCAAGGGCATCGCGCGAGGGCGAGAGGCCGTGCCCGAGGAACGCGCGGAGCTTGTCCGTCCGGAGGCCGGCGCGTGGCGGTCGCGGCGCGGCGAGTCCGAGCTCGGCGGTCGTGCGCGTCTCGAGAAGCCCCGGGTCCAGTGCGAACGACTCCGCCGCCCGCCGCGCGAACTCGGGTCGCGGAAGGATCTCCGGGCCGGCCGCATGGAACGTCCCGCGGGCCCCGCGGTCGACGAGCTCGACGATCGCAGCCGCGAGATCGGGCGCAGGCGTCGGCGTGATCAGCTGATCGGAGGGGACCCGCATACGCTGCCCGGTGCGAAGGCGATCGACGAGCTGGCAGACGAAGCTCGTCCGCGCCGCAGACCACCCGTACACGCCCGAGACCCGGCACACGAGGTGACCCGCGCGATCCCGGGCGATGGCTTCCACGGCGACCTTCTGCCGGCCGTACTCATTGATCGGCGCCACGGGATCATCCTCGGAATAGCTTCCTGCGGTTCCGTCGAAGACGTACTCGCTCGAGAACACGACGAGCAACGCATCGGGAGCAGCATCCGCCACGTGGCGCACGGCATCGACATTGATGACGCGCGTGGCGACGGGCTCGCGTTCGCACTCCTCGACGAACGCGTTGGCCGCGGCGACGACGATCACGTCCGGTCGGGCGTTCCGGATCACACCTGTCGTCTTCGCACGGTCGGTGAGATCGAGCGCGACGCTGCCCGGAAGCTGCGCGCGATGAGACGTCATGACGACGTCGCGGTCGCGTAGCGCCGCCCGAAGGTGCGTGCCGACCAGACCGGTCGCGCCGAGAAGCAGCCAGCGCAATCCGGTTCCGTCGGCCATGTCGCCACCTATACTCCCGCCTGGTGTTCGGCGCCGGTCGCGCGGCGCTCCTCGGCAGTTCCTCTCCGCTGGTGCCGGTATTGCTCTTTGCCGCGAGCGCGGCCTTCACGGTTTGGCGGAACAGCCAGGTCGCCGTCCTCGTGGACATCTCCTACATCCTGAATATCGCGACCCGCATCGCGGCCGGCGACGTGCCGTACGCGCAGTTCCCGCTCGCGCAGGCTCCGCTCACGTTCCTCGTGCAGGCCGCCCTCATCAAGGCATTCGGCCCCCACTTCTTCGGGCAGATCGCCTACGCCGCGATCGTCGGCGGGATCGCGACGGTCCTGACCTACCTGATCGCCCGGCGGCTGGTCGCGGGAGTCGTGTCTCGGCCGGCAGCGCTCGCCGCCATCCTCGCGATCCCGCTCGTGCCCCTCGGCATCTACGCGATCCTGCCAAACCCGTTCTACGACCCCGACGGCTGCTTCGCGATCCTCGCAGCGGTCGCGGCGATCCTCGCGGCAAGCGACCGGCCGACGCGGACGAGATGGCTGATCGCCGGCGCGCTGATCTCCGTGCCGGTCTTCATCAAGCAGAACATCGGCGGCGCGTTCCTCGTCCTGGCCGTGGGCGCGCTCGTGGTCGACGCGCTGACTCGACCCGCGGCTCGGGCCGGCCTGCGCTGGTGCCTTACCGGGCTCGCCGTCGCGCTCGGTCTCGAGCTTCTCGCACTGCAGCTGGTCGTCGGGATCGATCACTACCTCGCGTGGGCGTGGACCTTCGCCCTGGCGGGTCGCGGAGTCACCCTCGAACGCATCAGCTCGTTCGCCGACCCGTCGGTGATCTGGCCCGGGCTTCTCATCCTCGGGCTCGCGGTCGCGACACGTTTCCTCGCGCCACGGTTGCGCGCACCGGTCTTCGTGCTCGTGCTCTGCATCGCCTTGCTCACTCGCGTGTCCACGGTCACGAGCTTCATCGACGTGAACACCCTCTTCCCGCCGCTTCTGGTCGCCGCGTCGGTGTTCGCGCTCGAGCGCGCGGCACGTGACGGCGCGCACATCGAGACGACCCTTCCGCTCGTGCTCACAGGGACCGCGGCGGGAACGCTCATGTCCCTCGGCCTGAACGGTTCGACGTTCGGGATCTTTCCGCTACTCGTCCTCGCGATCGCCGCCGTCGTCCGGGACCTCCGGCGCTTCGTGCCCGGAACGATGCGCCTTGCACCGGTGGCCGGCGCGGTGCTCGCGCTGTTCCTGGCCGTGTCGGGCGCCGCGTACACGCTCACGAACGCGCGGCTTCTCTTCGTCGACGCGAACGCGCCCGGTCCGGTCGTTCGCTCCACGTTCCCATCGCTGGCAGGACTCTCCGCGCCGGGACCGTACATCGGCGACCTCGACGCGATCCTCGCCTGGACGAGCGACAACGTTCCGGCGGACGACGCGATGGTGTTCCTGCCAGGAGAGGAACCGGCGTTCTTCGCGCTCGGCCGCCGGCCACGCATGCCGAGCGTCTACTACTACGACGTCGCGAACCCGTACTCGCCGGCGGAGGTCGCGCGATTCGCCGATGCGGTTGGTCTGCGCTGGGTCTTCGTGAAAGATCGGCTTCAGCTCGTCGAGGAACCGGCTCTCGAGCAGGGACTCATCGCGGCGCTCACCGAGCACGCCACCCTCGTCGCGCACGTCGGTCCGTATCGCGTCTACCGGCGATGACGACTGGTGGCCTGGGCACGCTACCGCGACGCGACGTCGACAATGAACTCCAACGTCCTGCCGGCGACCGCTCCTACGACCTGCCAGCAGCCCGCCGCACTGAAGTTGACGCCCGTCGCCTGAAACCCGAAGTCGCCGTAGCCGCTCGGAACGTCCGCCGGGAGAGGCGTGCTGGCAGCGTCGAGCCTGCGCGTTGTGATCGTGAGATCACCGTGCGCGATCCGCCACCACCCGAGCTTGACGCCACCAGGAAGTCCGCGCTCGGCATCTGACGGATGAAACGTACCGTCGTCCGGCAAGAGCACGATGAGCGCGTCGTTGCCGTAGAGAAAGCTCCCTGGTGCCGCGCGAAAGGTCAGCGATGGATTTGGGCCGACACCTGCGGTCGGCGGCGCCGTCATCGCGACCGGTGGCGGAGTCGTGACCGGACACGGTCCCGCGCCCTGCGGCGGGCCGACCGCTGAAGGAGCACAACCCGCCGCGCCGACGACCAACAGCACCGCGAGCCAGCGCATCTCTTCCTTCTACATCACAACGCGCGCCCGGTTCCCATGCAGAGGCGATACATGCCAACGGGGGACAATTGAAGCCGTGAGCGTTACGGCGCGCGTCGTTCGGGCTCCGCGCGGCACGACGCTGCATTGCCTCGGCTGGCCGCAGGAGGCCGCGTTTCGCATGATCCAGAACAACCTCGACCCGGACGTCGCCGAGCGTCCCGAGGATCTCATCGTGTACGGAGGGACCGGCCGGGCGGCCCGCTCGTGGACCGCGTTCGACCGCATCCTCCAGACGCTCGCCCGCCTCAAGAATGACGAGACCCTGCTCGTGCAATCGGGCAAGCCGGTCGGCGTCTTCCGCACGCACGAGTGGGCGCCGCGTGTTCTCATCGCGAACGCGCTCATCGTCCCGCGGTGGGCGACGTGGGACGAGTTCCGCCGGCTCGAAGATGCGGGACTGACGATGTACGGGCAGATGACCGCCGGATCGTGGATCTACATCGGCACGCAGGGGATCCTCCAGGGAACCTACGAGACGTTCGCCGCCGTCGCGCGAGCGCATTTCGACGGATCGCTCGCCGGCCGCCTCGTCGTGACGGCGGGCCTCGGTGGCATGGGCGGAGCGCAACCGATGGCCGTCACAATGAACGAGGGCGTCGCCCTCGTCGTCGAGGTCGATCCGGCGCGTGCCGAGCGGCGCAGGGCGCAAGGATTTCTCGACGAGATCGCGGATTCGCTGGACGAGGCGCTCGCTCGCGTCGAGCGCTACCGCCGCGAGCGCGCGGCGCGATCGGTCGGACTCGTGGCGAACGCCGCCGACGTGCTGCCGGACCTCGTGCGTCGCGGCGTCCAGGTCGACGTGGTCACCGACCAGACCAGCGCGCACGATCCACTCGACGGCTACGTGCCCGCGGGCATCGCCGACCCCGGCGCGCTCCGTCGGGACGACCCGGACGAATACCTTCGGCACTCCAGGGCGTCGATCGCTCGACACGTCGAAGCGATCGTCGCGCTCGCCAAGCGCGGCGCGATCGCCTTCGACTACGGCAACAACCTGCGCGGCGAAGCGCAGGCCGCGGGTTTCGCCGATGCGTTCAGCTATCCCGGATTCGTGCCGGCGTACATCCGCCCGCTCTTCGCCGAGGGACGCGGCCCGTTCCGGTGGGTCGCGCTCTCGGGGGACGCGGCCGACATCCACCGCACCGACGACCTCGTGCTCGAGCTCTTTCCCGAGGATCGCACGCTCGCGCGGTGGATCCGGCTCGCGAGAGACCGCGTCCCGTTTCAGGGACTGCCCGCGCGGGTCTGCTGGCTCGGGTACGGGGAACGCGCCGCGTTCGGCGAGCGGATCGACGACCTCGTTGCGAAAGGCGCGCTGAAAGCTCCGATCGTCATCGGGCGCGATCACCTCGACTCGGGCTCGGTTGCCTCACCCTTCCGCGAGACCGAAGACATGCGCGACGGGAGCGACGCCATCGCGGACTGGCCGATCCTGAACGCGCTCGTGAACGCGTCTTCCGGCGCGACCTGGGTCTCGGTCCATCACGGCGGCGGCGTCGGCATCGGCAACTCGATCCACGCCGGCATGGTCGCGGTCGCGGACGGTACGCCGCTCGGCCGTGAGAAGCTCCAACGCGTACTGACGACCGATCCAGGGACAGGTGTGATGCGCCACGCCGACGCCGGGTATCCAGACGCGATCGAATTCGCGAAACGGAACGGGATCGACCTCCCCAGCATCTAGGCTCGGCCCATCAACCGGGTCGGTCGCTCCGCGCTGATGCTGCGCCTACCGGTCGGATTGATCTCAGTGGCCGCGATCTTTCTTTGGCCCGGGATCGTCGGACCGGGCTTCGATGCGGCAGTCTTCACCCTGGTCGCCTTTCGCATCCGTGCCGGCGACATGCCATATCGCGACGTGTGGGATCACAAGCCGCCGGGCATCTTCCTCGCGGACGCGTCGGTTCAGAGCCTCTTGCCATGGCTCGATCCGTGGACACCCGTCTGGCTGCTTTCGGTTCTCTGTGCGGCTGCGCTTGGGCTCATTGTCGCTTTCGCTTTGCGGACGAACGGCCATCCGAAGCTCGCGCCGTGGTGCGCGTTCGCTACGACCGTCACGGTCGCGGCCGTGCCGATCAGTTACGGCGGAGGTCAGACCGAACTGGTCGCGGCCGTCCCTGCCGCAGCCGCGGTCGTCGCGCTCTCACGGCGATGCGGTCCGCCGATCGCCTTCGGTGCCGGGATCTTGATCGGACTCGCTTTGACTACATCGTGGCATTTGGCTCCCGCAGCCGCGGTCGCCCTCGCTCTCGCTCTCCAGGGCCGCGATAGATGGCGCCACGTCGCTCTGGTTGCGCTGGGCACGTCGGCGGTCGGAGCGGCTGTCGCTGTCTGGCTCATCGCCGGCGGCGCCTGGTCTGACGCCGTGGACGCGCTCCTGAGGTACAACGCGGCGTATCGTTCCGCGAATCTTCTCGACCCGGTCGTAAAGCTCAGTCCGAGCGCAGCCGCAGCGTTCCTCGCGTTCGCAGCTCTCCTCGGTCTCGTCGCGATGAGTCGGCGGCGACCGCGCGCTCTCTTCGTCAGCGCGGCCGCCTGGATCGGACTGTCGATCGTGATGTTCGCGGCTGAGGGCCGCCTCGGGGCGCATTACCTCGCAAGTGACGTGGTCCCGTTCGGCCTTCTCGCGGGTCCCGGTCTCGCGCTTGTCTCTCCGCGCGGGTCTTCGGGCGTCCGGGCCGCTGGTCGCGTCATCGCCCAGCTGCTTCTCATTTCAGCCGCCGCGATCTCGGGATTCTTCATCGTCTACTGGACGCAGACTCTCGGCGATACCTACGCGACGAGAGCCGGCAACCTCCGCGACGTCGCCGGCTGGCTGCGCACCGTGGACTGCTCCAAAACGCTCTTGGTGTGGGGACACGCGCCGGAGATCTACTACATGACCGGGCTACGCCCTGCCTCGCGGTACGTCTACCTCCTGCCGCTGATGACGGACGGCTACGTGACGGCCGATCGTGTCGCCGACGTCGAGAGGGACCTCACCCGTCGTCGACCAGCCGCGATCATCGACGCGAGCTCTTGGGGAGGGACGTTCGCCACTTATCCGCTTCTTGCACCCGGTCTGACGACGATGGACGAGGAACGCTACGTCGATCGGCTCGAGCCGCTGCGCGACGTCATCCGGGCGGACTACGTCTTCTCTCAGGATTTCGCGGGGTGGCCTGCGTATGTACTCGCGGATGACAAGACGATGCCCGCTGCGATATCCCCCGCGACTCACGACGGAGTCATGGAGTCATGCATCCATAGCCGAGCTCTCCGAGCTGCCGGATCAGAAAGCTGGTGATCGTCGCCGCGGTGTCCGCCGCGCGCGTCGTGCTTGCTCCGTTCCTGGTGACCCGCGTTCTCAGCGCGGTCGTGGCGCTCGCCGCGGTCACCCTCTTCGCATCGCCGACAACCTGTCCCGACGTCTGTCATCCCTCGACCAACCCGTTGCTCGACGCTGCGACGCGCTGGGACGCGAAAGCCTACGTCGACATCGCGCACGACGGCTACGGCGCCGTACCCGCGAACAATGCGTACTTTCCGCTCTATCCGCTCCTGATACGCGTTCTGGCGGCACTCTTCGGTGGTAGCGACGACGCCTATCTCATCGCGGGTTTGGTGATCTCCAACGTCGCTCTTCTCGTGGCGCTCGCGTACCTCGCGCGCCTTGTCGCGATCGACAACGACGCGCCGGCCGGGACTCGCGCGGCGCTGTATCTACTGGTCTTTCCGACCAGCGTCTTTCTCGCGGTCGTGTATCCCGAATCCCTCCTCATCGCGCTGTCTATCGGCGCCCTCTATCACGCGCGGCGAGGCGAGCTGCTTGCCGCCGCTGCTCTCGGATCGCTCGCCGCGCTCACGAGACCGTTCATCGGTGCGGCAATCGCCGTTCCCCTAGCGGTGGAGGCGTACCGCAGGTCGGGCCCCAGAGCCGCGGTTACGGCCGCGGTGCCGGCCGCAGCAGCGCTCGTCGGCTGGCTCGTGGTGCTCTGGCGGATCACGGGCGACCCGAAGGCGGTCCTCACGGCGGAGGCGAACTGGGGAGTGGCCCCGTCGCTGCCCTTCGAGGCGTTCACCGATCTCTTCGACCCGAAGGTGTATGGGTTCCCGTACTTCGTGCTTGGCTTCACGCTGCTCATCGGCGCGCTCGTGCTCTTGTCGTGGCGATACCTTCGGCCGAGCCTGGCCGCCTACGCGACGGTCGTCTTCTTGATATCCGTCGCGACCGGCTCACTCACCTCGTCCCCTCGCTATTACCTCTCGGTCTTCCCGGCGTTCATCGTGCTCGCGCTCGTTGCGCGAGGATGGCTGGGCCGCGCATATGTCGCGCTCGCTGCGGCGATCGGGGTGGTGTTCACCGCGATGTATGCGCTGTGGTTCTGGGTCGCGTGAGGTACCGCCCGTAAAACGTCGTCGTATCGCCGTGATCGGCGCCGGTATCACCGGTCTCGTGGCCGCTCGAGAGCTCGCGCTGGCTGGATGGTCCGTTGAGATCTTCGAGCGCTGGCCCGACGTGGCGGGTCAGGCGAGCGCATTCGACGTCGGATCAGGCGTCCTCGTGGAGCGCTACTACCACCATCTTTTTCGAAGCGATCTCGAGATGACCAGGCTTCACGACGAGCTTCTTCCCAGAGAGCTCGAATGGCACCGATCGTCCGTGGGAATGTTCGCTCAGGGACGGGTCTGGCCATTTCTCTCGCCTCGCGATCTTCTCGCGTACGCGCCTGTTCCGGCCGTGGATCGACTCCGCCTCGGCATGGCTGTCCTTTCCCTCGCACGACGGCGCGACTGGGAGCGCATGGACGACATCGCGGCACTCGAGTGGCTCCGCCGCGCGAGCGGTCCGCGCGCGCTCGACGCCGTTTGGACACCCTTGTTGCTCGGCAAATTCGGTCCCGACGCCGAACGAGTCCCGCTCGCGTGGCTCTGGTCGAAGCTCGTCCTACGGCGGCAGAAGCTGGGTGGGTCCGGTGCGAACCGGGAGGAGCTGGGATATCCGCGTGGTTCGTTCCAAGCGATTTCCGCGGCTCTCGCGCGGGATATCGCGCGGCACGGCGGTGTTTTCCGGCTCGATCAGGAGGTGCTACGCGTCCGGCGCGAGACTGAAGGGGTTGTCCTTGAGTGCGCGCCGCCGGGTGCGTATCGGAAACCATCGGGTGTCGCGGAGATCGATCCGGGGCGATCCTCGCGGGCTGACGTCGTGCTGCTCACCGCGCCGACCAACGTGTGTGCACGGCTCGTGGAATGGAGCTCCGAATTCCGGTCACGGCTGCTCGGCTGGCGCTACCGAACGGCGGTAGTGCTGTTGCTCGAGCTCCGTCGCCCTTTTACGACGACGTATTGGCTGAACATCGCCGACCGGACCCTGCCGTTCCTCGGAGTCATCGAGCACACGAACCTCGTGCCGGCGGACCGGTATCCCGCGCGCTATCTGTACGTTTCGAATTACGTCGCAGCCGGCGATCCCCTCGTATCGATGACGACCGACGAGATCCTCACGCGATATCTGGCCGGGCTCAAGCGCATCGTGCCGAGCTTCGACCAGCGCGAGATTCTCCGCGCATGGTCGTTCCGCGAAGAAGCGGCGCAGCCGATACCCGAGGTCGGGAACCGTCGTCGGACCCTCCCGTTCGAAACGCCCATCGCGGGCGTCTTTCTCGCCAACACCACTCAGATCTACCCGGAAGATCGTGGCACGAACTACAGCGTTCGCCTCGGTCGCGACGTCGCGGCCGCCATCGGAGCTCCGGACGTCGTGGGAGATTCGTCCTGATCGGAATGGCGATCGGGACTCAGGACGATATGCCAATGGTGGTGCTGGGCTGCGCCACCGGAATCGCGGATCCCGTCCGGCGCACCGTCATCACGATCGCTGTCGCGCAAAGCAGCATGACTCCGACGAAATGCAGAAGGATCGGGACGAGCGTACCGGTCTGCTGTGGCTCCATGAGGACCCACGAGACAACGACGAGCGCGACGATGGGTACGCGCTCGGCCGCCGGTCGCGCCGCGGCCCGACGCAGCGTCTCGGCCGCGAGCGGCAGCGACAGGATGAGGAAGGTCGTCCAGAAATAGCCGAACGGCGCGAGGTATCCCGCGGTCGCGAGCGTGAGCGCATGCCAGGCGTTCTCGTTCGAACGGTCGCGCCGCGCCGCGATGCCCGACGCGATCGCGACAAGCACCGCGCCCACGGCGAGCGCGAGCGGGAACCAATCCGACCAGAAGAAGGCGGCGAGCTCGGGTGGCCCTGGCCGCGCGATGTGCGCGTAGACCCAATCCTGCTCGAGCAGGCGCGGTGCGAAGCGGACGTACTCGGCGGTCCGATCGGGCATCGCGAGCGCGCTCACGGCGAGCGCCGCGGCGCCGATCAGCCCACCTGTCGCGACCGGGCGCCACCGACCTGAAGCGACATAGAAGAGGAGAAGCGTGAGCGGAAGAAACTTGAGGCCGACGGCCGCCGCGAGCAGCAGCCCCGCGGGAAGCGCTCGATCGCGGAAGCGCCACGCCGCGAGCGCGAGGCCGAGCGAGAGGAGATTCACGTTGCCGAGCGTCACCTCGAGGACAAGGCCGAGAAAGAACACGTATCCCGCCGCCGCCCACGGGCGCCACAGTGGTGGGAGCCGACGGATGAGCGCGATGCCCACGGCCGCGGCCGTCGCCACTTGCAGGGGGATCCAGATCGCGAGTGCGACCGGATACGGAAGCGCCGCGAAGGGCACGAAGGCGATGGCGACGATCGGCAGGTAGCGAAACTCGTCGGGCAATCCGAGGATCGTGTCGGGACCCGGGTAGAGCGGTGCTCCGCTCAGAAGGTGCTGGCCCGCGAGCCAGTACGCGCGGAAGTCGTACCCGGCCGGGAGCGCGCTCGCGACGACCAGCGCGGCGCCGAGCGCGAGGACCGCGACGACGACGCCGGCGGACCAGACGAGCCGACGCGAGCTCATGACCCGGTCACGCTGACACAGCCTAGAGAGCCGGGGGTAGCGCGGCCCTATCTGCTGAGGTGGCGGACGAAGAAATCGAGCGCGAGCCCGATGATCTCGCGCGAGCGGTCGTCATCGTCGAGGGTGTCGAAGCCATGCCGGCCCGTCGGATGATCGAGGACGGTGATGTCGATGGCTCGCTCCCGGGCTCTGCGAACGAACGTGCCCGTGCCCTCGAGCAGCGCAGGGCTGTCGCGACCGGCGCGCGCCAGGAGAAGCGGAGGCAGGTCGAGGGTCTCGCTGTCGAGCGCACTCAGGCAGGATCCTTGGCGGATGCTCTCGTCGGTCACCGACGGCAGGCTCGCGCGGAGCGGCCCGAGGTCCCAGATCATGTAGAAGCCGGCGGCGCACCGAAGCCAGTGAGGGCGCCGCGGGAGGAATGGGGCGAGGCCGAATGGCCCGCCGGCGGAGAACACCCAGACGCCGACGCGCGTCGCATCGACCTCGAGATCCTCCGCACGACCTCGTACGAATGAAATCGCAGCCTGGACGTCGTCCGCGGCATCGGTGCGCTCGAATCGGTTCGAGGAGCGGTGATTGAACGGAACGCCGACGATGCCGCGCGCCGCGAGATGCTCTCCGTACGAGCGATAGATGCCCCAGTCCTTCGCGGTGGCGATGATTTCTTCAGGAGCGTCACCGTTGACGAGGAACACGACAGGGCTCGCGGAAGGGATGGACGCCGGCCGGTAGACATCGAGCTTGAGCAGGCGATCGCCGTCCGTGCGGTATACGAGATCGCGCTCAACTCGGGCGCCGGTCGGCGGCGGGAGGACCGTGGGCGCGGCGAGCGCCCGCGGGTCAAACGCCATCAGGCGTTCTCGCCGTGGTACCTGCCTTTGTAGCCCTCCGCGGTGGCGGCCGAGAGTCGGAAGAACACAAGCTGCGCGACGCGCGCTCCGCGTTGGAGCCGGTAGCCGCGCGAGTTGAGCACCGCCATGAGACCCTCGCCTCGCCCCGAGTAGCCCGCGTCCCAGACCGCGCCGTGGATCGCGACGCCGGAGCGGAGCAGGCTCGATCGTGGGCGCGAGAGCGCCATGAGGTCGGTCGGCAGGTTCACCTTCTCGTGGTAGGTGATGACGTACGCGCCTCGGTGGAGATCCCACCAGCCGTCCTTGTCTGCTTCCACGTCCTCGCGCGCCGCCGGCTCACGGACGTTGTCCGCCGCGCCGAGCAGGCCCGGCGACGTGAGCCGCTGCACGCGCTCGACGCGGAGGTCCACGCCGTTCGGCTGCAGCTGGTGCGAAACGTCGGCGTCCTCAACAAGTGGAGGCGTCGCCGCGAGCGCGGCGCGGAGCTCCTCGCGAGAGAGAACGGTCACCGGGCGATGCTAACGGGGCGCGGATGACAGAATCGCGCGGTGCCCGCCGATGCGAAGACCGTTGCCGGCTCGAAGACCGTCATGTCGCGGACGATGCTTCCCTCGGACGCCAACCCCTACGGCAACGTCCACGGCGGCGAGGTCATGAAGCTGATCGACGCGGTCGCCGGCGCCGCCGCGACCAGACACGCTCGCGCGCGCGTCGTCACCGCGCGCATCGACGAGCTTTCCTTCCTCGCTCCCGTCTTCGTCGGACACCTCGTGACCGCGAAGGCCTCGGTGAACCACGTCGGGCGGACGAGCATGGAGGTCGGGGTGCGCGTCGAGGCGGAGGACATGCTTACCGGAAACGTGGTCCACGTCGCCTCGGCGTACCTCGTCTTCGTCGCGACGGACGAGCGCGGGCGACCGGTCGCGCTTCCGCCGCTCGTTGCCGAGACCGACGAGGAGCGCCGCCGCATGAAGGCCGCCGAAAAGAGGCGCTCGCTCCGCCGGCACAGACCCCGAGCGTCCTAAGTCACGCGCTCTGGTCGATCTCAGGGTCGGCGCGGGGTACGACGCCCCGAACGCCGCCTTAGAGACCGAGGTAGGCGCGCCGCAGACGCTCGTCGCTCAGAAGCTCCGTGGATGTGCCCGTGAGAGCGACCCTCCCGTTCTCTAGTACGTATCCGCGCTGGCAGACCTCGAGGGCCACGAGGACGTCCTGTTCGACGAGCAGGATCGCAACCCCCGTCGCGTTGATCTCGCGCAGCGCCGCGACCAGGCTGTCGACCACCTTCGGCGCGAGGCCCAACGACGGCTCGTCGATCAGCAGCAGCTTGGGGCGGGCCATGAGCCCGCGGGCGATCGCGACCATCTGCTGCTCGCCCCCGGAGAGCGTCGCCGCGGTGCGGCCGAGCTTGTCGCGCAGGGCCGGGAAGTACCTGAGCACGCGCTCCAGGTCGAATCCGAGGTCCGCGTCCCCTCGAAGGTATGCGCCAAGAAGCAGATTCTTTTCGACGCTCAGGCCACCGAAGAGCTGGCGCCCTTGCGGAACGTGGCTGACACCGAACGCCACGATCCGCTCAGGCCGCAACGTGGAAGTCTCCTGATCGCCGACTCGCACCGAACCCGCGGTCGGCCGCAGCAGACCGCTGATGACCGCAAGCAGTGTCGACTTGCCCGCGCCGTTCGCTCCAACAAGCGCCACCATCTCGCCGGTGGCGATCGCCACGTCGACGCCCCAGAGGACGGGGGTGGCTCCGTAGCCCGCATCGACCTTCCGCACCTCGAGGACGCGAGTGGTCATCGCTTGTGCCCCGCGAGCCGTTGCCCGTAGCGCTCGCCCAGATACGCCTCGACGACCCGTTCGTCGCGCAGCACATCGGCGGGCGGCCCCTCCACCAGCACACGGCCGAGATTCAGGACGAGGACTCGCTCGCAGACGCCCACGATCACCCGCATGACGTGCTCGATGAGGACGACCGTCACGCCGCCCGCACGGATCCGCCGAACCAGCTCGAGCGCCTGATCGACCTCGGTCATGTTCAGGCCCGCCATGACTTCATCCAACAGGAGGAGGCGCGGTCTGGTCGCAAGCGCACGCGCGACTTCGAGCCGTTTGCGATCCGGCACCGTGAGCTCGTTCGCAACGCGCGAGCCTTTGTCCGCGAGGCCCACGATCTGCAGGACCTCATCGGCCCAGGCGAACGCCTCCCGGAGCGGCATGCGCGCGCGATCGCTCCCGAAGAGTCCTCCAGTCGCCACGTTCTCGCGAACGGTCATCGCCGCAAATGGCTGCACGATCTGGAAGGTGCGGCCAACCCCGAGTCGCGCGACTTGTTGGGGCCCAAGTCTCGCGAGCGAGACGCGGTCGAAGACGATCTCACCGCCGTCCAGGCCGTAGACCCGGCTGATGCAGTTGAGGAGGGTGGTCTTTCCGGCGCCGTTCGGTCCGATGACGCCGAGGATTTCTCCCTCGGTGACGGTGAAGCTCACCCTATCGAGCGCGGTGACACCTCCGAACCGCTTCGTGACTGCGTCGAGCCTCAGCAGGGTCGTGTCGCTCAGGCGCTTGTCTCCCGCAGTGAGGCGCGGATGGCGCGGAGCGAAAGCTTGCTCCGGCCGCCGAAGAAATCGATGACCCCCCGTGGCAGAAAGACGACCGTGATGGCCAGAAGAACGCCGAGACCGACCTGCGTCGCGGCGGCGGCGCTGCCACCTCCTGCGAGGACCTGGATGAGCGCCTCGAGACCGACCGCGCCGATGACTGGACCGAAGACCGTCCCGGCGCCGCCGATGATCGCCATGAGGATCATCTCGACGTTGTAGGAGATCGGGAATACGTTGTCCTGGCTTACGAAGCTTGTCCATTGTGCGAAGACGCCACCGGCGAGACCGGTAAGGGCAGCCGCAGTGACGAACGCTCGGACTTTGTAGCGTGTCGTGTCGATGCCGATCACCTCGGCAGCGTGCTCGTTCTCGCGGATCGCGATGAGCCCGTAGCCGAACCGGCTCCGCAGGATGAGCCAGTTCGACACGATCGCGAGCGCGGCAACGGCGAGCATGAGGTAGAAAAAGACCAGATCCGCCTTTGGCAGGATCGGCGGGAAGAGTCCTGTCGAGCCGCCAAAAAAGTCGATGTTCTTGATGACTTCGCCGAGAGCGATCGAGGTGCCAAGCGTCGCGATCGCGAAGTAGTGGCCACGAAGTCGGAGCAGCACAGAGCCAATACCGGCGGCGAAGAGCATCGGCAGGATCGGTGCCGCAAGCAGCCCGATCGCGAACGGGAGACCCCCGCGATCCCGATCGACGAGCATCGCCGTGGTGTACGCGCCGAGGCCGAAAAACCCCACATTGCCGAACGAGGCGTAGCCGGCGAGCCCTCCGATGATGTTCCAGGCAGATGCCATGACGACGAACATCGCGATCGTCGTCAGGATCCGCAGCTGCGCGCGATTTACGACCGCAGGGATGCCGAGGTTGCGCGCCTCGTCAGTCTGGGTCAGCGGGGCAAGGACGACGACCACGACAAGAAACCAGACCACCGGAACCGCGACGCGGCGCAGGCGGGTCGGGACCTTAGGCAAGGCGCTCATTGGGCTCGGCCCAGGAGACCGCTCGGACGCACCGCCAAGACGACCACGAGGATCGCGAATGCGATCGCATTGGCGTACCCGGCCCCGAGCCCGGGGGCCGCTTGGCCAAACACCTCGATCAATCCGAACGCCAAGCCACCCACCACCGTGGCGCTCACGCGGCCGAGTCCGCCAAGGATCACCACCACGAAGGCTTGCAGGGTGTAGGGCTCACCGGCCGTCGGGTTGATCGCCTGCACCGTGCTCAGCAGACCGCCTGCGACACCCGCGCAAGCCGCGCCGATGGCGAAGGTCAGCGCGTAGGCGTGTCGGAGATCGACACCAACGAGCTGCGCGGCGTCGCGGTTCGCGGCGACAGCCAGGATCGCCGCACCGAGTCTGGTCCGGTTGAGCACCAGAGCGACGAGCGCGGCCATTAGCACCGCGACCGCGAGCGTTGCCAGACGAATGAGGGGCACTCGAACTTCACCGAGCTCGATACCGCTCCCTGCGTAACTCGGCGTAACGCTCCGGAAGTCCGCGCTGAAGAGGAGCAGCACTCCATTCACCAGCGCGAGGTTCAGCCCGAAGGTGAGGAGCAGCGTAAAGAAGACCGGGGCGCGAATGACCCAGTTGATGAGCCCACGCTGGATGAGGTATCCGACCGCAAAGAGCAGGGCCGCGTCGAGGGGCAAGCTGAGAAAGGGGTCCAGTCCGAACTTGCTGAATAGGAACCACGTGAGGTAGGCGCCCAGCACGATGAAGGCGCCGTGGGCCAGATTGACGATGTTGAGGAGCCCCCAGACCAGGCTGAAGCCGATTCCGACCGCGACGTAGACGCCTCCGGTCAGAAAGCCCAAGACAATCTGTTGCAGGACGAGGCTCACCGCTCTCCTCGCCCGACGCGCGCGACCGCTAGCGCTGGTCCCAGGTTGGCGTCGGGTACTGCGCCTTTACGTCGGCGACCTCCGGCGGGAAGACGGTGTGATGCTGACCGTTCTGGATCTGCTCGACAACCATCGGTTTGTAGACGTTGGCGCCGCGTGAATCGA
>Ga0207646_10000137_pt1 | contig 99650 bp, 79 predicted proteins | sample KBSK5502metaG_FD_184343 | JGI IMG/M metagenome (GOLD analysis project Ga0207646, IMG submission 184343) | Corn, switchgrass and miscanthus rhizosphere microbial communities from Kellogg Biological Station, Michigan, USA - KBS K5-50-2 metaG... | ecosystem: Host-associated > Plants > Roots >... | reverse complement strand
ATCTAACGCCGCTGTCAGATACGCAAGAGCGTATCTTGAAACTGTTGGGGCTCTCAACGAGAACCTTCTCCAAGTTGGTCCCAGCAATCCCAAAAACTGAATTTCATTCACGCGAACCGTGAGTCTGAGGGCTCTCCTTTGGTTGAATTGTCGTCAAAGCCTGCGGCGGGATTATAAGCGATTCGGCGAGGTGCACGCCTCTTTTTTGGAGCAACCCTGAGATGATGAAGAACCCACGCACTTCGGCAGCGGTCCGGCCAGAAGAAACGCTGGTGATGTCCTCATCGAATCAGGGCGCCGCCCCAATCTGATGTGGCTCGATTTAGGCGCTGACCCTAATCGGCAGCAGGCTGCCGGACACCTGGCTTTTCTATCGGCCGATAGATATTCTCTAGTACTATTTTGTCAGTGGTCCGTGGTCAGTCGTCAGTGGCCGACCAATTACCCTCTGAGAGCCGCGTCAAACAGGCCGCAGCTAGAGCGAACCGGCAACGGACCACGGACTACTAACCACGGACCAAGGAGTGGTGGTCGATGCAACTTTCGCCCGTGAGGAGGAGCGGTGATGAGTAATGCGCAGCCGAGTGTGGTCGTCAAGTCAGACTCCCGGTTAAAGCGGATGGGAATTTACCTGGCCGTGCTGGCGCTGATGTTCCTGCTCGGCTTTATCCCGATGTGGTTCTCGGCCCGCGGGACCGCCAGCGAGCGCGACGCCGCGCGGCGTGAGTTGCGTTTGAATCAGTTCCAGAACGCCCTCGCCTCCGCGACGATTGACGCGCGGCGCGGCGATTATGAGCCGGCGCGGCAAGCGGCCAGCAGTTTTTTCACGGCGGTGCTCGCGGAAATAGATAAGAGCGACGATTCGGCCTTCACGCCGGCGCAACGCGAGAGTATCAAGCCGCTCCTGGGGCCGCGTGACGAATTGATTACGCTGCTGGCTCGCAGCGATCCGGCCGCGGTGGACCGCCTCGCGGAACTCTATGTGGCCTACCGGAAGACGGTGGGCATCACCCCGCCGCTCACCCCAAGCCCGGCCACCAGCCGGTGAAGCGAGCCCCCGCCTGAGCCAAGAGAATAGATGATGTTGCAAGCCTCAGCTTTTCTGATACAATCCAGCTCGCAGCGGTAACTGTATCTCGATCCTGTACCTGATCACTCATCCCCAGTCCTGGAAGACCCGGTTCTGCCGTGAGCTGCTGCGCGACGAGCGGTACTTCAGCGAGATGATCCTACCGCGTGCTTGACAGACTAAGGGACTGGCGGTGCAGCTCAGTGTATGGTGGAGACGCGATGGTGCAGGACTGCACACCCAAGCAAAGGAGCAACCGATGAATACGGCCGAAGAGAGAATGGAGCATCATCTCCCGGTAGAGGAGGCCAGAGCCGGAATCCAAGGGGATCACAATCAGCCTCAGCCTCCCGGCGGCGAGATGGGTGGCGGGAATGTCGATAAGATCCGGGACATCCTGTTCGGCACCCAGATGCGGGATTACGAAAAGAGGTTCGTCCGCCTGGAGGAGCGCCTGCTGAAAGAGTCCGCGGACCTGCGCGAGGAGACCAAGCGCCGCTTCGACGCGCTCGAAACCTACATCAAAAATGAGGTCGAATCGCTGACCGACCGCCTCAAGGCCGAGCAAGACCAGAGGGCCGAGTCGGCGAAAGGGCTGGGCCAGGAGTTGAAGGACTTCACCCAGTCCTGCGACCGGAAATTCACCCAACTCGACGAGCAGGCCGCTAAAAGCCAGCGCGAGTTGCGCCAGCAGATTTTGGAGCAATCCAAAACACTCTCCGACGAGATCCGGCAGAAGCACGAAGAACTCTCCGCCGCGGTCAACCGCGAAATGGCGGAACTGAGCAACGACAAGACCGACCGGGCCACCCTCGCCGGGCTCTTCACGGAGGTCGCCCTGCGGCTGAATAATGAGTTCAAGATTCCCGGCAGTGAATGATGTGTTGGTCAGTTGTCCGTGGTCAGTGGTCAGTTGTTCCTTGCCCGCTTCCGGTTGATTGGCTGCTGGCAAATGACAACTGACCACTGACCACGGACAACTGACCACTGACCATGCCGATGATTGACTCTGGCACCTCTGGTTTTCTGGACGAGACCCCGCAGCCGCCTGCCCCGGATCAGGACGGGATGGCTGAACTCCGCAGTCTGCTCATCGGCCCGGAGCAGACCCAGCTCCATCAGCTTCAAGAGCGCCTGGATAACCCGGAGCGCTACGCCAGGGACATTAGCCGCGTCTTGCCCGACGCCATTACGCTCCGGCCGACGCAGGACCCGCAGCTCATCAAAGCGCTGATGCCCACGGTCGAGGAGGCCATTCAGACCTCCGTCAAAAGAGAGCCCCGGGTGTTGGTCGATGCCCTCTTCCCGGTGATGGGGCCAGCCATCCGCAAAGCGATTGCCGAAGCCCTCAGCGACTTGCTGCAAACGGTCAACCAAACCTTGGAGCATAGCCTTTCGCTGCGGAGCCTGAAATGGCGGTGGCAGGCCTGGCGGACCGGCAAATCCTTCGCCGAGATCGTCATGCTCAACACGCTGCTCTACCGGGTGGAGCAGGTCTTCCTGATTCACAAAGAGACGGGGCTGTTGCTCGAGCACGTGACGGCGAAGTCAGTCGTCGCCCAAGACGCGGACCTCGTCTCCGGCATGCTGACGGCCATCCAGGATTTCGTCCGCGACTCTTTCAGCGTGCCCCAGGGCGAGACGCTCGACACGCTGCACGTAGGGGAACTGACGGTCTGGGTCGAGCCAGGGCCGCACGCGATCCTGGCCGGGGTGATCAGGGGGACCGCCCCTCCGGCCTTGCGGCTGATCTTCAAAGAGACCATCGAAAACATCCACCGCGAGCAGAGGCAGGCCCTTGAATCCTTCGAGGGAGACACGGCTCCATTCGAAGCGAGCCGGCCCTATCTTGAGAATTGCCTCCAAGAAAAGTACCAGGCTAAAAAAAACAAGACGACCTCGCCCGCGCTCTGGCTCCTGGCGGCGGTCATCCTCGCTGCCTGTGTGCTGTGGGCCATCGTCTCCATCCGCGACCACTGGCGCTGGACAGCTTATCTGGACCGGCTGCGGGCCGAGCCGGGGATTGTCGTGACGGCGGCTGAAAAGGGCTGGTGGAGGTTTTCCATCGCCGGGCTGCGCGACCCGCTGGCGACGGACCCGGAGACGCTGCTTCAGGAGGCGAAGCTGGATCCGCGGCGAGTCACCAGCCGCTGGGAGCTTTACCAGGCGCTCTCGCCGCCACTCGTCCTGAAAAGGGCGAAGATGCTGCTCGACCCGCCCGAGACCGTGACGCTGAGAGTCGAGGAGGGGACGCTCCACGCAACCGGCTCCGCCCCGCATCAATGGATTATTGATGCTCGAAAATTGGCCCGCGCCCTTCCCGGCGTCACGAGCTTCAAGGAAGACCGGCTCATCGATCAAGACTTCAAAGCTTATGAGTCGCTCAAAGCACGGGTCGAGCACCAGGTCCTCCGCTTCATCCTCGGCACCACCCGGCTGGTCGCAGGCCAGAATGATCACCTCCGGGACCTCGCCACGGACCTGCGCCAGCTCGACAAGCTGGCGGCCGAATCGGGTCAGCCGGTCCGGGTTGAAATCGTCGGGCACACGGACAGCACCGGTTCTGAAAGCTCGAACCTGAGCTTGAGTCAGGATCGGGCAGACCAGATCCAGCGGGCGCTGGTCGCGCAAAGAATCCCCCAGGCCATCTTGACCGCCGTGGGCGTCAGCGGGGGAGAGCCACTGCGCGAAGAGTCGACCGAGCAGGACAGAGAATTCAACCGCAGCGTCTCTTTTAGAGTCACGCTGGCGGCGGCACCGGAGAGGAAAGGTTTTCGGCCATGATCAAGAAAAAGGTTTGCCTGTTAGGCGGCTCCGCCGTCGGGAAAACGAGCCTCGTCGCCCGGTTCGTCTACAGCAAATATGCCGAGAAATACCTGACTACGGTGGGCGTGAAGGTTGATGAAAAAACCGTCCACGTCGGGGGGCAGGAAGTGAACCTTTACGTGTGGGATATTGAAGGGGAGGACGAATTTCAAAAACTCAGGCTGTCCTATTTGCGGGGCGCCTCAGGCTGCCTCTTGGTGGTGGACGGGTCTCGCCGCGCCACGCTCGACGTCGCTTTGAATCTGCAGACAAAGGTGACGGGGGCGCTGGGTTCAGTCCCCTGCGTGGTGCTGGTCTTCAATAAAGCCGACCTGGCCAATGAGTGGGAGATTGACGACGCTACGATTGAGAGCCTCTCCGCCCAAGGGTGGTCCGTCATCAAAGCGAGCGCCAAAACAGGCCAGGGCGTCGAGGAAGCGTTCCTGACGCTGGCCGGCGAAATGTTGAAGAGGCAGACGAGCAGTCTTCAAGAGGTGAAAGAATGAGCGGAGCGCTCCTCGCCGATCTCCTGGCTTCCCTCGACACCGCCGTGATGGAGCGTGTGTCCGAAGGTTCTTTCCGGGTTCTCGGGGGTCTCCCGGACTGGTGCGCACGCCTTTATCCGGAAGCGGCCGCGGGGCAGAACCCTGTGAGGCCGGGAGACCGATTCCCTTCTCTCGGAAATTTTCTGATTGATGCCGAGGACCACTGGCAAGCCGACAGCGCCGGGCAGTTGAAGTCCGGCCCGTGGGAGGAGCGGGACGCGTCAGGACAAGGATACCATCTAGAGGCGTCCGCCGTTTGTGTCGGGCCGCGCCAGGTCTTGCTGCTGCAATCGCTCGGCGCCGCCTACGATGAAAGGCAAGCGCTGCTCCAGCGGGCCAGGGAAAACAGCCTGGTGCACGAACGCCTGACGAAAGAGATCCAGAAGAAAGAGATTCTGCTTCACTGCATCGTGCACGACCTGTCCGGCCCACTGATGGGGATCAACGGCTGTTTTTCTTACTTGGACCCGGCCAAGCTGACTGACCGGGAGAAACAGTTTCTGGAAGTCGGCCTGAGGGCCACTCAAAAACTAGACAAGCTGATTCAAGAGATCCTCGACGCCTTTTCGGCCGAGGTGGCCGCGCTCGAAGCCTTCGAGGTCGATCCGGCCCAAGCCCCGGACGCAGCCGCTTGCGCCAGGGAGGTCGTGCACGCTTTGTCGCCGGCCTGCTCCCTGAACCAAGTCACCTTGCAACTGAATCCCGACCTCGATCTGACGGCAGATTGGAAAGTCGTCGGCGAGAGGTCGAGGCTGGAGCGGGTGATCTCCAACCTGACCGAAAACGCCCTGCGGCATGCCCCGCCCGGCTCAGCAGTGATCGTCAGCCTGCTTGATGACGCTGGGCAGGTCCTCGTCGCCATTGATGACGAAGGTCCCGGCGTGCCGCCGGAGGTGGCCGACAACCTCTTCCAAAAATTCGTCCAGGCTAAAGGCAAGAAGCGGTCCGGCAAGATCGGCCTGGGACTATATTTTTGCCGGATCACGGTCGAACACTGGGGCGGAGCAATCGGCTATGCCCCGCGGCCTGAAGGCGGATCGAGGTTCTGGTTTCGCCTCCCCAGGCCAGCCGCACAATAGCAGTAAAGGCTTGCGCGCCCGGCGAGACTCGGCCAAAATGCCGGTGAAGAGATTTAGCATCGACAATGATTGGGCAATGATTGGTCAGTGAACGATGCGCCTTTCACCCGACGAGTATGGCAAAACAGAGGCAGAAGACAGACAACTTTGAAGAGTTCCTACTCAATCCCCCGCCCGGCACGGCAGCGGCGGCAGCGCGCGATTTCGGCATTGATCTGACGCTGACGATTGATTGCCTACGTCGAACGCCAGAAGAACGTCTCCTTGATCTCCAAAGCTTCATCAATGATATCGAGGAGTTGAGAAAAGGCCTGCGGCGGAGTCGTCAGCCATGACCCAGATCAAACGCCTCCTCGATATGTTCACCGGCTACGGCGTCGAATTCGTGATCGCTGGTGGGGTCGCAGCAAGCATTCAAGGCTTAGATCAAGCGACGATGGATTTGGACATTTGCTATGCACGTCACCACGGTAATCTGGAGCGCCTAGCAGAGATGCTCGCTGCTCTCCATGCCGCGCTCCGCAATACTCCGCCGGAGCTGCCTTTTACGGCTGACGCAGAAACCCTGCACCGAGGACTGAATTTCGCTTTCAACACTGATCTTGGCCCCCTTGATCTGATTGGTGAAGTCCCTGGCGTCGGGACCTTTGAGCGGGCCATTGCGGCAGCCGATACTATCGAATTGCTCGGCCGTCGCTATGCTGTCCTCTCACTCCCCCAGCTTATTGCTGCTAAACGTGCGGCCGGGCGCCCTAAAGATTTGCTGGTGCTCCCTGCACTCCAACACCTTTACAAGCGTCAACAGGACGAGTCATTGAAAGAAACAGGCAAATAGACTTAAGGCCAGGAAATCACTATGACCTTCAATCCTAAACACCGCAGCCACATCATCACCGACGGCCGCGACCGCGCTCCGGCCCGCTCCATGCTCAAGTCCATCGGCTTCACCGACGATGATCTGAGCAAGCCGATCATCGGCGTGGCCCACATGTGGATCGAGACCATGCCGTGCAACTTCAACCACCGTGACCTGGCCGCGAGGGTCAAAGAGGGCGTCCGCGCGGCGGGCGCCACGCCGATGGAGTTCAATACCATCTCGATCAGCGACGGCGTGACGATGGGCACCGAGGGGATGAAGGCCTCGCTCGTCAGCCGCGAGTTGATCGCCGACTCGATCGAACTGGTCGGGCGCGGCTACCTTTTCGACGCGGTGATCGCCATCGTCGGCTGCGACAAGACGATCCCGGGAGCGGCGATGGGCCTGATTCGCCTGGATGTGCCGGGGATGATCCTCTACTGCGGCTCGATTGCGCCGGGCAACTTCCGCGGGCGCGATGTGACGATTCAGGACGTCTTTGAAGCGGTGGGGGCGAACGCCGCGGGCCGCATCACTGACGCCGATCTGCGTGAGATCGAGAACGTCGCCTGTCCGGGCGCGGGCGCCTGCGGCGGGCAGTACACGGCGAATACGATGGCCATGGTCATGGAGTTTATCGGCCTGGCGCCGATGGGCACCGGCAGCGTGGCGGCAGTCGATCCGCGCAAGGATCAAGTGGCGTTCGAGACCGGCAAAGCCATAGTCGATGTGCTCAAGCGTGGCACGCGGCCCAGTGATATTCTCACGCGGCAGGCCTTCGAGAACGCGATCGCCGGGGTCGCGGCGACCGGCGGCTCAACCAACGCCGTGCTTCATCTGCTGGCCATGGCGCGTGAGGCGGGCGTGCCGCTCACGATTGATGACTTCGACCGCATCAGCAGTCGTACGCCATTGATCGCCGACCTCAAACCCGGCGGGCGCTACACGGCGGTGGATCTGGGCAAGGCTGGAGGGGTCCCCCTCGTCGCCAAGCGCATGGCCGAGGCGAGGCTGGTCGCCGGTGATCAACTCACCGTCACTGGCCTGACCTTCGCGCAGGAAGCAGAGTTGGCTGAAGAGACGCCAGGTCAGGATGTGGTTTGCTCCGCGGCCAACCCGCTCAAGCCGACGGGCGGCCTCGTCATCCTCAAAGGCAACCTCGCCCCCGAAGGCGCGGTCGTCAAAGTCGCCGGCCACGAGCGCCCATATCATCGCGGCCCGGCCCGCGTCTTCGAGCGCGAAGAGGACGCGATGCAAGCCGTGACGCAGAAACGGATCAAGCCGGGCGACGTCGTCGTGATCCGCTACGAAGGGCCGAAGGGCGGCCCCGGCATGCGCGAGATGCTGGGCGTGACCTCGGCCATCGTCGGCGAGGGCTTGGGCGAAGAAGTGGCCTTGATCACCGACGGGCGCTTCAGCGGCGCGACCCGCGGATTGATGGTCGGCCACGTCGCCCCCGAGGCGGCCGTGGGCGGGCCGATCGCCGCGATCCGGGAAGGCGACCTGATCGTCTTCGATCTCAAAGCACGGCAGCTTCAGCTAGAAATCCATGAGGAGGAGATCCGGCGGCGGCTCGCCGAATGGAAGCCCCCTGCTCCGCGCTACACCTCGGGCGTCTTCCACAAGTATGCCGCTCTGGTCTCCTCAGCAGCCGAAGGGGCGATCACGCGGGCTTGACCAAGCAACCTCTTTTGAGAGTCCATTCACCGCCGAGGAGCCGCAGGGCGCAGAGAAGGCGCAGGGAGGCTTTTCTCTGCGTAGCCTCTGTGCCCTCGGCGCCTCGGCGGTGAGCTAATCTCCCCAAAGAAGTCGCTTGGAATCGTACCAGGACTTCTCTTCCCCACCCCGGCCCATCAGACTCACAATGGCGACTCCGAGTTCAGTCGGCGGAAGGCAGCAGGAAGCTTGAAATAGTTGTGACCAACCATCCCTTTCCGGACACTATATCAGTAGCACGCGCCGTCTTGATGCTTCGTGTGATCTAGATTCATCCTCCGGCGTACCACCTGGGCAGAGGCCAGCGAGCAAAATAGAAATACGAAAGAAGAGAAAAGTATGAACAGGCTCCAGGCGGCTCTCACAGACATCTCAGGAGAAACACCCCCATGAAGAATCCAACGACCTCAACCAAGCTCTTAGTCATTCCAGTTTTGGGATTATGTCTACTCAGTTGGATGTTTTCGGCGCCGAGCCGGAGCCTGGCAGTGGCCTCATCTGAGCGTAGCATTGCTCCCGTTTCTGGCGCCGACATCCAAGTCACAGTTCAAGAGGAATTGGCTACCGATGACGGCTCGGCCGAGACCGGAGTGCTGACGGATGGTTTGATCATCGTCAACCGGCTGACGCCTGCGAATTTCCCCGCGACCTTGCAGATCATCCGCATCTTCTTCGCGCCGTTTCAGGGCTTTCCGAATCCGACCGGGTCGCAAATCCGATTGCTCGCCTTCGCCGGAGCGCCTGGCTCCACGCAGCCGGCCAATAATCCAACGCTGCTCGTCAACCAGGTCGTGACGATTCCAGCGGTGTCAGCCAATGGCGGATTCATTGACTTCCCCGTTCAGAACGGCCCGTCTATCAGCGGGGGAGACTTCTACGTCGGCTTCCAGGCGCCGAACCCCACCGGGGGCGTCATCTTCGCTGCTGACGCCAGCGGGCCGCAGCAACAGCGCGCTTTCTACTCCACCAATAACGGGGCGACTTATCAAGGGCCTTTGGTGCTGATCAGTCAACAGCAGTTGATTCCGGTCAATATCCTGATCCGGGCCGTGGTGTCGGAGGAAGCGCCGGCCGGCCCGAGCATCAACGTGCAACCGCCCGCTTTGGATTTCGGGACGGTCGCGCCGGGCGCTACCGCCGAGCAGGCGCTCACGGTGCGCAACACCGGAAGCGCCCCGCTCAGCCTGACCGGCGCGAGCATCAATCATGCGCAGTTCAGTCTCGCCCCGCTCACGCTGCCTCTGACCATCGACCCCGGTGGCCAACAGACGATCACCGTGCGCTTCAACCCGACCGGCAACGGGGCGCAAAGCGGGACGCTCACTATCACCAGCAATGATCCAGCGAAGCCGACCGTGACCGTGCTACTGACCGGGAGCGGCGACACCGCCCCCTTGATTTCGGGCACGCCGCAGACCGGCTCAATCGGGGCTCCCGTCCAAGTTGGGGGCGGCGTCCTCGGCTCGACGCAGTACACGATTCTGGTGCCCAACGGAGCGACGCAGTTGAAGGTGGACCTCACTGGCAATCAGGATGTGGATCTCTATGTGCGCTTCGGGCAAAGGGTCGCGATCTCCAATGGCCGAGTCGCGGCCGACTTCACTTCGGAGACCGACTCCAACTTCGAGTCGGTGACCATCACCCCGGCCAACTCGCCCGCGCTGCAGGCCGGGACCTATTTCATCGCCGTCGGCAATTTCGGACCCGGTGCGGCCAACTTTACGGTGACGGCCACGATCACGGGCGGCAATCAGGTAGCGACCGTCTCAGCCGCCAGCTTCGCCGGAACGGAATTGGCCAGCGAGGCGATTGTGGCCGCGTTCGGCACCAACTTGGCGACGACGACCCAAGTGGCTGCCACGCTCCCACTCCCGACTTCGCTCGCCGGGACGACAGTTAAAGTAACAGATAGCGCCGGCACCGAACGACTGGCACCGCTCTTCTTTGTTTCACCCGGTCAGATCAACTATCAGATTCCACCGAATACTCAGACCGGGGTCGCCATCGTGACCGTGACGAGTGGAGGCGGGACTGTCTCCATCGGAGCGGTCCAGATCGCGACGGTTGCCCCCGGACTATTCTCGGCCAATTCCGACGGCCAAGGCGTGGCGGCGGCGGTGGCGCTGCGGGTCAAGGCTGACAGCTCGCAGAGCACTGAGCCGGTGGCGCGATTCGATCCGGCCCAAGGCAAGTCTGTCTCTGTGCCCATCGATCTGGGTCCGGAGACAGACCAAGTCTTCCTGCTTCTGTTCGGCACCGGGGTTCGGTTCGGCAGCGCTCTCTCGGCCGCGAGCGCCAAGATCGGAGGCGGGGATGCGCAAGTCCTCTATGCCGGGGCGCAAGGAGGCTTCGTCGGATTGGATCAGCTCAATGTCCGCGTCCCGCGGAGCCTTGTTGGGCGCGGAGAGATAGACATCGTGCTCACAGTGGACGGCAAGCCGGCTAATACGGTGCGGGTCAATATCAAATGAGCCTGACCGAAGGTCAATTAGTCTGGGACCCTGAATGCGGCTTCGACGGTGATTTCGTCTCGGCCGCCTCTTTCGGCATGACGTAACTGCGGCGGGCCAGCAGCGCCAGCTTACCTTCGCGTTTCTCGACCTCGGGCGAAAGCTGCACGCGGATGCGCCGGCGTGTGCCGTCGCGGGCCGCGTTCGTCGGCGTGTAGGCCAGCGAGTAGCTGGCCGCGAGATGATCGGCCATCCGCGCAAGCGTCGCCTCCACCTTCTCCGGCGGCGCACCCACGAGTTCGCCGCCCGTCTCTTCGACGAACATCTTGAGACTGCCGGAGCGCAACCCGACGTGGCGTAGGAGGCTGGTCGGCTTCCCTCTGATGCCTTGCTCAATCCGCCCGCTCAGCGTCTGCACCAGGATGCCTGAAACAATCGCCCCCGATTCGAGCACGGCCTGCAACGCCTCTTTCGCCGACCGCCTGGAGAAGTCGATGCTTGCTTCAAGACTCGTCAAAGCGATGATCACGCGACGGCCGGCCGGGTTCGCGGCCTTGGCCATGTAGTTTGCGGCTTCATAGATCGCGGCGTTGAAGTAATGCTGCTCGCTGTGGTGCTGCTTTTCGACGGCCATGACCTGATCGGCGATCAACTGGCGATCACGCGTGAAGGGTTGCTGCAAGGCCACCTTGTTGGAGAAGGTCATGATCGCGACTTCGTCTTCGGCCTTGAGCCGATTCATCGCCGCGATGGTGGCCGCGCGAATCTGCTCATTGAACGGGTTGACGCAGCCAGCACGGTCAACGAGCAGCAAGATCGAGACCGGCAGCTTGTCCTGGCTGAAGTGGGAGATCGTCTGCTCGACGCCGTCCTCAAAGACCGCGAAGTCTTCTTTCGTCAGGTTGCCGACCGCCACCCCATTCTCTTTACGCAGCGGCAGCACATCGACCTTCACTAGGTCGGTCCGGACTTTGATCACTTGCTCGCCCGAGGGTGATTGCCCCCGAAGACTGCCCATCGGGCTGGATGAAACGAACAGCAGCGCGATCAGTAACACAATTGCTCGATACATCTTTGATCCTACCTACAAACTTTTCTGAGGCTCATGGATTTTGTGGTTGCAGCCCCAGCGGGGTGGAATATTTATAGCACGTGCTGGAAAAAGCCCTCAAGCTCCGTCAGGAGCGGAATGTGCGGCTTCAGATCGCGTCGGACTCACTGATCCGACCGAGGGCGATGTGCGCGGCGGCAACAGCAGATACGTTTTCAATGCTGGAATGAGGCGGGCTGCCTCCTCGGCGACCAACCCCGCCAGCAGTCGCGCGCCCTTTTCGTTGAAATGCGTCCGGTCAGTGGCCGGGAACGCAAAGAGCGTGTTGAGCCCCTCGGCCCCCAGCTTCTCAAAAGCTTTCTCGCTCAATGTGTACAGGTCGATGAGCGGCGCATCTTTCTCGCCGGCCACCCGACGACAAGCATCCACATAGGGCAGCAGTTCCTGGGTCAGGTGGCGCCCGTCTTTGTCCCACGTTCCCCGGTGCATGGGCGTGACCAGAATCGGGATCGCGCCCTGTGCGCGGGCGCTCTCGACATATTCCCGCAGATAACTGCTGTAATCCGTCCCGGCGTCGGTCGCCTCCGGCCGTCCCTTGGCGTGCGAATCGTTGTGGCCGAACTGAATCAAAATGTAGTCGGGCTTGAAGGCCAGCACCTGCTCCCAGCGGCCCTCGCTTTTAAAGGTCTTCGTGCTGCGCCCGTTGACGGCAAAGTTCCGGACGGTGACGCGCTTGGGATCAATGAACGCCGGGAAGAGTTGTCCCCAGCCCCGGTGCGGATCGTCCGGCTTGTAGTCGGCCACGGTCGAGTCGCCGACGATGGCGATGCGGACGGCGGCGGCGTTCGCATCAGCCGGAGCGCCTATCGCGCTGCGCGGCGCAGTCAGAGTGAAGAGAAACCAAGGCAGAGCTAGAAGGACAAGCCACATCATGATTCTCCTTGAGTGGAAGGTTAATCCAACCAACCCCTTCCTATACGGTCTCGAATTGAAGGATACGTAACTGTTCCGGTGCGACACGGCTACTCAAGGACAAAAGCTCAATCCCAATGACGCGGCCATCCTTATCGAAGTCTAAAACCACTCCCGGCTCGACCTCTTCAGACTCGACAATGGCTGCCTCATCCAGCCGGAAATAAAGCGCATCATCTGCTTTATCTATTTTCAGCCTCATTTTCTTTTCCTCTGCTTTTTCCCCAAACGGCGGTCAAAGAATTACGGTTACGATGCGATTGGGTTGGACTTTCGGGTCAACGACCACATGCAAAACTCGGCCCCCTCTTTCTTTGATAGTTTTCGTGTAATGCATGTTGTCATCGCCCCCTTTTCGCTTTTTGTTCGGGCTATTTATTGTGCGCCAAACCCACTCTTCGAGAATGTCCCGCTCGACGAGCATGTCTCTGGCGTGCGTCGAAAACTCAATGTCGGGCATTTGTGCGTTTACCCATCCTTCAGTTATCTCAACTCTGCCTCATCCTTCACCACCACCTCGTAATGCCTGACGGTCTGTTTAGGGGTGCCAAAAAATAGAGTGAGGGGGAATTTCTCCCTTTCTCGCCTGACGCCACCGCTTGTATGAGACAACATTCGGGTCGAGGTACGCCGTTCCATCGCGCAGCTTGGTAGTCCCCTCAGAGATCGTGACATAAGTTTCCGTGCGACGGCTCCCAGTGATGACGTTCTCTCTGCTGCCGACGTATTTCCAATCTGGGTCCGCCGTATGGTGTCCGTTCAGCTTCGCCAGCATGATGTGGACAAATAGGATGTCGCCCGTCACTGCGGCGATCTGAAAACATCCCACCAGATGCCAGCCCGAATGTCCATTATGACTTTCGCCACCTTTACCGAGCTTAATCGTGGTCTTTACTTCTAACCCGACGGTCTGCCTGGTCGCCGGATCGGTCGCCACCAGATCAGGGTATACCTGATGTAAGTTATGTTTGAAAGGGGTGAGCGTGGAGAATGAGTTGCACAACAGGTTGGATGCCAGGCCGCTAAAATTGTTCCCCTGCAGGTAGTGAACTAAGGGCTGGGCGCCGATGGAGAGCAGCGAGGCGTTAATGAGGTGGATGATCCGCTGCGTCTCGTTCAGCGCATCCCTCAGGTGATCCATCGTCAGCGGCCCCGGCAGCGGGACCCCGCTTCTGAAATACTCTGGATTCACCTGGGGCGCGGGGGAAAAGATTTTCTCGGTAAAGGCTGCCTGGACCAACTCGGACAGGCTGAGCCGTAGCGCTTTACTGATGGAGTCGAGCACTCCAAGGCTGAAGTTTTCCCGGCCATTCTCGACGCCGGAGAGGTACTGATAAGTAATCCCACTCGCGTGCGCTAACTCTTCCTGTGATATTCTTTTCTCTTCGCGCAGCTTGCGGATATACTGTCCGATGACCTTTTTCGCATCCATGACGAATTGCTTTATCGCAGAAATCTGATAAAATGTCTTTCAACTATAGTTGAACTGCCATGCCATACCGATTGCTTCATCAGAATTGTCTCGATTGGTTCCGTAGCCAGCCGGCCCACTCGATTCACGCTGTTTGCACAGATCCACCTTACGGGATCGTTGAATTCTCTGATCGTGAACTAGCTAAGCTCCGCGCTGGGCGCGGGGGCATCTGGCGAATCCCGCCAAAGCTGAACGGAAGTCTGCGCGCCCCCCTTCCCCGTTTTACCGTCTTGACCGCCGAGCAGCAAAAAGCCCTGGCGCAGTTCTTTTACGAGTGGGGGCACCAGGTCATCAGAGTCATTGTCCCTGGTGGCCATGTCATCGTCGCCGGGCACCCGATTCTGCAATACCACGTGCAGGGGGCGATGGCACTCGCCGGGTTTGAAGTCAGGGGGGCCATCATCAGAATCTATCAAGGCTTTCGCGGCGGAGATCGTCCGAAGAATGCGGAGAGAGAATTCCCTGATGTGTGTGTGACTCCCAAAGGCGCTTACGAGCCTTGGATGTTATTCCGCAAGCCTATCTGTGAAGACACGGTGGCAGCCAACCTTCGCAAATGGGGGACTGGCGGACTGCGCCGGTTGGAAGGCAGTAAGCCACTCCCGGAGGTGATCTTGAGCGGCAAAACTCCCAAAGCTGAGGAGAGGGTTGCCGATCACCCCTGCCTCAAGCCCCAGCATTTTTTGCGGATCATCGTCCGCTCACTGCTCCCTCTGGGGGAAGGGATCGTCGTGGACCCATTTATGGGGTCAGGGTCAACGATTGCGGCGGCCGAAAAGATCGGTTACCAATCCGTCGGCCTTGAGGTAGATGAGCAGTATTATCAGCTTGCGCTGGAGGCTGTCCCGCGGCTGTCCGCGCTCTATTCATCATTCAGTGGTCAAGTGCTTGAGCGCCCCGACCCCAAACCGGTTGCTGCCCAGGAACCTGAGGAGCAGATGCTCTTTCAATGGTTCGATTCAGCCGGCCTGTAATCGCGCCACAGCCACCGCAACGAATCCGGCAGAATGACCCGCCTGTGCCTAACGCTTTGGCCTCACCCCTGCCTCCCTTGCGGTTGAGAGCTACAATCGGTGTCAGGTTGCGCTCTCATTTATGGGCCTCCATGTACGCCCTCAGCAAAGAGTTGATTTGCGTCTGGTAGCCCGGTCCCCGTTCACGAAACCAGTCTAGCACATCCTGATCGAGCCGGATGGTGAGTTGTGCTTTGCGCGTTACTGGTTTGAGTCCGCGTCGGACAATGGCGCGGGCAAACATTGCAGGCGTCAATTCTGGGCTGTCGGTCAGGTCAATGTCCTGGTCAGACATCCTCTTCAAACGGTTCCAGTCCGTCCGTGATTTCCTTGAAGTAACTTTCTTCTTCATAGCTCGTTGCCTTTCGGGCTGAGATGATGCGGATCGTGTCGTCGGTCTCGGTATGCACGACCACCAGCACCACTCCATTAATCAGGCCGAGGGTCACGAAGCGATTTTCCCCGTAATCAAACCGATCATCGAGAACGGTCGCCGTTTCCCCTTGAAACAGCGGTTCGAGATCCGCAAAGTCAACCCCGTGTTTGTGGAGGTTGGACTCGCGCTTGGCTTCGTCCCACTCGAGTATCATGAAGAAATTGTAGCTACGTCGCGTAGCTACGTCAATCCTGACCTAAAGTTTGCCACCCGTCAGATTCGGCATATTGAGTTCTTTATAGCCCGGCGGGATGGTGAAGAGCGAATCATCCAACGGTTTCCGTTCGATCTTGGTGGCTTCCATCGTCATCTTCGCCTTGCCGTCCTCCATCGTGGCGAGCTTTAAAGGAAACGCGCCGCCTTGGAGGAGCTTCACCCATTCCGGATGGGCTGCCGCCGCGGCCAGGAGTTTGGGATTGAACATGAGGCTCTTCAACGAGCCGCCGCTCCCTCCCATTTGACCTCCCATGCCGAAGTAGCCGAGCCCTTTCGCCACGCACATGTCGATGTTTTGCTTCTCGCCCATCAACCAGTGCTCGCACTTGTAGCCGGCCACCGTTTCTTGTTTGCCGGTGGGGGTGAGCTTGGGAAACTTCGTCTCTTCTTCTTCACCTTTAGCTTTCTTCATCTCCTTGGCCGCTTCCTTCAAGCTTTCGGCCGATTCCTTTAGGTCCATCGTCATGTACATTTTCCGCGCCGGTATCAGCGTCGTCATTTTTCCCGCTTGTAGATCCCACAGCATCACCCCCGACCCTTCAGGCAGATTGGGAAGTTTCGTCTCGATGCGAGTGTGCTGACCTTTGAGGAAGTAGGTCATCTCCATTCCTTTTTGGTTCTCGGTCTCCATCTTCATGGCAATGGTGCCTTCAAACTCTCCGCCACCACGCGCTCCAGAGGAGGCTGCCGAAGGGGCGGAGGCGGTGGAATTATCCGATGAAGTCGGTTGCCCAGTCTTGCTGCAAGCGGCAGCCAAGACCGCAATCCACAAGAGTGTGATCAAGAGAAGCGTCTGGCATATGTCAGTGGTCCTTCGTCGAAACATAAATACTCTCCTTCTTGGCTTGGTGTGCCTAACATAATCGTTGAGTAGGTGCGGTCCAAGTCGATGCCGGCGCCAAAGGTACTCATGGGCCGGGCTTGTAATCGCGCCACAGCCAGCGCAGCGAATCCGGCAGAATGGCTCGCCCGTGCCGGTCACTGTGGAAGCCGTGGCCGAATTCGAAATGATAGTCGTAACCGGCGAAGGCCAATGACTTCGCCATCTGCTGATTGGCCAGCGGCCAGTTGCCGTGCAGGTTGTCCAGGTCGTTCTCGCCGTCCTGAAGAAAGACGCGGATCGGCTTCTTCGGCGTCTTGCGGATCATCGCCGCGTAGTTGTGGCCGCCTTCGCGCAGCGTCGTGCCGCTCGCGATGTTGGTGAAGCTGCCGACCCAGGAGAGCACTTTGCTGAATTCGTTCGGCCGTTCCCATGCTACGGTGAAGGCGCAGATGCCGCCGCTGCTGATTCCGCCGATGGCGCGGCTGGCGGCGTCGTGGCGCAGCTTCACGGTCTTTTCGACCTCCGGCAAGATTTCTTCGAGCAGGAAGCGGGCGTACTGGTCGGAGAGCGTGTCGTACTCGAAGCTGCGGTTCGAGGTCCGGCCGTCGGCTCGCGTGCCGGGCGAGATGCAGACGGCGACCGTCACCGGCAGGTCGCCCTTGGCGATCAGATTGTCGAAGACCGGCGGCACGTAGTTCTTCGCGTTCTGTCCATCCTGGAAGACCATGACGCAGGCCGGATTCTCGGGCCGATATTGCGCGGGGACGTAGACCCACCAATCGCGCGTCGTGCCGGCGAAGATTTTGCTCTCCCACTTCGGCTGCTGGGTGAGCTTGCCCTTGGGCACGCCGGGCTTCTCGACGCTGTCGGGGTGAGTGGTGTAGACCTCAAGCTGGCCGCCGCCGTGCTTCTGGTTGCCGATCTCGTAGTGCCAACGCATGGCTTGGCCCCAGGAGAGAGTGGTCACGGCCGCGTAGATGTCGGTTGTCCCCACTCGCGCGAGCGGGAGCGTGAACTTGCCGTCATCAGAGACGACTTTCGGGGCGGCAGCGGCTGCCGGCGCTTCCAACGCCCAGGCCACGGTCAGGTCGTCGGTCTTGGTCGTCGCGCCTTTCGGCAGATTGTCTTTGCCGAAGTAGCTCCGAATCCGCTCGGCCAGTTGCTGCGCTTCTGCGCCGGTCGGCTTTGCGGCGAGGGCCGATTCCAGTGACCGCGGCGTGAGCGGCGTCTCTTGCTGGGCGACGATGGCTGAAACGAGCAGCAGTCCGAGCACGATGGTGGTCCACGATTTCATCTTTGAGTCTCCTTGGGAAATCCCTGGGTGCGCACGCTTCCAGCGTGCCCGGTCTCCGGCAACGGCGCGCTCAACAAAGGCAAGCACGCTGGAAGCGTGCGCACCCAGGGCGATTCTACTCTGTCTTCTTAGTCGGGCGACGACGGGCGCGCAGGTAGACGCGGACTTCGTCGTTGCGGGGATTGACGACATAAACCGAGACGCGGCCGTCGGGCAGTGTCTGGATGATGGCCGGCGAATCGAGCGCCGTCAGATACCAGCCGGGCGGCAGCACCACGGTGTTGCGCAGGCGGCCGAAGCTGCGATCCCAGACCAACTCTTCGCCTTCGAGGTAGTAGCTCTTCGGGTCAGCGTAAGTCTCTTTGAGGCGCAGCCGGTTGGTGGTGCCGCTCGCCAGGGGGCGGGCGAGGTAGGTCACCACGACTTCCGTGTCATCCTTGATGTCGCGCAGCGGGAGCTTGCGTTCGATGACTTGCTTGCCGGCGAGAATCTCCCACTTCAAACTCTCGCCGCTGTCGAGATCGATGCTCTCGGGGTCGGTCACATGGCTGCCGGCACGGACGATGTTGAAGTAGTACTTCTCGCCCGCGCTGCGCACCGTGTAGTCGTGCGTGATGCGGAAGGCGTGAGATTCGGGCGCTTGCAGCTCGTAGAGGATCTCCCGGTCCTGGTAGGCCCGCTCGGTCCGTGATGCGCTTTGGGCAGAGACTCGCCCACGCCAGGAGGGCGAGAGCCAGCCAACTGCCAAGATGATGGCGAGCAAGCCGATTGGCAGGCAGGTAAATTGTCTCCGCAGGCTTCTCATTGTGACACCTCCGCTTTCTTGCTGGCTGCCGGCAAGCGCCGCGCTTTGATCGTCACTTCCAACGGGCCGCCGCTGCCCGGATTGACGAAAGTCAGCTTCAAGCGGCCGTCCGGCTCCGCGAGCACCTGCGTGGCCACCGACGAGGAGACGATCTCGTAACCGGCCGGGAGCACGACGCTGTTGCGGGGAATGGAGAGCGACCGCTTGAAGACGATCAGGTCGCCTTCGGTGTAGTAGCTCTTCTCGTCCTTGTAGGTCTTGATGATCGCCAGTCGATACTCGCCGCGGGCGGGCACCGCGTGGGCCAGATGGACTTTGATGTACTGGCCCTCAGGGCTGAAGCTCTCGCCCGGCGCATCACTCTTGGCCTGCGTGCCGCTGACGACCTCGAATTTCAGCGGCTTGCCGGTGGCCGAGTCGATCACTGATTCATCCGACGCTTCGCTGCCGGGGCGAATCTGGTTGAAATGGAAACGCGCGCCGGGCTTGGTCTCCGTGACCTCGTAGTAGATTTTGAATTGATGGCTCTCGGGCGCGAGCAGTTCATAGCGGGTGTAGGTATCCGCGGAGATATACTGCGCCGAGGCGCTGGCGTCGATGGCCATCAAGATCAAGAGCGCGGCTAGAGCGCGAAGCAGGTTTGGTCTCATGGTTTGGGCCTCCTGGGCTTGTTATGAGGGGCGCAGTCTATCATTGAGCGATGGAATTTTCTATGGCTTGGCGAAATGTGGATCGCCATCAGATGGACCGCGGATGGCGCGGATCGAGCGGATCAACGCGGATTAGTTCTTTGGGTCGATCTGTGGACATCCGCTCGATCCGCGTTATCCGCGGTCTATCTTTTGTTCCTATCTTGCTTGTTTCGATTTAAGTGACAAGCTGCCACCCCACTGCTCTCTCACCCGCGACACATTGCCGCCCCGCAGGCTGCTCTCACAGGCGGTAATCAGAGAGCTTGATTACTTAGCTTCACTAATCACAGCCCTTAGCCGGTGGCGCAGCTCTCAGTATCACAGCCTAGCTTGCGGAATGTCGTTTGCCGTGCGTCAACAGGCAAGTGGGCAGACTGGCCAGCAACACCAGCTCACTTAGTACTCTGTCATCGGTTGGGCCGGGGTGCCAAGGCTTCTCAGGGCAAGGGGCCCCTGGCTCTCTCTCATAGAGATTATCGGTTTTAAGTCGAGCTAGGTGACCGATAATGTCTATGGTTGGTAAGTAAAAGTCCGGGTTGTTTAGTTGAGCGTGAGTTGCCGGCAGCATTGACGCTTGCTCCCCACGTTGATAGTCACCTAAAACCAGAATCGATTTCGTAGAGGTCTGTGCCAATCTCTCCTTCTCCGAACGGCTTCGTCCGCTCATCTCTGGCCCTTGGCCAACAGCGACGTCGTCGATAAACCGACGGAGGTCCATACCATCTCATCCTTAATTAAGCGTCGCCTCAATCCACGAGGATTGACGCTCCAGAGCCTGCTTTCTCTGAAGAGCGCGTCCGCAAACCCAAACGATCTTTGATCAGAACTTTTCTACCGACAGGCCGCTGGTGGGCGGTCTCAGGTGAATTTTACCGTGCCCCGTCTCGAACACGGCGAGGCTTGCGGAGGAGGATTCCAACGCTTCACCTACAGCGAGCGAACTATACTCAGCGTGTCGCCTTTCTGTCTTTGGCCGTGCTATTGGTTGGTGCCGCCTTGCTCAGTTACCATAGCCGGGCCGCGCGCGTGAGCGCTTCCAGCGCGGCTCCCACGCCTAAGCTCTCAATCGCGTCTCCACTGCCAGCGCCCACTTGCGTGCCGCCGCCCGCGGGGCTGGTGAGTTGGTGGCCCGGCGAGGGCAACGCGAACGACATCTTCGGCTCGAACAACGGCACGCTGGTCAATGGGACAACATTCGCCGCCGGTAAGGTCGGGCAAGCCTTCAGCCTCGACGGCGCAACCGACTACGTCCAGGTGCCGAATCACTCCGCGCTCGAACCGGCGACGGCGATCACGGTTGATTTCTGGTTCAATGCGAGCAGTCCGGGAGCCAATGCGTATCTGCTCTCGAAGGGGCAACAGGGTTGTTCGTTTGCTTCTTACTCATTCAATCGTGTGGGCGGCAGCGGCGGTCTGTTCTTCGACGTGCACACGGCGAACAATCTGCTGGCCCGGTCGCCCGAATCCGCGAACACGATCTTCGATGGGACCTGGCATCACGTCGCAGGCACTTACAATGACTCAACGGTGCGGCTCTTCGTGGATGGCGTGGAACAAGGCAGCGGCACGGCGGCGAGCGGCAACCTGGTCTACGGCCTCTCGACGAACAACGATCTGGTCATCGGCCGGTACGATCCTGGCAACACCTGTGGCGCGGATGTCTACAACTATGATGGGCTGATCGATGAGATTGAGATTTTCAACCGCGCGCTCTCAGTCTTTGATCACCGTCAGTGCCTTCTTGCAGGGCAAGATCTTCAACACCGCGACCGTCGTGTCGAGTGTGCCGGATCCGCTGCCGGCCAACAATTCGGCTCAGGTCGCGACCACCATCAATCCGTGATCCGGCGGTGAGCGGGCGGTGAGGCGGCAGAGTAAAAACCGCGCAACAGGCGGAAGGCGCGAAAACTTTTGAACCCATGCTTCGCGTCTTCCGCCTGCTGCGCGGCTTTTTTACTGATCAGAACACTCGCCTCACGATCTCCCCAAAACTGCTCCATGCTCTCGCTCAATGCCTGACAGCTTCTCGGCGGGCGGTGATGCCAATGAAGAGATCAACCAGTCGAATCGCCAGCCACACGGGTGACAAGCTGTCACCTGACGACCCTGGTGCGCGTGGCAAATTGCCGCTTCGGAGGCCCAGGTCAGGCGACCTCATCACGTAACTGGATGGTCCATCTTAATTGATCGCAGTAGTTAGTTGACGAGCGCACGCCTTTAGGAGTCCGGTCCAACTTGCGGAATATCAGTTGCTCCATCCTTAGTCCTACTGTCGGAGTTCGCCGGCAATTTTGATGATCAGAGTGAAAGCAGGTCTGGTTTAGCGATGGACCGCGAGGCACAGTGATGCGGTCACTACCTTTAGGAGGAAAATAGAGATGAAAGCAGGTTGGTTCAGACCCCTGATGCTGTTGGCGCTGTTAGTCAGCCTCTGTCTGATTTCAGTCTCCTTCGCCCGTGATTTTAAGTTCTTTGGCAGTGTCGAGAGCCTGCCCGCCTCGGGCCTGGTCGGCGACTGGAAGGTGAGCGGGCGCACGGTGCACGTCGCCGCCACGACGACCATCGACCAGAGTCGCGGCAAGGTCGCCCAAGGCGCCTTCGTCGAGGTCGAGGGGACGGTCCAAGCAAACAACTCGATCAATGCGACTAAGATTGCGGTCCTCCCGCCTCCGGAGTTTGAGATCCATGGCAGTGTCGAGAGCCTGCCTGCTTCGGGCTTGATCGGCGACTGGAAGGTGAGCGGGCGCACGGTGCACGTCACGGCGACTACGACCATCGATCAGAGTCGCGGCCAGGTGGTCAAGGGCGCTTCCGTCGAAGTCAGGGGGACATTCCAAGCGGACTTTTCGATTACTGCGACTAAGATCGCGGTGCAGCCGCCGCCAACTCCCAGGCCATTCGAGTTCCTTGGCACCATTGAGACCCTACCTGCCTCAGGCTTGACCGGCGACTGGAAGGTGAGCGGGCGCACGGTGCACGTCACCGCCGCCACGACCATCGATCAGAGTCGTGGCCAAGTGGTCAAGGGCGCCTTGGTCGAGGTCGAGGGGACAGTCCAGACCGATAACTCGATCAACGCGACGAAGGTTGTGGTGAAATCGCCTCAGGGGCCGGGTAATCCGGCTAACTTCGAGTTTCGTGGCGCGGTTGAAGCGCTGCCGACCACGGCCAACTTAGTCGGTGATTGGAAAGTGGCCGGGAAGGTAGTGCATGTCACAGCCACCACGGTCATCGAGAAGAATAATACCACCATCGCGGTGGGCACCAACGTCGAAGTCGAGGGAACACGCCTGGCGGATGGCTCGATCAATGCGACCAAAATCGAGGTGAAGCCGCCGATGAGCCCCAGACCTGCCCCACCTTTCATCCTCAGAGGCACGATTGATATGCTTCCCACCGCGGCCAATTTCGTCGGCGACTGGAAGGTGGCCGGGAAGACTGTCCACGTCACTGCCACCACGGTCATTGATCACACGCGTGGCGCTGTAGCCAAGGGCGCTTACGTCGTGGTCAAAGGAGCGCTTCAGGCCGACGGCTCGATCAACGCGACTAAGATCGTGGTCACACCTCCGCCAACTCAACTGGCCAGCAGCGAGGCCGCCCAAGCGGCAGCCGCCAACGTGGACCTCTACAGCACGATTGAGGGGCTCCCCGATACTTTTGGTTTTGCCGGCAATTGGGAGGTGGGTGGCGTGACCGTCCATGTCACTTCAGCCACGCGCCTCGTGCAGGAGCATAGCATGGTCGCCTTCGGCGCTTACGTGGCGGTCGAGGGGTCGCTCCAGGCCGACAGCTCGATCAATGCCACGCGCATCGAGGTGATGAGCAACACCGCCGCTTCGGTTGATGCGGCGGGCTACACTCGCTCAGCCGCACCTGGCCAAATCCTCGCCGTCTTCGGGGCGGGCGTCTCCTCAGGGGCCAGCCTCTCACTTGCCCGGAGCGTGCCGCTGCCGACGGAGCTGCAGAACGTCTCCGTCCGGGTTAACGGCCTGCTCGCCCCGCTCTTCTTTGTGAGCGCGAATGCGACGGGAGCTTTCCAGATCAACTACCAGCTTCCTTACGAGGCGCTGCCCGGCGAGGCGCTGGTCGAGGTGATGGACGACAGTACGCCGGTGGCCAGTGAGTTCCTCGTGGTCAGCGAGGCCGGGCCGGGCATCTTCACGCGCTCCTCGGATGGCCGCGGCCAGGCCATCGTTCTCAATCAGGACTTCTCGCTCAACGGGGATCCGGGCCGCTATCAGGATGCCAAGCCGGAAGGTCGTGGCCGGGTCATCGTCGTCTTTGCGAACGGGCAAGGCGGAGAGTTAATTGATGCCGCGACGCTCGGGCTGGCGAGTATGGCCTCAGGGGACATCGCTCGTGGCCTCTATCTGACGGCGCTCAATCCGACCGTGACCATCGGCGGCGTACCGGCCAGGGTGGAGTTCAGTGGGTTGGCGCCTGGCTTTGTCGGACTCTGGCAGCTTAACATTGTGATCCCGGAGGACGCGCCGGTGGGCGATGCAGTGCCGCTGGTGATCACGATGGATGGATGGACGAGCAACACCACGACGATTGCAGTCTATTAGGGCGGCAGGGCACGCCGCCTTAATTCGCCGCCAAAACAGGGGCAGGCGCCGAGCCGGCACAGCGCCGCAGATGGGAATCCCATCTGCGGCGTCTCTTGGCGCTCTCTCCTGTCTTGGCGGTGTTTCGTGTGTTATTTTGTCTGCTGGTGAGCGAGTATGTTTCTTTATCTCATCGGTCCGGGTCAGTCGGGAGATGCCACGGTCAAGCACGTGGCATTTTTCAATTAGCACAAATCGGTCTCAAAGATGTCTCAAGCCGAACCCAACCCGGGCAAGCCGGAACCAAACACCAAGGGACAAAGGATCAAAGGATCAAAGGTTTTCATGAGTTTCAATGCTTTGATCCTTTGCCCCTTCGATCCTTTGTGTTGGAAAGTTTTGCCAGAGACAGCCAACATTTCATGGCTGAGACTCTAAGGGCTCTCCCAAAACGGATCGCACATGACGGGGCAACGAGCCAACCAGGCCCTCTGGAGTATCGCCATCATCATCGTCTCAACGGCGGTCGGGATGGCGGTGGCCTGGCGTGCGCCGGGCTTCAGTCTCTACGCGCGTGACCGGCTGATGCAACTGCGCGGCCCGCTCGCGCCGCCCGATGACATCGCCATCATTGCGATTGACGAGGCGAGCATCGCCCGCTTCGGCCGCTTCCCGTGGCCGCGCTCGCTTGCCGCAAGCGCGCTCGACCGCATCGTCGGCGCTCATCCGAAGGCGGTCGCTCTTGACGTTCTCTACAGCGAGCCGACGACGAGGGATGACGATGACCGACTCGCCGGCGCGATCAAGCGTGTAGGCAACGTGGTTGTCGCCGCGCAGCTCGTGGAAGCGGCTGAGAGGCCGGGCACGCGTCGCGCCGCCTGGCTGCGACCGCTGCCAGAGATCGAGCGCGCGGCGTCGGGCGTCGGGCACGTCAACGTCTTGACCGAATCGGATGGGGCGGCGCGCTGGCTGCTTTTGCGTGAAGCCGATGACGAGGGGCGGGCGCTGTGGGCGATGGCGGTCGAGACGGTCCGCGTCGGCGATGGCGTGAGCGCGGCCGAGGCGCATGAGCTGCCGCACGCCATCGCCATCGGCACGCGGACGTTGCCCGTCGAGCGTGACGCCCGCACGATAGTCATGGCCGCACGCGACGGGAGCGCACGCCTTGAGACGTTGCCCGCTGACCGGATGGCGATTGATTACATCGGCCCGGCCGGATCGTTCGCGCGGCGCACCTACAATTTCTCCGATGTGATCGATGGGGGCGTCTCGCCGGAGGTGTTTCGCGACAAGTATGTGCTTGTCGGCGCGACAGCCGCGACGCTGGGCGAGCGGGTAGCCTCGCCCTTCGTTCACCGCGACAGCGCCGATGGCAACCAACACGGCACGCTGATGCCGGGCGTTGAGGTCTTGGCCAATTCGATCAACACGATTCTCCGGGCGCGCTTCTATCGCGAGACGCCCGATTGGATCGCCGCGCTGTGTACGGCGCTAGTGGCGGCGGCGGTGCTGGGTCTGCTCGCCATCGGGCAAGGGCGCTTCGAGGCGGCCAAGCAATTGATCGCCCTCGGCGGATTGCTCGGGGTGATGCTGGGCCTCGCCTATGCTGCGTTCGCGTGGTGGCTGATCGTCCTGCCGGTGGTGCCCTCGTTGGTAGCCTTCGCCGCCGCCGCGCCGCTCGGACTGCTGCGCCGCTCGCTGCGAGTGAGCGTCGATCTAGATGCACAGATCGCCGAGTTGGCGCGGGCGGGCGCGCACCTCGCGCCATCTGCCACTGGTCCGGCGAGCGCCAGCCACTTGGGGGCCAGCCCGGCCGCGCTGATCGCGCAGCTCTCAGCGGCCGATGCGGTGGCGATCTTCGTGCGCGACGGAACGAAGGCGCGAAGTTTCCGTCTCGCCGCTGCGCACGGCCTGCCCATCGTCCCGTCGCTCGTGAAGAGCCGCCGCCGCACCCCTTCGATCACCATCTCGCCGCGCCCTTCAATCGCCGAGGCTACCGCAAATGATGAAGCGGCCTCGACCTATTTTTCAGGCGACCAGGATGACCGCTCTCGCGCGGGCCGGCGGGCGCGTGTGCTGCGGCTCGGTGACGCTGATGACCCGGCGGGCGCACTCATCCTCGCCCATCCTGTCGAGCGCGAGCCAGGACGTGAGGTGCTGCGCTTGTGCGTGGAGATGGCGACGGGTTACGTCGCTGCCCTGGCCGATGCTGCACGTCAGGCTGACGAGTCTCTCGCATCAAAAAAGCTCTGGTGGAGATGGCCGCGCGGCGTCGAATGGAAGGCGCGGGCATTGGGCGTGCTGAACGAGCGGCTGCTCGCCCGCGCACGCTTCGTGGACCGGAGCCTGCGCTCGATTGAGGATGGTCTGATCGTCGCCGGCGTAGATGGTCGCATTGCGTTCGCCAACCCGCGGGCGGCTCAGGTCTTCGGCCTGCCGGAGCGCGCTCTGGTCGGCAGCGACCTCTTCGAGCGGATCAGCGAGAGCGAGCATGGCTCATCCATCTCCGACGAGGCGAGAATGGAGCGCGTCAGAAGAGAAACCCTGGTGCGGTTGGTCGTCGAACGGGTGCCCGTCGAGCGAGAGCTCACCATCGGCGAAGCCCCGGCGCGGCACTATCTGATGCGGCTCTCGGCGGTCTGCGCGGGAGACGAGAGCACGGGGGCGGTGCTCGGGATCGTCGCTTCGCTCTCCGACATCACCAAGCAACGCGAACTGCAACAGACGAGGAACGATGTCGTGGCGTTGGTCACGCACGAGCTGCGGACGCCGCTGACCGCGATTCAGGGGATGAGCGAAGTGCTCGCGCAGTTCGAGGTGGAGGCCGACCGCCGCCGCGAAATGCACCTGGCCATCAACGAGGAAGCCAAACGCCTGGCGCGATTGATTGACGAGTATCTGGACCTCACGCGGCTCGAATCGGGCGCGCGCCCGTTGCGGCTCACCCCGGTGCGCCTCTCGCCGCTCGTCGAGCGTGCGCTGCTGATGCTCGACCCGCTCGCGGCGCAGCGCGAGGTCCGCATCATTCGACGCCTGGCGCCGAACCTGCCCGCGCTGCTCGCCGACGCGGACCTCATCGCCCAGGCGGTGACGAACCTGGTCGCCAATGCGATTAAATACAGCCCGGCTAAAACCGAGGTCATCGTCGAGGCTCACGCCGACGGCGACGCTGTGCGGATCGAGGTCGCGGATCATGGCTACGGCATTCCGGCTGACGCCCTGCCGCGCATCTTCGAGAAGTTCTACCGCGTGCCGCGCCTCGAAGACGCGGATGTGCCGGGCACCGGCCTGGGCCTGGCGCTCGTGCGCGAAATCGCGGAACGGCACGGCGGGCGGATCACGGTTGAGAGCGAGCCGGGCGTCGGCTCGACCTTCTCACTGCGTCTGCCACTCTCGCCTCGGGAGACGAGAGAGCCCTGATCAGGAGAGCGCGAATTCAGGAAGGAGAAGCATTTTCCATTTTCCATTTTCCATTTTAGATTTGTCATTTGACATTGATTGAGTAGCTCGCCAGGCAATGACCGATGACCAATGACCAATGAAAAATGGAAAATGGAAAATGGAAAATGCTTCTCCCCGTTGGAGCTTGGCGCCGCGGTTGCTCAAAGCTTGACGGAAATCGCTGCCGCTGTGTATGCTACGCGCAGCGATGATCAAGCTGGCCCGCTCTAGTGCCGTGAGCTGCCACTGACCTAAAGATGAAGTAGCGCCAAATCAACCGATGTCCACCTGACCATTACGACCGAGCAGTCGCTGAGCGCAAAGATGCCCAGACCGCCCCACATCCTCGTTGCCGACGACGAGCCTGCGATCCGGTTGATGCTGGAGACCGGGCTGACGCTCAATGGCTTTCGCGTGACCTGCGCGCGCAGCGGGCGCGAAGCGTTGGAGGCGGCACGCACCTCCGCCTTCGACGCGGTCGTCTGCGACATCTACATGCCTGACGGCGATGGGTTGGCGGTCGTGCCTGAGCTACGCGCGATCAGCCCGACCACGCCGATCATCTTGATGACCGCGCAAGGCTCGGTCGAACTGGCCGTGCGCGCCGTGTCGGAAGGGGCGAGTGACTTCATTGCCAAACCGTTCGAGGTCGCCGCGCTCGCCGCGCTCATCCGACGCTACCATGACGCGCGCCGCGAGGCTGAAGCGTCCGCTCCATCCGAGAGCGAAGCGCTGCTTTCAGAGCTGTCACACTCGGGCTTGATCGGGCGGAGCCCGGCGATGGTGGCGGTCTACAAATTGATCGCCCACGCCGCGCGCACCGATGCCGCGGTGCTGGTGACGGGCGAATCGGGAACGGGCAAAGAACTGGTCGCCCGCGCCATTCACGATTTCAGCGCCCGGGCGGGCGGTCCATTCCTCGCCGTCAACTGTTCGGGGCTGACCGAGACGCTGCTCGAAGCCGAGCTGTTCGGCCACACGAAGGGCGCCTTCACCAGCGCGCTGAAGGATCGGCCGGGATTGTTTGAAGCGGCCGACGGCGGGACGCTCTTTTTGGACGAACTGGCTTCGACCAGCGCGACGTTTCAAGCGAGCCTGCTGCGCGTGCTCCAATCCGGCGAGGTGCGGCGTGTCGGCTCGACCGAGACCCGCCGGGTCAACGTCCGCGTGATCGGAGCGAGCAATGCCCCGCTGCGCGAGATGGTCGCCGGGGGCAGCTTCCGGCTCGACCTCTTCTACCGCTTGAGCGTCCTGGCCATCGAGCTTCCGCCGTTGCGCCAGCGGGCGGGCGACATCGAGCTTTTGGCGCACCACTTTCTGCGCCGCGCCAGTGCCGCAGGGTCTCGGTCCCTGCACCTGATGCGAGAGGCGGCCGAGGCGCTGCGCGCGTATTCATTCCCCGGCAACGTGCGCGAGTTGGAGAACGCGCTGACCCACGCCGTCGCACTCTGCTCGAATGGGCTGATCACGCGCTCCTGCTTGCCGTCGCATATCGCCGCCGCGGGCGCTGCGGCCGCCGGATCGCCGAGTGCGGCTGAGGTGGAGCACACGCTCTTGGCCGACCGGCCGACGATGGACGAACTGCAACGCCGCTATCTCCAACTCGTGCTCGGCGAGGTCGGCGGTAATCGCCGCCGCGCGGCCGACGTGCTCGGGCTCAATCGCCGCACCATTCAGCGGCTGATCGCGCGCTACCACCTCGATGTGCCGGCGGACGTGGAGATCGAAGCCGAGGCTGACACTGAGGCCGGCGATCAGGACTTTGACGAAAGGACGCTAGAGAGAGCTTGACTCATCCAGCCTGCCAGATCATTCGCTGTCGACGAGCGCAGCCGCGGCTCGGCACCCTCGGGCGCGTGTTGTTGCTGATCGCAGCGACGCAGATGCTGTCAACGGTCGTCTGCGCCCAAGGCGCGGCGGTCGAAGCGCGGGTCGCCAGTGTGAGCGGGCGCGTCCTGGTCTCTGGCCCTGCTCGCCCGACTCTTGCCCTCGCACGTGGCCGCTCGTTAGCGCCGGGTGATGAGATCGACACGCGCGGCGGCGGGCGCCTGGTCATCGAACTGAGCGACGGCAGCCAGGTGATCGTACAGCCCGGCTCGCTCGTCGTGCTCAAGGATTACGCGTCCGCCAGCTCCTTGCGCGAATTGCTGGAGGTCCTGGTCGGGCGCGTGCGCGTCAAGGTCAATCACTTCGGCGGGCGACCGAACCCGTACCGCGTCAACAGCCCGACCGCCTCGATCGCCGTGCGGGGCACCGAATTCAGCGTCGCCGTGGAGGCGAGCGGCGACACGCAGGTCGTCGTCTACGAAGGTCTCGTCGAGGTCGCCAGCTTCACCGATCCGCTGCGGCCGGTGCTGGTCGAGCCGGGCCACGGCGCCATCATCCGGCCCGACGGGGACATCCGCCTCTTCGTCCCTGGCCCGAACGGCGAACGAGTCGAGCAAGACGACCGCAACCAAAGCAAGAACCAAAACGCTAAGGTCGCCCCGAGGAATAGACGCGGCCCAAGCTCCTCGCGCTTCGGACACGGAGCGCACGACAATCAGCAGCCAAGCATGAACCAAAACGTGAGGGGCGGCTTCGGCGGCGGACGTAATCAAGCCGCTACGGGCAATGCCGCCGAAGCTTATGAGCGATACCTCGACAGCATCATCGCACCGGCCACCCTCCCGTTCGTCTCGCGGTTTGCGGCCTTCCCCGACGCGCATCTCGACAGCCTGGAGAACCCATCCTATGCGACCGAGTTTACGACGGCCGAAGGACGCCTCCTCTTCCTGCCGTCGTTGAGCGGACCACAAGGCGAAGCAGGGAGCAGCGCGCTCTTTGGCCTCGGCTCTGCGCGCCCGGTCGATTACGGTCTTTCGCCCCAAGCCTCGCTCTTCGTCCCGCTGCCGCAGCTGCGCGCCGTGGTGGGCGGAAACTTCGCGATGTCTCGCCGCGGTCTCCAATCTTTCACGCTCACCGAAGTGAAAGGAGTGATTCCCTTCCCATTTGACGCGAAAGAAGAGCGGGCCACGGCCGATGCGACGACCAACACCTCCTTCACCGGCTCGCTCATCGCCGCCCGCCGGTTCGGGAGCGACGGGCGCACGAGCCTCGGCGCCGGACTGGACCACTTTAGGGGGAACAGCTCGTTTCACAACCTCACGACCCAATCGGAAAGAGGAAGGCTGATGACGCGCGAGGAACTCGACTCGGGCTCGCATGTCGAACGTACGCGCCTCACGCTCGGCCTGACGCGCGACCTCACCGGGGCGCACAAACTCGGACTCTTCTACCGCTACGGAATCACGGAAGCCGACGACCGTGACCGCTCACACACGAGCAACGGCAAGCCGCTCGCGCTTGACTCGACGCTCTCCTCCGGCCGCTCGTCCGAGGTCGGTCTGTGGCTGCGCGGCCCTATCACACCTCGCCTCTTCTACGGCGTCGAAGGCGCGCTGCTGCTCGCGAATGTTGATGAGCAACTGCACCGCACGACCATCGTGGACTCGCACGAGCAAGACCGCACGCGGCGGGCCACCCTCGGCCTCGGGCTAGGCTATGCGCTCCGGCGGCGCACGCTGCTCAGCTTCGACCTCACCGGCGGCCTCTCTCCTACGAACGACTGGCGGTATGAGAATGCGACCGGCCACCTGCTCGAAGCCAAGCGGCAGAGCACCCGATTCTGGTCAGCGCATGCCGCCCTGCAAACGGACCTCTGGCGCGGGCTCTTCGCAAGCGCCTCCGTGCTCGCCGTCACCCAATCCCTCACAACCGACCTCTCGCTCTACCCTGACCGCTTCGGCCGCCGCCGCACCAGCGACGGACTGATCACCTCCAGCGGGCAGACGCGAGACCGCTCCACCGGCTACTACTCACACTTCGGCGCTGGCTGGCGACTGACGCCGAACCTCCTGGCCGAATACGTCTGCTCCACCGACTATGGCCGCACCTCGCCGAGCCACACTTTACTGCTGCGCTACACCTTCAACCTCGGCGGGAAATAGCCCGAGCTCGATGGATTGGTGCGGCGTCTCGTATGTTGGATCCGCTTTTCGGTGACTCGCTTACTTGGATGGAAGATGCGGGCCATGGGGGCGCGTGCTGGAATCGAGTAGGCAAAGCCGTTGCGTCTCGTCTAGGCTTCTCGTATACTTCGCGCCGTCTCGCAGTCACACGGCTCAGTGGTATTGGCCATTCAAACGTTTTGCCTTGCCAACACGGCGTTAAAGCCGGAGATTGTTGGATGTAACTGAACCATCAACCAAATGTTTCCGATAATAGAAACAGGTTTCTATTATCGGAAACATCGGCATCCGTATCAGATGATATGACAACCTACCTGATCACCTGGAATCCGAACAGATGGCATTGGCATGACCTACAGGATAATGTCAAAGAAATAGCCGAGAAGGGATTTCATCTAGGGAATTGGAGTACAGGTGTATCGAAGAAAATACAAAGAGGAGACCGACTTTTTTTGATTCGCTTGGGTAAAGAGCCAAAGGGGATAATTGGCTCAGGTTGGGCTGAGTCCAATGTTTATGAGGATGAACATTGGGAAGATAGTGCATATGAGGCAGGAAAATATGCCAGGTATGTTCATGTACGTTTTGATGTCTTACTTAATCCCGATCTCAATCCTAGAGATATTCTCCCACGTAAGAAGTTGAATGATCTTGGTAAGATGCATTGGGATTCTCAAGGCTCAGGGATAAAAATTCCCGATGATGTAGCTCGAAGGCTAGAGGATGCATGGGCGGATTTTCTTAGCACTAAAAGTCAGCCGTTGCCCGTTGCCGAACCTTCTGCTATCGAAGGCTTGCTAACGGAAACCGTGCGGTATGTTCATGGTAGAAGCCGTCAGCTTCGTGATCTTGCTTTAGAAACATCGGAAGGTGTTTGCTGTGTATGCGACGTTGATTACACAAGATTGCTTAATGGGAAAGGCGTGTGTGTTTTGCAGGTGCATCATCGTAAGCAGCTTGCAGCCACTCACGCTCCAAGAGTTACCCATCTTAAAGACCTTGCGGTCGTATGCGCTAACTGCCATATGCTGATTCATATGAACCCCAAGCACGCCCTTAGTGTGGAGGCATTGAAGACAATGCTAAATGAATCTTCCAAAAACCAATGAAGCAAAACAAGTCATCGCACAGGGCGCGCCCTCAGTATCGCTTTTGAATTCCAAGCGACTGGTCTGCATCCGAATTTCAGCACAGCCACGGCATTTTCCGCCGCGTAGCGGCCTGCTGAATTTAGCCGTGGGTTTCAACCCACGGTGGACGAGGCAGTTTCCCCGCGTCGCGTCAGCGACGCCTGAGCGCGTTGGCGCCAGGAGCAACGCATGGCAAACACCTACTCATCCCTGTTCTATCACGTCGTCTTCAGCACCAAGAATCGAACCGCTTTCCTCCGGCCAGAGATTGAAGCGCGCGTTTGGGCGTACATCGGCGGTATTGCGCGCAATCACAAGATGACCGCCATTCAGGTGGGCGGTGTGGAGGATCACATTCACGCTTTGGTCATGGCTCCGCCGGTGTTGGCGCCGTATGAGATTGCCAAATACCTCAAGGGCGATGCCTCGAAATGGATTCACGAAACATTTGCTGATCTGCAGGATTTTGGCTGGCAGGATGGGTATGGCGCATTCACCGTGAGTAAATCGAATGTGCCCGTCGTCGCGAGCTACATTCAAAATCAACGCGTGCATCATCAGACGCAGACCTTTCAGGATGAGTATCGCGAATTCCTGAAGAAGCACGGTGTGGAATATGACGAGCGATATGTGTGGGGCTGATTCAGAAGATTCAGGCGTCGCTGACGCGACGCGGGAATTGACGTATGCCTCTCCCGTGGGTTGAAAACCCACGGCTAAATTCAACCTGCCGCTACGCGGCGGAAGATAGGGAGATGGCCTGTTTATGGCCAATGGCGGTATCCAGCCGCTGCTCGCCAGCCTGGGCGCGGTCGTGTGCGTCGAGGAAGAAGACGCCATTGCGCGGATGAGCGAGCAGGTCTGGGAGTATTTCAACTATCAGAGTGATGTAAAGCAATAATGAGAGTCAGACCACTCAGGGAGCATCCAATGATGAAGAGACTAGCGATATGGGTTTTAGCGGCCGGAATAGTTTTGACCTATACGACCTCGCTACGAGCGCAGGAGCCGGGCACCATCGCCGTTATCTACTACTGGAAAGCGAAGCCGGGGAAGTTGCAGGAGTACAACCGCTACATCCGCGAAGTCGCCGAACCGATTGACGCGGAGGCCAAGCGGCAGGGGGCGTTCATCTCCGTGACCACCTTCGTGTCTCAGAAAGAGGACGCTCCCTGGACCCACATGCGCATGTTCGTGCTCAAAGACCGCACCCAGCTTGAGGGCCTCTCAAAGGCTTTGGAAGCGGCCGGCGTCCGCCTGGAAGCGGACGAGGCCAAGCGGAAAGCGCGGGCGCAATACGCCGCCACCTTGCGAGACTCGGTGGGCCAGGAGGTGGTCGAGATTCTGAAATGAGAGATGAGCGAGAGGCCCTTTATCCCACCGCCCGGTCGCGCAGTAGCCGATCAAAGGCATCTACAGGCAGTTGGTCGAGAGAGGCAACCACAGAGTCAGCCTCCAAGTGGGCGTGCGTTGAGAGCACGCCGATAGTCGCCATCCCGGCGCGCCGGCCGCCTTCGACCCCTGCCGGCGCATCTTCAACCACGATGCAGCGGGCGGGGGGCGTCGCCACTTTCGCCGCCGCCGCCAAAAAGATTTCTGGGTCAGGCTTGCCGCGCTCGACATCTTCGGCAGAAACCACGGCGTCGAAGAGCCCTTCGACGTGCAGCACCTCGATGATCGCTGCGATATTCAGTTGCGGGGCTGAGGTGGCAATCGCCTGGCGCCAGCCCTCGGCTTTCAGACGCGCGAGCCAATGGCGGACGCCGGGCAGCAGTTCGATGCCGCGCGTCCGCACGAGTTCGCGGTAGCGTGCTTCTTTGGCGGCGCCGATGCGCCCAATCTCACTCACAGACAGGTCCGGCCCGAAGTAGCTGCGCAGGACCGCATCGTTGCGCTGGCCGAAGGAGGCCGCGAACCGCTCGCGGGTCAAGTCATAGCCTTCACCCGCCAGGGTCTCCTGCCAGGCGAGCCAGTGGTATTCGCCCGAATCGATCAGCGTGCCGTCCAAGTCCCAAATCACAGCGCGAGGTTCCTGCGTCATGGTGTCTTTCCCTTCCGACCAAAGATATGGCTTTCAAGAAAATGGCATAAGCCCGCCCGCTGTCCTATTCCTGTCAGGTTGCGGCGGCGTGCGCACTCAGCCTGTTGACCTCCACCAACCCTCTCGATGAAAGCCTCCGCAACCTGACAGGTCGCGGGACATGTTATAGCCATACCGCGCGGCGGCCAGCGGCAAAAGAAAAAGCCGCTCGCCAACTAATAGCGTGCCGGCTCAGCAGATGATATTGGCTATTAGCTTACCGGCTCAGCGAGCGGCCAAAATCTCGATCTTTCTTGTTAGTCGCAGCCTATGGCAGCCCCGCTTGCCTGTCAATACCCCACCTGATCGAAGCCGAGATCGAATAGAGCTTGACAGAAAGGAGGGCCGGCTGTACTATATCGCTGGTCGATATATCGACAACGGATAGATCACCCAGATGAACACGAGGAGAGAGCCATGAAGAAGAAAAAGGCTGATCCCGAGGCGTTACTGCCGCTCACCCCGGCGGTGTTCCACATCCTGCTCGCCCTGGCCGACGGGGAATGCCACGGGTACGGCGTTATGCAAGAGGTCGAAAGGCGCAGCCGCGGGAAGGTGCGCCTCGGGCCGGGGACACTCTACGGGTCGATCAAGCGGCTCTTGCATGAGGACTTGATCGAGGAATCGAAGGCGCGGCCGGACCCGGAGATGGACGACGAGCGGCGGCGTTATTACCGGCTGACTGAGTTTGGCCAGCGAGTCTTGGTGGCTGAGGCGGAGCGCCTGGATAATCTGGTCAGCCACGCCCGCGCCAAAAGTATTTTGCCCAATCCGAAGATCGCCTGATGTCTCAGATGATGTCCCAGACCCGATCCAACCCAACACTCCCAGTTTCGGAGCGCATCTACCGGCGGCTGCTCGCGGTCTACCCGTCTGATTTCCGGTATGAGTACGGCCCGGAGATGCTGCAGGTCTTCCGCGACCGCTGCCGTGAAGAGCGACGGCGGGGCGGAGTGTTGGGGATCCTCTGGGTCTGGGTCAACATGCTGGCCGACCTCCTGGTGACGGCGCTCACCGAGCACGAAGAGGTCTTTGAGCAAGACCTGCGCTACGGCGTACGGGTGCTGCGGAAGAGTCCCGGCTTCACTCTGGTCGCCGTTCTCACTCTGGCCTTCGGGATCGGGGCCAACGTGGCAGTCTTCAGGTTGGTCAACGCCACGCTGCTTCGCCCGCTGCCCCTGGCGGCAGACATCGACCGGGTCGTCTTCTTCTGGTCGAGCAACCTCAAGCAAGGATGGGACAAGACATCGATCTCCCCGCCAGACTTTAATGATTGGAGGTCCCATAACAAATCATTCGAGGACCTGGCCCTCTTTTTTACTCGCAGCTACAATCTCACTGGCGGGGGCGAGCCGGAGCGGGTGTCGAGCCTCCACGCCAGCGCCAGCCTGTTCCCGGTCTTAGGCGTCAGGCCAGCCCTCGGGCGCACGTTCCTGCCTGAAGAGGATCGGGCAGCGGCCGACCGCGTGGCGATTTTGAGCTACGGCCTCTGGCAGCGCCGCTTCGGCGGCGACCCCGGCATCGTGGGTCAAACGGTAGCGCTCGATGGCCAGACCTTCACCGTCGTGGGGGTGATGCCGAGCGACTACTGCTCTTTCTTCAAAGAGGTCGAGCTGTGGATCCCGCTCAGAGTGGATGTCGCCAAAGCAGAGCGCGGGTTTCGCTCTGCTAACGCCATCGGGCGCCTGAAGCCGGGCGTCACCCTGGAGCAAGCCCAGGCGGAGATGGACACGATCACCCGCCAGCTTGAAAAGGAGTACCCGAAGTCAAATCTCGGCTGGGGGGCAAAGCTCACCCCGCTGGCAGACCTGGTCATCCACCACAATGTTCACCTTGGGATCGATATCCTGACGACCGCCGTCGGCCTCGTCCTCTTGATCGCTTGCGCAAATGTGGCCAACCTGCTGCTGGCGCGGGCCGCGACCCGGCAGAAGGAGATTGCGATCCGGTTGGCGCTCGGGGCGAGCCGGGGCCGCCTCGTCCGGCAGTTGCTCACGGAGAGCCTGTTGCTCGGAGTGCTCGGCGGCGCCTTGGGTCTCCTCCTGGCCTTCTGGGGAGTCCATGCCCTCTCGCCCGTCCGCACTGACTTCATCCTCCACGAGATTCGCGTCGACGGCCGAGTGCTCGGCTTCACGCTCGCGCTCTCCTTGCTCACCGCCGTCATCTTCGGACTGGTGCCGGCTCTCCTGACCTCGAAGCCTGATCTGAACGAATCGCTCAAAGACGGGGGTGGGGCATCAGGGAGTCTGCGCCGGCACCGCTTCCGTAACCTGCTGGTCGTCTCTGAGCTGGCGCTCGCCTTATTGCTGTTGATCAGCACCGGCCTGTCAATCAAGGGCTTCCTGAACGTGCAGCGAATCGATCCCGGTTTCAATCCCACAAACGTCTTGACGGTGCGCATCGATCTGCCGGCTGCGCAATACGCTGAGGCTCGTCAGTGGGCGGCTTTTTATCAGCAAGTCCTCGAGCGTCTCAAGCGCGTCCCTGGGGCTCAAGCCGTCGGGGCCGTCGATAACCTGCCGATTACCGACGGGAGCCCGACCAACTACTTCAGCATTCAGGGGCGCCCCGCCCCGACTTCCGGCGAGCAGCCCTGGAGCGCTTTCCGCGTCATCAGCCCTGATTACTTCCGCGCGATGGAGATCCCGCTGCGAACAGGGCGGCAGTTTACCGAGCAGGATACGGAGCAATCTCCTGGAGTCGTGATCATCAACGAAGTGATCGCGCGGCGCTTCTGGCCCAATGAAGACCCGATCGGGAAGCGAATCCGATGGCACACGAGCCCGGTAAACTCCAATGGCCCGCCGCCCTGGAGGCAGGTCGTGGGTGTCGTCGGGAGCGTCAGGCACAACGGGGTGGTCAAGGAGCCGATGCCGGAGATCTACCTGCCGCAGGCCCAGAACGCCGTGGCCAATATGGTGCTGGTGGTGCGGACGGCCTCCGACCTGCGGGCGGTAGTTGGGCCGATCCGGCGCGAGGTGTGGTCGGTGGATAAGAATCTGCCGGTCCACAGCATCAAAACTATGGCGCAGATCCTGGCCGACGACCTGATGGGCTATAACCTCTACATCGGGCTGATGAGCACCTTCGCCGCCATCGCGCTTTTGCTGGCGGCGGTCGGGGTGTACGGCGTCATCTCCTATTCCGTGGGGCAGCGGACGCACGAATTCGGCATCCGCCTGGCGCTCGGCGCCCAGGCGAGGAGCATCATCAAGCTCGTGATCGGGCAGGGACTGAAACTCGTCCTCGTCGGTTTGGCCATTGGCCTGATGGGAGCCTTCGCGCTGATGCGCGTGATCTCGGAAGTATTTTTCGGCGTCAGTGCAACTGATCCAGTTATCTTTGTGAGCGTCTCCCTTTTGCTCACCGGCGTCGCGCTGCTGGCCTGTTACCTGCCGGCACGCAAGGCCACGAAGGTGGACCCGATGGTCGCGCTCCGCTACGAATAGCTCACACCCCGCAGCGGCGTTAGCGTCACCGGCCTTCAACTGCAAGGCGGGTGAGTGGGCATGAGTGTGCCTGCGAGGGGAAGAAGACAACGACTTTAAGTTTGCGCGGCCGGATCAACGCTCATTGATTACGCTCGCGTTTGGCCCAACACGGTAAGCATCGTCCTGATTGCCCGGACCCCTTCTGAGGCAAGCAGTTTTGGACCAAGGCTGTCATCTCAGATAGGAGGAAACGCATGAAACCGACACGCATTACTCAACGCTTACTCTTGATCACCTTTGCCCTGCTCGCGCTCGCCGTCGTCTTCATCTCTGACGACCGGGAACAGGCGAGGGCGGCTGCCTCGAATGATAAAAGAGGCCGGCAGGCCGCCACCTCTCCGACCTTCAATCAAGAGGTCGTCCGGCTGCTCCAAAAGAGCTGCCAAACCTGTCACCACCCCGGAGACATCGCGCCCTTCTCGATGATCACCTACAAGGAGACGCGGCCCTGGGCCAAGTCGATCCGCGAGCAGGTGATCTTGCGCCAGATGCCGCCCTGGAAGCCGGTGCCCGGCTGCGGCAACTTTCTCGACGCGCGGCAACTGACCGATGAAGAGATTGCCACCTTCACGCAATGGGTGGACGCGGGGGCGCCCGAGGGTGACCCGGCCGATCTGCCGCCCGCGAGAAATTTCCCTGACGGGTGGCCGCTGGGCGAACCCGATCTGATCCTGACGCCCGAGAGCGACTACACGCCGCCGACGACGAGCGATCTCTACCGCTGCTTCACCGTCCCGACCTCGCTGCGCGGCGACCGTTACATCAGCGCCATCGACGTCCGGCCGGGCAATCGCAAGATCGTCCACCACATCGTCACCTACATTGATCGAGCCGGCGTCTCGGCCGAGCTTGACGCGAGGGATCCGGGGCCGGGCTACACTTCCTTCGGCGGACCGGGCTTCAATAATGCGGTCCCTTTGAGCGGCTGGGCGCCGGGGGCGCGGGCCTACTTTTTCAATGACGGGGTCGGGGTCAAACTGCCGAACAACTCGCGCGTCGTGTTTCAAATCCACTATCACCCGACGGGGCAGCAGGAGTCTGACCGCACGCAGGTCGGCCTCTACTTCGCCAAAGCGCCGGTCCGGAAGCAACTGCAATATCTGGCCCTCATCAACGAAGACTTCGCCATCCCGCCGGGCGAAGGGCATTATCCGGTGACGGCCTCCTACACCGTGCCCTCGTTCACCAACGCCCACGTCGTCTCGGTGACGCCGCACATGCACTTGCTCGGCCGCGAGATGAAGGTCGAGGCCACGCCCACGGGGCAGCCGACCCAATGCCTGATCGACATCAACGATTGGAACTTCCAGTGGCAGGGAACCTATAGCTACCAGGAGCCCGTCGCGCTGACCGCCGGGACCAAACTTCAACTGGCAGCCTTCTACGACAACTCGGCCGCGAACCCGAGGAACCCTAACTCCCCGCCGCGGACGGTGCGCTGGGGCGAGCAGACGACTGACGAGATGTGCATCGCCGCCCTCGGCATTACGCTGGACGCCGAAAACCTGCCTGTCTCATCGCCGCAGATCAACGAGGTCACGGTGGATCAAAACAACAATCTCGTCGTGACCGGCTCAGGGTTCCTGCCAGGCGCCGACATCGAGATCGATAGCCGCACGCTGCCCGACACGCGCGCCGACGCGGGACCGGCGAGGCTGATGTCGAGCGACCTGTGGCGTGTCCCCGCACCTCCCGGTCAGTCGGTGAACGTGACGGTGCTCAATCCGGATGGGGCGCGGACGGCGGCGAGGTCATTCACGCGGCCGGGTTCAGCGCTCTTGACCGTAGCCGTTTCAGCCGCCAGCTACAGCCCGGACGCACTCGCGCCTGAGGAGATGGCCAGCGCGTTTGGCGTCAAGCTCGCGACCGACGTGGCCGTCGCTTCCGCCTTACCCCTGCCCACGGAGCTTGGCGGAACGAGTGTGCGCGTCAACGGCGTGCTGGCGCCCCTCTTCTTCGTCGCCCCGCAGCAGATCAACTTTCTCATCCCTTCTACGATCCAAACCGGCACCGCCGTGATCGAGATCACAGCCGCAGACGGCACGCTCTCGCGTGGTGACCTAATGATCACCACGACGGCGCCGAGTCTCTTTACCGCCAACGCTCAGGGCACCGGCGCCCCGGCCGCCGTGTTTACCTCCGACGGGTTGCTCTACTCAGCCGCCGGCAATCCGGACGGCACGCCCAATCCGATCCATCCTGGCGACTACCTGATTCTTTTCGGGACCGGCATCCGGCGGGCGGCGTCGGGGACGGTGAAGATGACGATCGGCGGCGTCGATGCCCCAGTCTTCTATGTCGGGGCGCAAGGGGGTTTTGTCGGGCTCGACCAAGTCAACACTCAAATCCCGACGGGCATCTCTGGAGTAGTGGATGTGGTGCTCTCGATCAACGGGAGGGCGGCCAACGCGGTGAAGGTGATGGTCAGGTGAACTCCGACGCTGGCGGTCTGAAATCTTGGTTGGCATCCGAAGGAGGAAAGATGCGAAGACTCAACTCAGCAACCACGGCCGTGGTTTTCATCACTGCCTGCCTTCGGTGGGTGCCGCCATCGAATTCTAAATCAGACTAACTCAGCCTGGGGCAGGGGTGGGTGCGGCGAGTTCGAGCCACTGTCCATTGTCCACTGTCAACTGTCCACTGTCAGGCAGAGGTACTACAGATGCTCTCCCTGTAAATCAGTGGACAATGGACAGTGGATAGTGGACAGTGGCGCTCGCCCAAAGCGCCAAGCCTGCGTGTTTTGATGACCGCGGCTGTAAAGCCTCAGGCTCCCTGCTGAGGGGCCGGAGCTTGGGTAGGACCTCTGGCTGACAGAAGTTGAAGAAGCCTTCCTGGTCGGGCCCGACTTGGTGGACCCAGACGTGATCGAAGCTCGCCTCGGCAGACTTCCTGATGGCGCTGAGGTGACGCTCGGGGTCGGGGCCGCGGATCACTTCTTGGGCCAGCATTCAAACGCCGTTCGCCGCGAGTGAGACGCCCTCACGTCATTGTCGAAAAGATTCTCCTGGACCGGCTCGAGGCCGAGCGCCTGGCGGACCGGCCTGAAGCTGCGCCGGTGAATGGGCAGCGCCCCCAGTTCCCTCAGGGCCCGGTAATGCTCGGGAGTCGGATAGCCTTTGTGCGAGGCGAACCCGTAGCCGGGGTACTGGCGGTCGAGCTCGGCCATGTGCGCGTCGCGGGTCGTCTTGGCGATGATGGAGGCCGCTGCGATGCTGGCCGAGAGGAGGTCGCCGTGGATGATGCCGCGCTGGGGGAAGAGGCATTCAGGAATCTTCCGCGCATCGACCAGGACGAACTCAGGCTTCGTCGCCAAGCCTTCGACCGCGCGCCGCATGGCTAAGAGTCCCGCGTGATAAATGTTGAGGCGGTCGATCTCCTCGACCTCCGCCCACCCGACCGCCCAGCAGAGGGCATCGGCCTTCACCTGCGAGGCGAGTTCTTCGCGCTTCGCCTCGTTGAGAATCTTCTTCGAATCGTTCAGGCCGCGGAGCTTGTAATGGCGCGGGAGGAGGACCGCGCCGGCGACGACCGGGCCGGCTAAAGGCGCCATGCCCGCCTCATCGACTCCGGCGATGAGATCGATGCCCTGTGCCCAGAGTTCCATTTCATACTTCAACAGGTTGCGCAAACGTTGCCCCTCGGCACGATTCTTCTGGCGGCGCCCGCGGATCTTTCTGGCCAGCTCCCGCGCCCCTTGCCTCGGGTCGGCCGCAAGCGCCTCAAGCAGCCCCTTGGGCATGGCCGCCTGGCGGTCGAGGAAGACCTCTTTCAACTCTGACACTGATTTTTGCAGGAGTGCTTCTAATAAAGTCATGGGCGTCTCATCTTCTTCAGGTCGATGCCCCAATAATTATCACGCCGTGTCGCACGCTGTCTATCCACGCCAAGGCCGAAATGGGCCGATGGTCAAGAACCATCTGCCCAGGTTACGGCGGCCAAGGTTACGGCCGAAAGATGAAGCCGCCTTCTGCAAGCACTGCGAATGCCCCTTTTCTCCACAAATGGGGTTGCCCCCTACTTGGGCACACCGGTCCTTCAACAGGCCTACCATTGCTGATGACAGACGCCTAAAGGATCATTTGAGCTATGGCCGTCTGCGCTCCGGGTGATGGCACAATGCTTGCCGAAGGTAAGGTCGCCAGTTGGTCCTCGTCGCCTCCTTCGACGGCCGAGGATCTATTCAATCGGGCTGGCCCCTCTGATCCTGGGCGACCGGCTTAATCCTCAAAGCAGGTCCCTCACTTACGGCGTTTTTCGGATGGATGAAGAGCGACCACGTCGTCACGAATTGATTCGTTGAGCACTGGCCCAGGCCGCGCCTCAGCCGAACGAATCAATTCGTGACGACGTGGGGCTCTGGAGAAGACCATGGAAGGACACACCATACTATTAGTCGATGATGAAGAGACAGTCCTCGGGCTCTTGAAGCGTGCCTTCTCTGACAGCCCTTATCGAACACTCACGGCCGGCACCGGCGCGCAGGCCATCGAGCTACTGGAAGTCCACCCCGTCTCACTGATCATCACCGACAACAAAATGCCCGGGATGACCGGCGTCGAATTGCTCAGCGAGGCGCGCCGCCGCTGGCCGGACCGGGCGCGCCTGCTCATCACCGGCTATGCCGACGTCGAGGCCATCCAGGGGGCGATTAACGAGGGGTGGGTGCACCACTTCATGACCAAGCCCTTCGACGTGGAGCGGCTGCGCCAAACAGTAGACGAGATCATCGGGCGCTTCGAGCTGACCCGCGAAAACCGGCGGTTGTCGGAGTTGACGGCCCGCCAGAACGAGGCATTGCGCCAGCTCAACGCCGAGCTGGACCGGCGGGTGGCGAAGCGGACCGCGGAATTATCACTGAAGAACAATGAGCTCGAAGCCCTCTACGCCAACCTCAAACGCGGCCTGCTCGGCGCCGTCCAGATGTTTTCCGCCCTGCTGGAGAACTACGACGAAACCCTGGGCGGGCATGCCAGACGCGTGGCCTCGCTCGCGCGAGATTTGGCTGCCCGAGTCGGGCTCAAGGCTGAGGAGGTCGAAAGCATCGAGATCGCCGCCCGCCTGCACGACATCGGGCTCGTCTGCCTGCCGGAGCGGATCGCCCGGGCCACCGAGCAAGGCCTGAGCCGACTCAACGAGCAAGGCCGGACTCTGTTTCGCCGCCACCCTGAATATGGGCAGCAGATCGTGGGCGGGCACGAACAATTCACCATGATTGGCGGGCTCATCCGCGCGCACCACGAGCGGTATGACGGCTTCGGCTACCCCGATCATCTCGCCGGAGAAGCCATCCCCTTCGGCGCCCGGATCATCGCCATCGCGAGCCAGTATGATCAGATCGTCAACCGGGGGAAAGAAAAGCCGGGCGCAGGCGACCCGCGCGGGCGCCGCCGCCGAGAGGCCATCCAGTATCTGCGCGCGCAGCAAGGTAGCGGCCTCGACCCGCACCTCACACTAGCCTTCCTTGAGATGCTCGGCGAAGGCGAGCCGGAGGGCAGCACGCTAGAGGTCAAGTTCTCGGAGCTGCGAGCCGGCATGGTCCTCGCTGAGGGCATCGCCAGTGAGAGCGGGTTGCTCATCCTAGAGCCAGGCACCACCCTCCAGCCCTTTCATCTGGCACGGCTGGAGAGCTTCAATCGGATTGACCCGATCAGGCAAAGAATCTTGGTGCGGGGCGAGGCATAGGCTGATAAAGAGTATGTTAAGCGCTGGCACAAAAACTCTGAGGTCTTTTCATTTTCCATTTTCCACTTGTCATTTTTCATTTGTCATTGCACCCGAGGCACACCGACCGCAATGACCAATGAAAAATCCAAAATGGCAAATGGAAAATGAAAAACCAAGACACCTCAGAATTTTTGCCCGGCTGCTTATGAGTCCGGCGTGACCAACCCCATCCGAATCGCATAACGCACCAGACCCGCGATGTCGTAAATGTTGAGCTGCTCCATCAACCGCGCCCGGTGCGTCTCGACCGTCTTGATGCTGATCTGCAGCTTTTGGGCAATCTCCTTGGTCTTGTACCCCTCCGCGACCAGTTGCAAGACTTCGCGCTGGCGTGGCGTCAATCTCTTGAGCGAACTGGGTTCCCGGTCGAGGCGCTGGGCATTGCTCGACACAGCCGGGCTGAGGTAGCTTTCACCGCGGGCGACCGTCTTGATCGCGAGTTCGAGTTCCTGTGGGCTATCATCTTTCAGCACATACCCCCGCGCGCCGGCCTGTAGCGCCTGCCACACATATTCTTGATCCGCATGCGCCGAGAGGATGAGCACGCGGACGTTCGGAAACTCCCTGGCCGCGCGTGAGGTCGCCTCCAGGCCGTTCATCTCCGGCATCGTCAGATCCATCAGCACCACATCGGGCTGGTGCATCTGAATCAATCGCAGCGCCTCGCGGCCATCACCCGCCTCCCCAGCCACCTCCACCCCGTCAAAATCCTCCAACAGCGCGCGAATCCCAATTCGGACCAGAGTGTGGTCCTCCGCAATCAAAACACGAATCGGCCTCATAATTGACATTAGGGTAAGCTGCGCAACTTGGGGTCCTCAGAAATTTGCTCAGGCGGCCCCGCCCTGGCTGATCGAATCACGCCGTTGCCCGCGCATCCGCAGCCCGCCGCAAATCCCTGCTACCTATATAAGTCGCAAAACGTGAGGCGAAATCTGCATCGCCCAAGAATTTTTATCGCTCAACCGGTAGTCGAGCGGCGACTCAGCAGTCCGGGGTGTACGATCTTTGTGCAGAGGACTAAATCAAATCACCATGAGATGGGCGCCTCAGTATCAGGGGTGTTACGGAGAGAGTGTTCAGAGTCCAGCCTTCAGGCTGGGTGTGGCTCGCGCGGGCAGAAAAACCAAGCTCCAGCCTGGACGCTGAACATCTGTTCCCGCTTAGGATATAATGGACCCGGTTCAGAGGAGCACCCAGACAGCAAGGGCGGTGGCCCTGACTGTGCCACGTGGATTATCGAATGAAGGAGAAATGTCATGAAATGTCGGAATTGCCAAGGTGAGGTTGCCTTCGTGATGCTGAACGGCAGACAGACCGCGGTTCACGCGCAGAGCATCGGTGACGGCGCGGGCTTTGATGTCACCAATCCCAGCCCCGGACAGCAGCGCAAACTGCGCCAGAAGCTCGAGGAGGAGTGCCGCGGGTCGCAGCCGGTCACGCCGGAAGGCGGCGCCTTACAACCGCAGGCGTCAGAGATGCCAGAATTAGTTGATGACGTGAAGTCGGTTCAGGAGGCCGCGGATCAAGGGAAGGAGGAGTTCAAGACCTCCACCGCGTGAGGTTCTCACCCAAGTACAAGCGCAATAATTTTGAGGTGTGATCGTTTCCTTCATTTTCCATTTTCCATTTATCATTCATCATTGGTCATTGCCTGGCGAGCCACTCAGCAATGACAAATGGAAAATGACAAATGGAAAATGGAAAATGGATCTTCCGCAAAATTTTCGCCTGTCTACTCACTCGATAGGTGCCAATCATCCCGCCCTTCCCCTCCGTTGCGCTCCAGGCAACTTCGCCCGGCATAAAGTTCTTGCCAGGCGGCCGGGGTGTGGTATACTCCCGCTGTCTTTCAACCTTCTTGCTGGTGAACGAATCAGGCGTCGATGTAATACCCAAGAAAATTTCAGTCTATGTTGACCGCGGAGGAAGCGATGCTCCCCCAGAAAAAACGCATCCTCTATGTCGAAGATGACCTGGACACCTGTGACTTGCTCACGATCCTCCTCTTCGACTACGAACTCATCGTCGCCCGGACTGTTGCCGAGGGGCTGAATCTTGCCCGGAACCACTACTTTGACCTCTATCTGCTCGACAACTGGCTCCCCGATGGGGTGGGGGTGACTCTCTGCCGCCAGATCCGCGCCTTCGACCCGCACACGCCGGTCATTTTTTACTCGGCCGTGGTCACGGACGTAGCGCAGCAGGAGGCCATCACTGCCGGTGCGCAAGCCTACGTGCGGAAGCCCGGCAGCATCGAAGAGTTAGAGCAGACCATTGCGCGGGTGATCAAAGAAGCCGGGCTACAAGTGTTTGAGGCGAGGCGGGCTGAGATCGCGGCCATCCGCGATGAACTCGCCAGCCGGCAAACGGAGATCGCCGCCAGGCTGGCCCAAGCCGATGAGAAGAATGCCCGGGCACAAGAGCAGGTAATCAAAATCAAGGCCTGCCAAGCATTCCTTAATGCCGGGGGCACCAGGGCTGACTTCGAGCGCCTCTGGCCGGACTTCTTGAGAGATCAGTTGTGCCCTTAAATCTCGGCCGGGGCGAAGGTGACTTGAGGCGCGGGTCAGTAACCCGCGCTGCCCGCTCTTACTGCACGCCCTTCATCTTCTTGACGAAGTCGGCATCAACACCGCTAATGCGTAACCGCATCAATTCATCAACCGACAGGTTGGTATAGCCCAACTCCCGCATCTCCTTGACGAACTTCGCATCCACCCGGTGGATGCGCATGGCGACCAGCTTCTCGATGGGCAAGTTGCGGTAGCCGAGTTCCTCCATCTCCTTGACGAACTTCGCGTCCACCCGGTGGATGCGCAGGCTGACCAGTTGCTGAAGCGACAGGTTGTTGAAGCCCAGGGCGCGCATCTCCTTGACGAAATCTTCATCCACCCGGTGAATGCTCATCGTGACCAGCTCATCGATCGAGAGCTTGTCAAAACCCATCGCCTTGGCCTTACTGATGAAATCCCCGTCGATGCGGTGAATGCGCATGGTGATCAACTTATCCACCGACAGGTTGCTGAAACCCAGTGCCTCCACTTCCTTGATGAACTTCTCATCGACCCCGTGGATGCGCATGGCGATTAACTTGTCGGCCGCGAGGTTGCGGTAGCCCAGCCCCTGCATCCGCCGGATGAAATCCCCGTCCACGCGGTGGATGCGCATGGCGATCAGCTTATCAACCGGCAGGTCGGAGTATCCCAGCGACTTCATCTCGTTAATGAAGCCCGTAGTGAGGTCGTGAACGGCCATAGCGAAGAGCTTCTCCACAGAGAGGTTGTCGTAGCCCAGGCCCCGCATGGCGCTGACGAAGTTCCCGTTGACCACAAATCGGAAGTCCCCGACGCCTTTGCCGTCCTTGAAAATGCCATCGAAGACCACCGTCCCGGCCTCCCGCGGCAGCGTGAACTCGACTTGCGAGGCGGACGACGAGTAGGGATTGAGTCCCTTGAACTCCTGGGCCGGGACATCAAAGCCCATGTTGAACCGGTGCTTCCCCTGCTCGGAATTACTGCTGAGGGAGAGATAGATCACGAGCCCCCTCGGCGTCTCCTTCAACCGGCCAATCCAATCCCCGGTGACGGCGTCCTGCGCCGCACGGGAAAGGCCCGATGAACAATAGACCAACAGCGCCACTGCCCCAAGCATGATTACTCTTTTCATTGTCTTGACCTCCTTCAGCAGCCGGTTAAGCGGCGAGCATCATTCGCCAGGGTCCACTATCAACTGTCCATCATGTTTTAGGAGAGAAATTTCTCTGCCGGAAAGGCAATGGATCATGGACAGTTGACAATGGACAATGCGCGGCACCCTGCGTCCCGCCGGGTTTGGTTTAGTCCTTAAAAAGAATCGTATCGACCCCCTGGGCCTTCAACCGGATCATCTGATTGACCGAGATGTTCTTGACCCCGGCCGCCCTCATCTTCTTCACGTAATCCGCCGTCACGCCGTGAATCCGCATCTGGATCAGTTGATCGACCGTCAGGTTGTCGAACCCCAGCTCACGCATCTCCTTGACGTATTCCGGAGTCACCCCATGCAACCGCATCTGGGTGAGTTTGTTCAGGGACAGGTTGTCAAAGCCGAGGCCCTTCAGGCTCCGAACGTAATCCGGCGTGAGGCCGGAAATCTTGATCTGCACCATCTGATTGACCGAGAGCTTGCCGTAACCCCAGTTTTGCGCCTCTCGGATGAACTCCGGGGTGATGCCGTGAATCCTCATCTGCGCCAGTGTGTCGGCCGACAAGTTGTCGAACCCTTGCCTCCGCACTTCTTCGATGAACTCCGGCGTGACGCCGTGCAGGCGCATGCTCGTGAGTTGATTCAGGGAGAGGTTCTCAAGCCCCAGCCGCTTCATCGCCTGCGCATACTCCGGCGTGACGCCGGAGATCTTGATCTGCACCATTTGATTGACCGAGAGCTTGCCGTAGCCCCAATCCTGCGACTGCCTGACGAACTCCGGGGTGATGCCGTGAATCTTCATCTGGGTCAGCGTGTCGGCCGACAGGTTGCTGTAGCCGAGCTTCCGCATCTCCTCGACGAACTCCGGCGTGACGCCGTGCAACCGCATCTGGGTGAGCTTGCTCACGGTCAGGTTGTCAAACCCCGCCTGCTTCATGGCCCGCACATAATCCGGGGTCACGCCGGCGATCTTCATGCTCACCAGATCATTGACCGAGAGCTTGCCGTAGCCCCAATCCTGCGCCTCTTTGATGAACTGCTCGGTCACCCCGTGCAGGCGCATGTTCGCCAGTTGCCTGGCGGAGAGGTTGTCATAGCCGAGCTTCCGCATGGCCTCGATGTACTCGGGGGTGACGCCGGCCATCCTCAATTGAATGATCTGATCGGCCGATAAAGACGAGCCCTGCCCTTCACCCCGACCGGAGCCTTGACCAGACCCCTGACCGGTTCCCTGGCCTGAGCCCTCGCCTTGGCCGGCGATGAGCGCAGCCAAGTTCCTGGCCTCTGCCTGCCGAGCCACCGTCGAGGGAATCTCGCGAGCCGTTTGCTCGGCCGCCACTTCTAGCGGCGTCCCTTCCGACTGCGGGGTCGCCGCGGAGTTCTTCTCACGACTCCCTGAATCGCCAGGCGAGCCAGTCTCCGCCACGCTCGGCTCACTTTGTCGTTCATCAACTTCCGGCTTCGAATCCTGAGCTAGTGGCAAATCAACAGACCCGCCCGGCGCTGGCGTGGCAACGATGCCGGCGGATTCAGCACGCGTCAAAGCTGCCGCTTTAGTCCCCGGCCGGATGGCGGCCAACGGCAAAACGAGGCAGGCACCACTGAGGACCAACAAGGTCGTCGCCATACGGTTCAGGCCGCGGCGTCTGACGCTGGGATCGAGGATCGCCCGCACCCGGCTCTCAAGCTGCGAGCAGGCCATCCCCACCGTCACCGGCGAAGGGCACTGCGGCATCCCGAGCGAGATGGCGACCTCCACCAGGTAGCTGGCATAATCCGTGGCCCTGGTGCCGGCGCCCAATACGTGATCGTCGCAAGCCAGCTCGCGCTCCACTCGCAACTGGCGGGCGGCTGCCCAGACCAAAGGGTTGAACCAGTAGAGGGCGCAGGCCACCTGAGCCAAGGTCTGGGTGAGACAATCGCGGCGCTTGACGTGGGCCAGCTCATGCAACAGCACGATGTTGCGGCACCCGTCCGACCACTGGTCGGCATCGGCCGGCAGCACCACCACCGAACGCAGCGAGCCCCACGTCATCGGCATCGCCACCCGCTCACTCTTGAGCAGCGTGACCGGTCCTTTCAACCGGAGCTGCGAAGCGAGGCGACGCGCCAGCGCCGTCCAAGAACTTTCCGTGATCTGCCTCGCCTGCTTCGCCACCCGCCACACGCTCGCGGTGCCGAACAGCAACCGGACCAGCACCAGGAAAACACCCGCTAACCAAACCAGCAGGAGCGTGGTCGGCCAAGGCAGCAGCGTGAAGAGAGAGTTTGCCGACTCCCGCTTTATCCCTACCGTATCGGATGGCAGTTTCACTAACAGCGGGAGTGTCGGGATGCCAGGCGCCACTGACCAAGCGTCAACCGCAGCGGGCATAGGCTGAGATCCGTTCGGCTGCTTGCCTGCTGGCGGGAGGGCATCAGGAAAAGGATCGGCTGCCCCGGCCTCAGCTTGAATGGGTGGCACGGGCGCCGTTTTGGCCGGCGGCGTCGGCGAGAGTCGCGGCAACATCGACACCTGCCAGGCCGGCAAGACCAAGGCGAGAATGGGCAGAGCCAGTAAGCTGCCGAGCGCCAAGCTCCAGGTCAGATGTCTTGCGGCGGCCGAAGTCCGCCGCAAGGCGATCCCGAGCAGGCCCGCCACTGCCAGAATGATCGTCCCCTTGACGGAAACGTCGAGCAGTACCTTCAGCCAGTCCGTACTCTGAGCGGCCAGCAACGCGGAGTCTAATAGCGAGGTCATCATTATCGTCCTTCCTTTCGGGCCTCTTCGATCAACTTCGACAACCGGTCCAACTCCTCCCCGGACAGCCTGGGCCGCGACAGGTCCAATAAGGCGGCGACCGCCTCTTCGGCCGAGCCGTCGAAGAAGGTCTGCAGCATCTGCTTGAGCGCCGACTGTCGAGCCTTCTCGCGGTGGACCGTCGGCAGGTAGACATACCGCGGCCCGTCCTGCTGGTGCTTGAGGATGCCCTTCTCCTCCAGCAGCCGGAGCATAGCCCGCACCGCCGAATAGCTCGGCGGGTCAGGCAGGTTCTCCATAACCTCCGCGGCGGTGGCCTGGCCTTGCTGATAAATGATGTCCATGATCTGACGCTCGCGGCGACTGAGATGGATGTGTGCGTCCTTGGTCATTGCTCGCTCCTCATATCTCGCCCTGAATCATCTGGTGCTAAATTTTTAGCACCGTGCTAAGAAATTAGCAGCTCGCCGCCGGGTTGTCAACCACAAAGTGCTATTTTTTTAGCACCCTCCACCGAGAGGGGGTAGATACCAAATGGCGTGCCACCCCGGCTGTGCAATCTAGGTGGTTAACGCCAAGGGATTTTAGTTGATGATGGCGGGCGCGGGGCGCCCCTGAGCTGTCCGCTTCTGGGACCGCCCTTTCCCAAAACCGGGACTCACTCTGATCAAGCTCTCTCAGCCGCGACCTCGCCTGTCAATCCAACTTCATGACCACTGAATCAACGAGGAATGGGTCGTTAAATTGGGCGCGGTCCCCAGCCTTCTTCCCAGGGATGGGGAAGAGCCGGGCCGAGAGCGGCTTGTGGAGTTTAGCGGAGAGGGCCGCCACGTCGCGAATGAGCGCGGCGAGTTCTTGCGCGGGAGTGTCGCCGGGCAGCGGGACGACATCCAGGCCGGTGCCGCACACGCTGGAGTAGAGCAGCAGCTCGCGGACGCCGTATCGCCCTTCGGCGGCACGCGCGGCGAGGACCGGGTCTTCGAGCACCGGCAACATCAAGCCGGAGTAGCCGCACCGTTTGACGTTGAGGCTGTGCAGCACGTCTGTGATTGCCGCGCACGCCTCCAGGGTGGAGGCGCCGCCGAAGGGAACATGCGTCAGCGCCTCGATTGCGGCGCCAATGCTGGCGTCTTTCGACGGCGCCGGCGAGACGTCGATGCCCAGGTAGTGGCGACGCTCGTCGCGGGCCACTCCCACAGCCAACTTTTCAACCACGCCGAGCTCAGCCTCCAGGAGCGCTTTGAGCTTCGTCTTCGCCTCCTCCATGTTTTTCGCTTGCGCAAAGGCGTCCTGCAAGAGAACCGGTGATTCGAGCCCGAGACTGAAGTCTTCCGGGCCCTCGTGATAAGCGGCCGGGAAGAAGGGGCCCGGTGGACAATTCGCGGCGGCCGTAAAACGGAAATTCCCTTCACCTCCGGTCGTCGCTCTAGCGATAGCCACGATGGCCTCAGCGGCGGCGAGCGCGGTCTGGCGGTGGAGACCGTGGGCAGGCGAAGCGACGGTCACGCTGAAATTGATCTTGCTCGTTTCGTTGACGAGCTGCGCGGCCCACGGCGCGAACTCCGGGTCGAGCCGGTCGTCAGTGATCACCGGCCCGATGTTGAGCAACACGTTGCCGGCCGCGACCACCCGGTCAAGTTTTTTGAGGTCCGCGAGAGCCTCTTTCCGTGACCGGCCGGCCAGGTAGTTGGGCAACGGCTGCGTCGCGATCCGGAGAGTCTGAATCTCGTAGCCCGCCTCTTCGAACTGCCGCTTCGCCCGCCGGAGAAACCCCATCGCCGACTCGACCGTGGCGAGGTCGCTCGTGCTCTTAAGATTGACGCCGGCTGTGATGGTGCGGATTTTGAAGCGGTGCGATTTGGAGGAGGTGGCACGCGCAGGGGAATAAATCGAGAGAGCAAGGAGGAGTAAAACCAAAGTGGCGGTGTAGGCTGGTCGGTTCATGCATTTCACCCGGGAGAATCGGCACAGTGTAGTCTGGCAGGCGGCTTCAGTTCTTCCACTCCGATTCAGGAATTTCAGCGCCTGCGAGCCCACTCGGTTCAAGGTAAAGCTCGATCGCTTCACGGATGTTTTCCAGCGCTTCTTCTTCAGTCATCCCAGCCGAAGCGCAGCCAGGCAGCTCCGGACACCAGACGGCCCATTCTTTCGTTCCTTCATCTCGTTCGAGTATCACGCGCCATTTCATACTGACCACCACTCCTTTCCTGATCTCAAGCCGTAACCGTGTCCGCTTCAGCGCGACCTGGTTTCACCATCAAGCAAACCGCTATGGCTTGCTCCCTTGATCTATCAATTCGACCTGCCTTGTATAAACCAGCGATAAAGAACATCTACCACCTGCTCGCGGAGTTTGTCAGTCCCCGCGCGCTGTTCGGCCAAATGTTCTAGCTTCTTTCGTCCTTCAGTAAGTCGCGCTTCGAGCGATTGAGCAAGCTTGCTGCATTCTTCTCCAGTAGTAGGTAGTGAAACCGGGCCGCGCAATCCGGCACTGGCAATGGCGAACAGCAATTCCGCTTCAGCACGGCTTGCGCAAACATGGCTGACCGCAGGCTTCTTCCCGAAATAGACAGTCGTGGCCTCAAAGAAATTTTCTGGCTCTGGCAAGCGGACTTCACCATCAGGCACATCGACCACCTTCGCTTTGCCGGTCTGTTCTTCAAGCCAAGTCGAGAGCGGCTTTTGCCATCCGGGTTCCAGCTCATCCCAAGCATCTTTAGCTAATTCGACATGCGACGCTTCTTTGCCGCCTTTGCTCTGCGTTCGATTGATTGAGGATTGGATGTCCTGAATCCGCTGTTCGCGGTAATAAAGGGTGGTGCTTTCATAGAGCCGATCCACTAACTCCTCCCGCCGCGTGGCGCTGGTGACGCCAAGCAACTCAAATACTAGCAGGTCCAGTTCACGGCGATCCTGCCGCTGCAACTCTAACGATAGGCGCAATGGGCGAGCTTGCAGTTCTCGCATCTCAGCTTCGGTGTGACAGTCGAGGAAAGCTTGTTCGACCAGATGCGTGACTTCGCGCCGACTGATCTTGTCCAAGGCGTCAGAAAGCCGCTGACAAAGTTCTTTAGACGCGATTGTCGGAGATGGTATTTCAAGCATGAGCACATCAACCACTTCGGTCTTGAGTGTCCCTTCTGATCCAGCATATCGCCCATAAAAATGCTTGAAAAGGCCAATCATTGTTGAGTTCAGAGCCGCCATGAGAGCCTTTTCCTCAAAGTCACTCAATCCGGGGGAATGAATGGCAAAGAGATTATGGTTGCAAACCAAGCTATGCGGATTCCAAGGAATGATATGACGGTATTTCTGCGCCATTGGCCAAAAGCCAATTCCAGGATGCCGTCCTGTCAAATCATACCAAGGTGATCGGCCTGCACAACCTGGACGTTGCGGCACAGGCACGCTCTTTGACTTGTTGGAGGCAAAGGTTTGCTTGCTGCCCCAAGTGATGAAGTGGTGAACGTAAGTTCCTTTGAGCTCCTTAAGCGGCTGATTCACCCACAACACTACGCGGTCAAGTTGCTGGGGCGACACAACCGGGCGATCCACTTGCATCAGGCTGTGGACTTCTGGCCGCACGAACTCTGATTCAATCGGATGCAGAGTATTGTCGCCGCATCTAACGATGACCACCTTGCCGCTTTCAACCTCCGTGCGCTTGCACCGCTTCATCAGCGGCAGTGCTTGCCACTCCGCTTCGCTCTGATGCTCCGTCAGCAATTTTGCTGAGACATTGCGCGGCATAAAGAGGGCGTCGCAGCCGCTCAGGATCCCGTATTTGATCGAAGCAACTTCTCCCAAGCGCGTGAAGCGATGACCGAATTCGCGCATGACCTCGAAGTAGAAATCCGGCGCGCGCAGGTAGCGGCCCCATTTGCCGCCGCCGTACTCAGCAGCGAACACCTGCTCGCTCTGAGTGTCGGCTTGGCTGGCACGCTCGTCGTTTTCCGCTGTCTCTTCTTCGCCGTCTTCGCTCTCCAGTTCGTGCGCCGCCAGCGCTTTTTGTTTGGCGAACATCCGGGCGACGGATAGTCCTTCGCGCCATAGCTCGCCTTGCCGTTTGACCATGATGCGAAGCTGGTCAGTCGAGCGGTCGGTTTTGGTCTTGAGGATCAAGTCGCGCAGGCGCTCGGCGGCCCCTTGTTTTTGTCCTTCGTCTTTGCGCTCGCCCAAAATCTCTGCCAGAGGCCGCTTGAGGCGCACAAAGCGGACCAGGGTTTCATCCCGCCGCTTCTCGTCGTGGCAACGCTGCAAGATGGTCACGACCGTCTTCACTCGCGCATCCTCAAACCACGGTTCATCCACACTCTCGATCACCGCCACCAGACGAAAGTTGAGCAGCACCCAACACTGCAACGCGAAGCCGTAGCGTGCATCAAGCCAGCTTGAAGAGGTCAAGAATCCAAACCACCCACCATCGGCCAGAAACTGCGCGGCCACCGGCCAGAAGTAGACGTGTAGGTCACTTTGTTTCGACAGGTGAATACGCGGCCAGGCTCGCTCCGCCATCTCGTACAAATGCTCTTTGGTTTGATCGCGGATGACGCCAGTGTCGGAAGTTTTAGGAACATCCTGATATCGCACGTAAGGCGGATTGCCGATCACAGCATCAAGCGATGGCAACACGACCTTCTCGCGCTCGCGGTTGCCCGCCCGGTCGCGGGTGGCTTTTGGCAGTTCACAAAAAGTTTTGCCGGGCGCGACAGTGAAAAAGTTCTTGCGCGCGATGCGCGGGTAGTTTTCTTCGTTGGAAATATTTCTCGCCGCCAAGTTCAGCGTTGCCAGATGCGCGGGAAAAGGATTGATGTCACATCCATAAAGCCCAGCCAACAGATCTTGATTGGAGAGCCGCTTGTCCAGTTGATATTTGCGGTAGTAGGCGCGGACCAGAAAGCTTCCTGATCCGCACGCGGGGTCGAGAACGTTCGCTTCAGCTTTGCGGATGCAGAAGGCGTTGATGACATCCACGATGTCTTCGTCGGTGTAATGCTGCCCGAACTTGTGACGTTCTTCAGGGCTAATCAGCTTTTGAAAGACGTGGCCGAGAATGTCGGTCGGAATCTCTTTGAAGTTGAAGCGATCAATCGCGCGGATAGTTTTGTCCCAGGCTTCAAGCGAATTCGCACCAGACAGAGCAATGAGCGCTGCCCACTCTCTCTCTTCCGGGAAAAAAACCGGCTCGTAGTCGCCGGTCATGTCTACGGCTTCTTGAAAGCAGTCGCGCAAGTAATCAAGCGCCTTTTGCGGCGTGTTCGCGTGCTTCGGGAATTTGAGTTCCGGCAGGTAATTGCGTAAGCGCACCGCCTGATAAAACAAGATGCGGTTGCTGAGCACGTAAACCATGCTGCGTGCGGCGCGGTCAATCGTCGCGCGCCACGAAACAGGATCGTTCCGGTCGAAGTTCCATTGCTGCTCAGCCACCATCCAATGCCGAAGCTGCGCGTCAAAGGCTCGGTTGCGGTCTGATTCCAAAGCCAAGTAGTCGCGTAACTCTCGCACTGGACCCATCGGGCCAGAAAGGTGGCTTTCGAGTACCGCGATGTAGAAGTCAGAAGGCGGCTGTCCAAGATCCGCCTTACGGCCCAGATATATCTCGCCGAAGTCGGTGAAGAACTGGGGTAGGAATTCATCGCGCACCTTAGCGATGACCTCAGCGCGCGTCACATCAGTTGGCTTATTGAGTTCAAGGCCGAGCCGCCACTGACCGACACAACGCTCGTGCATTGTCTCGGCATCCCAGAGCGAGCGGTCGAAGAGCGCAAGATGCTCAACGTTCCAAGTAAAAAAGTAGCGGCAGTTCTCCGCCGTTGCCTTGTTGAAGGCGTCCTGCATTAAGGCCAGGTCGAAGGGCGAGCGCCCTTGCTGTGTGCCCGGCAGCTTTACCTCACCACACAGGGTGAGTTTCCCTTGTCCGCTTGTCTTACGCTCATAAACACGAAAGTCCTGGCGTTTTTGGCTTCCGCGCCCGAAGCTTTCGATGTCAGATGAGCCGAATGGTAAGGCCGTGTCGCTCTCGAAGAGTTTGTCGGCCCACTTTGAAATGTCAGCACAAAAGGCGACTTCGTGTTTACGAATGTTTTCTTTGGCCATTTCAATTGATAGGGCTGATAGGCATCTGATTTATCGACGGGTGCAGATTATCACCCGGACCTGGAAATCTACAAGAGGCTTAGAGCAGGTAGCCAGTAGAGTACCGGCGATGCCCCATGTAAAAATCTTGCTCGAATCAACGCAGGCCCGCTGCCGTTGATTACTGATCGGGCAGGACATTTTAGATAGCCGAATCGCCCAGGTTCTGCTATTTTATTGCCCATCACTATTCTGTTTTGAACTGACTGCTCACAACCGAGCCAAGGAGAGACCAATGAGTGAAAAGATCGCACGCAGAGAATTCGTCAAGCGCAGCGTGACGGCCGCCGGGGCGGGCGTCGTGCTCTCACGCCACAACGTCCAGGCGCGCATCCTGGGCGCCAACGACCGCATCAACATCGGCGTCATCGGCGTCGGGGGCCGCGGCACCGGCGACATGCGGTGGGCGATGGAGACTGGCAAGAAGACGGGGACGGCCCAGGTCGTTGCGGCGAGCGACGTCTACCGCAAGCGGGTGCGCCGGGCACAGGAGATATGTCAGGGCGAGGGCTACCTGGACTACCGCGAGATTATCAACCGGAAAGATATTGACGCCGTGATCATCGCCACCCCGGACCACTGGCACGCGCCGATGGCCATTGAAGCGCTCAAGAGTGGGAAGGATGTCTACCTCGAAAAGCCCATGACGCATACGGCGGAGGAGGCCAAGGAAGTTTATGAGACGGTGAAGGCCACGGGGCGTGTGCTGCAAGTGGGATCGCAGACCACTTCGAGCGATCAGTGGTGGCAGGCCCGCAAGGCGATCACGAGCGGGATGATCGGCCCATTGATTATGAGCCAGGGCTCCTATCACCGGAACTCGGTCGAAGGGGAGTGGAATTGGCCGATTGATCAGGCGGCCGGGCCGGATGGCAAAGGCGACGATTACATCGACTGGAAGATGTGGCTCGGGAAGGCGCCGCAACGGGCGTATGATGCCGACCGCTTCTTCCGCTTCCGGAAGTATTGGGATTACTCGGGCGGCATCGCGACGGACCTCTTCTACCACGTCATGGCGCCGCTGAATATCTGCTGGGGCGAGCCGCAGTTCCCTTACCGGGTGATCGGCTCGGGCGGGATCTACGTTTTCAAGGACGGTCGAGAAGTGCCGGACACCTTCAACCTCCTGGCCGACTACTCGGCGGGCCATTCGGTGGTGTTGAGTTCGTCGATGGCCAATAGCACGCACATCCCGGGGCTGATCCGCGGGCACGAAGGGACGATTATGATGGTCCCGCACGGGCAGTTCGAGGGCCGCGTCGATTCGATCACCGTCACGCCGGAGCGGATCGCCAAGGACAAGTTCAAGCAGAAGTACGGGACGATCGAAGTGGTGCTCGAATGCGAGAAGCGTGAGGACCACATGGAGAACTTCCTGCGCTGCGTGAGGACGCGGGAGAAGCCGGTGCTCGACGCGCTGACGGCCTACAAGGCGATGGTCACGATTTACATGTCGGTCCAGTCCTATCGCGAGGGCAAGGTGCTCTATTTCGACGAGCGCTCGCAACGCATCACTGATCGGCCGGTGAGTTCACAGGCGAAACTCTAAAGGCTTCACCTGATGGTATCGCGACTGTGAGGGGGCAGTGATTTCACCTGCGGTTGCAGGCGGGACTCCCGCTCCCTCACGGTTGCGGTACCGTACCGGCTCAAGCGGCAAAATCAATAGTCAGCTCGCGGTCAACGCGGACCGAAAGAACGACCGGGCTCGTGATGCGATTGCCGTGGGCGTAGAATTCCATCTGGAGTCCGACGCCGATCCAGCCCATCTTGAGCATGGAGCCGCCGAAGGTGGAGCCGCTGAGCGACATCTCGACGGGCTCGACGAACAGGCGGCCGTCCTCAACCATCACGTGCCGCTCTTCAGGGTCGAGGAGAAAGAGACGGTAGTCGCCGTTGGCGGTGTGGACATAAATAGTATCGAAGGCGGCCAGCTTCTGCACCGCGATGCCTTCGAGCGAGGAACTCATTTCAGTAAAGCCGTCCAGCGAGCGACACCGCGGGATTTGACATGGCGTGTTGTGGGATGCTTCTTCAGGTGATTGACCCTGCCCCGCCCGATCAGCCCGATCCCCTTTCGGCCCGCGGAAAATGCTGTTGATTAAAGGCAGGCGCCAAAAGCCCGTCAAAATGTTTTTCAGTACGATTGCCATAAATGTTTCTCTCTTCGCTTTGTAGTTTGGTTTGTATGGCGGAGCACCACGCTGTGTCTACTATGCATACAACCAAGTTACTCTTCTCTGTATTGACCAGTGATTCAAGCAAGGCGAGTGCCACCGCAAGGCTCACGGTAAATCCTCGTTGGGCTGCTTATTGAAGGGGCACGGAGGGGATGCGCGCCGGGTTCGACTTCAACCATCCGGGTAGGGCTAGGCGATAGCTTATACTAATTTTTCAGCAGATCAAGTCCTAAGATTGGGCGGGAAGATTTTATCGAACGTGTGGATGATGATGTGCCCTGGCACGGGCGGCTGAGGGTGATTGCCGGGGCGTAGGCACAAGGCCGTCTGCATGCCGGCTGAACGAGCGGCATCGAGTTCTGCGGTCACGTCCGAGATGAAGAGCACTTCCGCTGGCAGCCATTGCAGCGCGGCGGCGATGCGTCGATAGCTCTCCGCATCTGTTTTGGCCCCGACATTGGTGTCGAAATATCCGTGAATAAACCCAGTCAGATCGCCCGCCGTGGTGTGAGCGAACAGCAGCTTTTGCGCCAGCACACTGCCCGAAGAGAAGATGCAAATCTCTTTGCCCTGCCCCCACCACCGCTCTAAGCCGGGCGGCACGTCAGCAAAGACCTGGCTTTTCAATTCGCCCTGACGATAGCCTTCCTCCCAAATTCTGCCTTGGAGTGCTTTCAACGGCGTGGACTTCCGGTCGCGGTCCATGAGCCAGTGGACGTAGGCGGCCACGGAGGCGAGCAGCGCTTCACGGCTCTCGTGATTGACCGCCGGGGGATTGAAGCCTTGACATTGGTCCTCCGCCTGCTCCTCACGCAAGCGGTGGATCTCCCGGCAGACCTCGCCGGAGGAGGAGTGGGCGGCGAGAAAATCTTCGACGCGCGCGCGGGCGTAGGGGAACAGCACCTCATAGACGAAGCTGATGGGCGTGGTCGTGCCCTCGACGTCTAACAAGACGCTCTTGACTGTGCTCTCTTTGAGCGGCCTGGTCATTGAATCGAAGCACCCTGCAAAGGAAGATACGAGACGCCCAGGCAGACGGGCTGGTAACCGCTATCCACGCCGCTCTCGGTGTAACGCGGGGCCCAGCCGGCCGGGTCTTTGAAGAGGCGGATGGCGCGAATCTCGCGGTCGGCGCAGAGATTGAACCAGTGCCAGGTGCCGCCCGGCACGCGGATCAAATCTCCAGCCTCGACCTCAATGGCGGCCACTGGCCCTTCGGGCGGGTGGATGTGGAACAGCCCGCGCCCGTGAATGATGAAGCGCACCTCATCCTCGTCGTGCCAGTGCTCGCGGTTGAACTTCGCCAGCATCGCGTCCAGCCCCGGAGTCTGCGGGTTGACGTCGATGACGTCCGCCGTCACGTAACCGCCGCGCGTCTTGAGCTGGTCGATCTCACCGGCGTAGGCCGCGAGGATTACTTCCGCAGGCGCCTGCGCCGCGATGGGCTGTGACGGCTCCCACCGCTCGTAATTGATCCCGATGCCGGCCAGGTATTGCGTCATCGCCTCTCGATCATGGAGGGACCGATTTTCGCCAGGAATAGTTACGATCGCCATTGCAATCTCCTCCTCGAAGATGTGGGACAAGATGGCATCTTGTCCCACAAATTCATGGTTTCAGGGCGCCATCCGTGCGCCCCGTGACCTCGAACAAGAACTCTAAAATTTCCACGTGGCGCCTCGCCTCGGCCAAGTCGCGGCCCCAGGTGTAGAGCCCGTGCCGCCGCAGCAGGAACCCGTGCGAGTCAGGGTGCCGCTGCAAAGTCTCTGCGACCCGTTCGGCCAGTCGCGCCATGTCTTGAGCATTGTCGATGATCGGCAGCCACTCCCGGTGCTCGTGCGTCCGCACGCCCGCGAGCCCTTTGAGCATCTCGTAGCCTTCGAGGCTCAGGCCGCCGGCCCCGGCGTAGACCTCGGAGAGAATAGTGCTCCACACCGAATGCGTATGCAAGACCGCCCCCGCCTCGCGCGCGCTGACCACGGCCAGATGCAATCTCGTCTCGTCCGAAGGCCGGCTGGCGCCTTCAACTACTTTTCCACTGGCGTCAACTTGCAGGATCTGATCAGCGGCCAGCCGGCCTTTGTCCATCCCGCTGGCCGTGATCGCCAGGCGCAATGGCTCTCGATTGATCACCGCGCTGAAATTCCCGCTCGTGCCCAGCGCCCAGCCGCGGCCGTAAAAATCGCGCCCGATTTCAGCCAGCCGGGCGGCGACTTCAGAGGCATCGACAGCCTCCGCATGCTCTGAAGCGTTTTCTTTCGCTAACTCGGCCATACCTTTTCCATATTTCAGACGAGCGGCAATCGCACCGGTCGCCCTTCGGCTGCCGAGACTTCCGAAGCCAAACAGATCTCGTGCGTCTTGACCGCGTCGGCGACATTGACGTGCGATTCCTTGTCGGCCACGATGCAATCTACCAGGTGGTTGACCTCGCCGACGAACGGGTGATGAGTCACGTCGCCGCTGTCGGGCAGGACCGTCGGGACGGCGGCCCAACTCGTCTGCCCCGGCCACCTCTTGGTATAGATTTGGTTGTTGCGGATCGTACCCTGATCGCCGAGCAGTTCGATCTTGAAAGAGTAGGGCATGACGCATTCAATCGAAGTAGCGACCTTGCCAATCGTGCCGTCGGCGAATTTCAAGATGGTGACGCTGTTCGGTTCGTACTCGTAGCGGAGCGGGTTGTGCTGACTGAAGTTGGCATAAGCGCTCACCTCGACCGCCTCCTGCCCGACGAACCAGCGCAGCCCGTCGACCGCGTGGCAGCCGGCGGTGAGCAGGCTGCTTGCGCCGATGGACTTCTTGATGTTCCACTCGTACTGCTGGTACCAGGGGCCGATGCCGTGCAGGTAATCGACTTCGGCGTAGAAGATGTGGCCGATCATCCCGTCGGCCAGCATGGCCTTGATGTTCTCAAACAGCGGGTTCCAGCGCAGCACAAAGCTGACGACGGTTTTGACCCGGGCCTGCTCGACCGCCGCCTGCAACTGCCGGAGACTCTCCAGGGTGATCGCAATCGGCTTTTCAATCAGGAGGTGCTTGCCCGCCTCAGCGCATTGGACGCCTTGCTCGGCGTGCAGGTGGTGCGGCGTGCAGATGGAGACGATCCGGATGCGCTCATCTTTGAGCATCTCGTCGAGGCTGGTGTAGGCCCGACAGTTAGGCAGCGCCATCTCTCGCGCTTGCGCCTCGGCGCGGGTGCGGTCGCGGCTGCAAATTCCGACGACTTCAGTTCGCGGGTTCTTTTGAAAGGCCTTGATGTGTTCGCCCGAGACCCAGCCGGTTCCGATTATGCCGACGCCGAATTTTTCCATCTCTCTCCTTATAGTGTCCCGCGACCTGTCAGGTTGCGACTGCGCCCGCGATTAGTGCGTTACCGAGGCCACCGCAACCTGACAGGTCGCGGGACATTCTTTGGATTATGGCTCCAGCGGCAAATCGCCGCGCCGCTCGGCGTGAAATCGCCCGCGCATATCGCCGAGTTGGCGATCAGGGAAGGTGCGATCGAGATCGATCTCCGCGACGGCAATCGGATGGGCCTGGTCTGCGGTGGCGATGAATTCTCCGCGAGGGTCGATGATGCCGGTGCGCATGTCGTAGCTGGAGGTCACTAGCGTCAGATGATTTTCCAAGGCGCGGGCGCGGACCAGCAACTCATCACCGCCCCAGATCGGCATCAGGATCAGCTCGGCCCCCTTCGCCGCCAGCACTCGCGCCGGATCGACGAAGAAGGAGTCGTAGCAGATCATCATCCCCACGCGGCCGAAGTCGGTATCAAAGACCGGGTAGTCGGCGCCCGGGGTGATGCCACCCTCGACCTCCTCGCGCGGCAAGTAAACTTTCCGATACTTGCCCACCAGCCCGCCCTGCCGGTCAAGCAACACGCTGGTGTTGTAGACCACCCGGCCTTCACGTTCCAGCAGCCCGGCGACGATGTATGTGCGATGCCGGCGGGCCAACTCTCCCAGGCGCTGAGTCGTGGGTCCGGGAATTGGCTCTGCGGCGGCGGCATAAGTAAGACCGGTGCCGACCAGCGTCATCTCCTCCGGCAGGCAGATGATGTCCGGTCGCTCGACGGCCGCCTGTTCGATCAAGCGGGCGAAGGACTCGACGTTTTCACGCGTCGTCTGATTGCCCCGCGGTCGATGGTAGATCGTCGCCACGCGGGCAAGCCGTGGGGCAGGCGGCGCGACGCGGGAGAATCGCACGTCATCCCACCAAGCCGAGCCGGTCGCGCACCACTGATAGCCGAGTTGGACGCGCGCCTTAACGGCGCCTTCGGGGGCGCGAAGGATGCGGTCAACGCGGCGCCACTCTCCTGCCGGATAGGATTCAGCGATGTAATCGGGTTGGCCTGCGCGCTTGCCGGCAGCGTCTCGCCAGTCGAGGCGGGCGTGGATCGTCTGCCGCGGATGCGGGACGTGGCGGTAGTAATAGTACGCTGTGAGGCGGTAGGTCTCGGCGGCGGTGACAGGAACTTCTTTCTCCCAGTAGCCGGCCGCCGCCGCATGGCCATCACCGGAAAGCGCCAAGGCACCGGGCTTGAAATGGCCGACGGTTGAGTCAACCCACGCCCGAGGGCGAATCTCATCGCGGGCAACCACCAGCCGCCAACCGTCCGCTGGTTGGAAGTCGCCCTCATCCAACAATCGCTGGTACTCGCGAATCTTGCGCGTCGCAGGGTCCGCAGCAGGCGGCGGCGCTGAAGGGTCAACCGTCGCCCCGGACGCCCCAAAGATACAGAGAGCGAAGACAGCGATGATCATACTGATCCCCATCCATCTCATTAGCTTCCCTCCTTAATGTTTCCCCTCGTCTCGCTTTGCCAGACGAAATTCGAGCTGAACTTCTGCCAAGAACGTCCATATCTTTTCAAACGTCTGCCAATCAATCAACTGTTCGCCGGCAAATCTAATTTTGCGGGGATGAACTTTTTTCACCTTTGCCCTTCAACTTCTCCGGATCTTGAATAAACTAAATCGAACCACGCAAGATTGGGACAGGCGCTGGTACGGTACGGGGAGCGCGAGCGACCTGATGCCTGCGCCGCAGTGCCTCTTGCGAGGCCACCAGGTCGCTCGCGCTCCCCGTACCGTACCCATTGGAAGTTTACCCCGCACACCGCGGCTTCTCAAAGCGCGGGAGAGATGGTCGGCCTGACCAATCAGGTGGGATTCAAAGCGACCGAGGATTGCGCGATATGACGACTTACATCGGCATCGACCTGGGCGGGACGAAAATCGCCGCCGCCGCGGTGGACGTGGCGACCGGCGAACTCATCGGCCGGACGGTGATCCCGACCGACGCGCACGAAGGGTGCGAGGCGGTCATCAAACGCATGGCGGAGGCAGTCGGAGAGGTGTGCCGGAGCGCCGGGCTTGAGCGGGCTGCGGTCGGCGGCCTGGGCATCGGCGTGCCGGCGGTCACCGATATGGAGAAGGGCTACATGCTCTTTTCGCCGAACCTGCCGGGCGGCTGGCGCGGGGTGCCGGTCGCGGCCACGCTACGCGAACAGACCGGGCTGCGGAGTTGGATCATCAATGATGCGCGGGCCTTCACCCTCGCCGAGGCAACCTGCGGCGCCGGGCGTGGAGCCAGAACGGTGATCGGAATGACGCTCGGCACCGGCATCGGCGGCGGGATCGTGATCGACGGGAAGCTGCACTTGGGGCTGGACGGCACAGCCGGTGAGGTCGGGCACCAAACCATAGACCCCGACGGGCCGCAATGCGGCTGCGGCAACCGCGGCTGTTTGGAGGCGCTCGCCAGCGGTCCCGCGATCGCGTCACTGGGCGTCAAGGCCGTGATGCAAGGACTGACGACCGAGATCGGCCCGCTCGTCGAGCGCGACCTCAACCGCATCACGCCGGAGACGATCATGCGCGCGGCGGAGCATGGCGATGAAGTCGCGCGTGAGATTCTCGAACGCGTCGGCGGCTTTCTCGGCACCGGCATCGGCAACCTGATCACGATCCTGAGCCCGGACCGCGTGGTCATCGGGGGCGGCGTGGCGCGGCTCGGCCGGTGGCTGCTGGATCCAATCCAAGCAACCGTCCGCCAGCGTTGTTTCGCCACCCCGCTCGACCGGGTGCAGATCCTCCCGGCCGCGCTCGGCACTGATGCCGGAGTGGTCGGGGCCGCAATGTGGGCGTTTCAGATGGCTCAAAGTTAGGCGCGAGTTGAAGGGCATAACATGACCTGCTATACCTGGCACGGGAATAAACTGAGCTTTTCAACACAAAGGATCAAAGGAGACCGCTTAAAAAGTCGGGTGACAGCCCCATATGTAGTGGTGGTCGCGTTGCGTAAAAACAATATGCGATACGTTACAGGCACTTTTTAAGCGGTCTCCTTTGAACCTTTGTGTTGAGCAAGCTCGATTGAAAGGAGTTCCCCAAATGGCCGACAACGTTCTCGACAAATTCAAAATGGATGGCAAGGTCTGCCTGGTGACAGGCGCGAGCCGCGGCCTCGGCCGGGCGATGGCCTTGGCGCTGGCCGAAGCAGGCGCGGACGTGGTGGTGACGGCACGCAGTAAAGACGCGCTCGAAGAGACCGCTGGCGAGATCAAACGGCGTGGGCGCCGAACGCTGGCGGTTCCGTGCGATCTGCGCGAGAGCCAAGCGGTGGCGGCGATGGTCGAGCAAGCCCTGACGGGGTTCGGGCAGATCGACGTGCTCGTCAATAACGCTGGCGGCGGCGAGATGAAGCCGATGCTGGAGACGAGCGAGGAGGAATGGTTGAGCTGGATCGACATCGATCTTCACTCGATGTTCAGGATGTGTAAAGCGGTCGGGCCGCATCTGATCGAACGGCGCCGGGGCAACATCATCAACATGGCGTCGATGTACGGCCTCATCGGCGAGAAGGGCACGACGGCTTACTGCGCCAGCAAAGGCGCTGTCGTCCAACTCACGCGGGCGCTGGCGCTGGAGTGGGCCGCATACCACATCCGCGTCAACGCGCTCGCCCCAGGCTTCATCTACACCGACATGACCAGCTTTATTTTCGATAACCCTGAGTTGGGCGCCCCCTTCATCAGCCGCATCCCCCTTGGGCGGACGGGGCAGCCTGAGGAGCTTGGGCCGCTGGTTGTCTACCTGGCTTCAGACGCCTCGGCATTCATGACCGGCAGCGTGATCGTGATCGACGGTGGCCAAGTTGCGGGGTAGCGGTTTATCAGAAGGAGGAGTGCCATGACTGTGCGCATCGGCCTGCTCGGCAGCGGCTTCGTGGCGGAATTTTATCTGCAAGGATTGCGGGACGTGGCCAACTGGGAGATCCCGGTCGTCTATTCGCCCAACCAGGAACACGCGCGAGCGTTCGTCGAGCGCTGGGGGCTCGGCGGCGTGGCCGGCAGCACTGATGACGTGCTCAAACGCGGCGACATCGACCTCGTCCTGCTGGCCGTGCCCAATGATCTTCATAAAGATCTCGCCATCGCCTGTGCGCGGGCCGGCAAGAACATGGTCTGCACTAAACCGCTCGCCCGTAGCGCGGCTGAGGCCAAGGAGATGCTCGACGCGGCCGAGGCGGCCGGCGTCATGCACGGCTACGCCGAGACCGAAGTCTTCAGCCCAGCCGTGGTCAAGGCCCGCGAATTCATCGAGCGCGGCGGCATCGGCAAAGTGCTCACCGTGCGTTCACGCGAGGCCCACTCCGGCCCGCACATGCCCTGGTTCTGGGACAAGAGTCGGGCGGGTGGCGGCGCCCTGCTCGATATGGGCTGCCATTGCATCGAGGCGGCGCGTTACTTCGTCGGCAAAGAAGTCCCGGTGGTCGAGGTGATCGCCTGGGGTGACCGGCTCTATCATCACGACCAGACTGAGGCCGAAGACAGTGCCGTCTTGCTCATGCGATTTGCTGATGGCCAGCTCGCTCAAGCCGAGTTGAGTTGGATCGCTCGCGGCGGCCTCGATCTCCGCAACGAAGTCTACGGCACCGAGGGCACGATCTTCACCGATGTCACGCGCGAGACGCCGCTCAAGGTCTTTTCTAAACCGGGCGCCGGTTATGTGGTGGAGAAAGCTGAGGCGGAAACCGGGTGGTTGTTTCCGCCGGTCGATGAGGCCTACACCTATGGCTATACCGGCGAGATGCGCCATTTCGTTGAGTGCGCGGCCAAGGGGGAGCAACCGCGCGAGACCTTTGCCGACGGCTACGTTGTCAACGTGATCCTTGATGCGGCCTACCGTTCGATGCGGACCAAGCGGTGGGAGTCGGTCAGCTATTAGCCGCGAGGTTGGCTATCATGTCCCGCGACCTGTCAGGTTGCGGCTGCCTTCACCAGGGGATCGGTTGGATTTCAAATGTGGAAGCTTCCGCAACCTGACAGGTCGCGGGACATCAAAGGAGCACTTAGTTGTGACGACTGACTTGGGACCGGCACTGGCCTACCTGGACGCGGCACAGAAGATCTTAGAGCGCATTCGCGCCACGCAGATGCCGGCGATCAGCGCGGCGGCGCAAATCTGCGCTGATTCGATTGCCGCTGGCGGCCTGGTGCATCTGTTTGGCACCGGCCACTCACGCATCGCCGTCGAGGAGGTCTTCCCGCGCCACGGCAGTTTCCCAGGCTTCCATCCGATCGTCGAGTTGTCGCTCACCTATCACAATCAAGTCGTCGGCGCCAACGGGCAGCGCCAGGCAATGTTCCTGGAGAAGCTCGAAGGTTTCGGCGAAGTCATCCTGCGCAACTTCATCTTCGGCCCGCACGACAGTTTCATCGTCTTCTCGAACGGCGGCGTCAACGGCGTGGTGATCGACGTGGCGCTCGGGGCGAAGCAGCGCGGGATGCCGGTCGTGGCGGTCGTCTCGCTGGAGCATTGCCTGGCCTCGCCGGTACGCCACAGCTCCGGCAAGCGGCTGCCCGATGTCGCCGACGTCACGATTGACAACTGCTCCCCGGCAGGTGATGCTCTGGTGCGTGTCCCAGGGCTCGATCATCCGGTGGGGCCGGGCTCGACGCTCGGCTATGCGGCGGTCGTCAACGCCCTGAAATGCCTGGTCGCCGCCGAACTCACCGAGCGCGGCCAGCCGCCGCTGGTGCTCACGAGCGGCGTGCTGATCGGCAATCAAGCTGCGGCTGAACTGTTCGAGCGTGCCTACGACGAGTACCGGACACGGGTGGCGCAGGTCTATCGCTCAACCTTGGGCGAAGAATGACACCTGCCGAACAATCTAAGGAGCCCCGATGACAGAAAATTCACCGACCCCCGAAGAATGGCGCAGACTCTATGAAGCCGCCGTCCGCGTGAAGGAGCTTGCGCCCTGGCAGTGGATGTGGGAGGACGAGATCTTTGGCGTCCAGCATCCGGAGACTGGCGAACTCGGCTTTGTGAGCGTCATGGGCCGCGGGGGCGAGCATTACGCCGTCGCCCTCTATCTCGGCCCGAAGGGACTGTATGACTTCTGGGATCTGCAAGCCACGGCCGGGGAGGAGGCGGACCCTGAACAACTGCTCGAAACGCCCCAGCTCCAGGTCTCCTTCGAGGACCGCAAGGAGCTACGCAAGCAGGACCACGAGGTCATCAAGCGGCTAGGGCTCAAGTTCCGAGGACAACATGCCTGGCCCCTGTTCCGCAGCTTTCGTCCCGGCTTCTTCCCCTGGTTTATGACCGCGGAAGAAGCCCGCTTCCTCACCTATGCGCTGGAGCAAGTGCCTGAGGTGGCGCTCCGTTTGAGAGACGATCCCTCGCTCCTCCCGTCTCCCGAGAAGGAGGAGTATCTGTTGCGGACGCCGCGACAGACGGAGGGTGCCACCGTTTGGGAAGACCAGGTCAGGCGTGTGCCGCCGCCGGAGCCAGTCACGATCCAGGTGGCGATGGACCTCAAGGCGCTGGCGGACCTCAGGCGCCAGCCGCGGAGCAACCACGTGCTCGAACTCGACTTCTTCATGGTCCCGACGCCCTTTCAGGAGAAAGGCGCCCGGCCAGCCTTCCCTTACATGCTGTTGCTGGGGGAGGCGCAGAGCGGCCTGATCCTTGGCACCGAGTTGCTACAACCCGACCCGTCGCTGGAAGCCATGTGGGGTTTGATCCCGGTGAAAGTCGTCCACCAACTGCGCCCGCTCGGGGTCGTCCCGAGAGAGGTCCAGGTGCGTTCAGAGTTGCTCTTTCACTTGCTCCAGGAATTAGCCGCGGACCTGGGTCTCGAACTCAAGCAGACCGACACTTTGCGCGGCCTGGATCAAGCCAAGGAATTTCTGCTCCAGCGTTTTCTGTAAGGGCAATAATGATCAGCGAAGCCTGGAGGACAGCCCGTCGAGTAGCTGGGTATTATCCCCGCGTGCTCAAATTACTGTGGGAGGCCAATCCCCGCTATGCGCTGCTCAGCATCTTGCTGACGGTGGTGAGTTCCGCGGTCGCCCCGGCTCAAGTGTGGATGTCGAAGGTGGTCATTGACCGTGTGCTTCAGGCGCTCAAGTCTTCCACGGGCGCGACCGGTTTTGACGGCTATGCGCTGCTGGCCCCGATCGGGTTGATCTTTCTGGTCTGGCTGTTGGGCGGGGTCTGCCAGTCACTCACTGGCAGCATCAAAGAGCTCCTGGCCTTTCAGTCCCAGAACTACATTGATTATCTGGTGCTGAAAAAAGCCGCCCAGATGGACATCGCCTTCTATGAAATCCCGGAGTTCTTCGACCAGATGGAGAATGCGCGGCAGAAGAGCTGGCAGGCGCATAACCTGGCCTATTTCTGCATCGAGAGCCTGGGGGTAGTCTTGTCCCTGGGCGCGCTATTGGGACTGCTCTTCCGCTTACACCCTCTCGCCGTCGTGGTGCTGCTGCTCACCTCCATCCCTCACATCGTCGTGGCGAGTTATTACGGGAGTCGCCGATTCAGGTTGATGACCAGCCGCGCCCCGGCGCAGCGCATGGTCTATTACCTCTCGCAGTTGCTCGGCTCTCGCGACGCAGTCAAAGAGATTCGCCTCTTCGAGCTGCACGGCCCCTTCTTGGAGAAGTCTCGTCACTACTGGCAGAAATTCTTCAATGAGAATAAGCGGCTGATGTTTTTGCGGGAGCGGGCGACCTTGCTCTTCAGAGTGCTCTCGATGGCCGGGACGGCCGGGATTTGGGCCTATGCGGTCATTCAAGCGGCCCTGGCGCGCATCACCATCGGCGATCTGGCCCTGGTCTTCCAGGTCGCGGAACAGAGCCGAGACCGGTTGAGTGGCTTATTCCACATGGGCGGCCTCTTCTACGAGCACAGCCTCTTTGTCGGGAATCTCTTCAACTTCCTGGACCTCGCCCCGAATTCGGTCGAGGGCGCCCTGTCGCCGGTCAGCCAAGACGGAGGACGCCCGCTCCTGATCACGCGGCCCATCCGCGAGGGCATCGAGTTCCGCCACGTCTCCTTCCGCTACCCACGATCCGAACGCTTCGTGCTCCGCGACCTCTCTTTCGTCTTGCGCGCCGGAGAGACCGTGGCCGTAGTCGGCGAGAATGGGGCAGGCAAGACGACGCTGGTCAAGCTGCTCGCTCGCTTCTACGATCCGACCGAAGGAACTATTTTTCTCGATGGCCGAGACCTGCGAGAGTATGACCTGGACAGCCTGCGCCGGCACGTCGGCATCATCTTCCAGGATTTTGTCCGCTACAATCTCTCGGCGCGGGAGAATATCGGCTTTGGCAGAATCGAGTTTGCTGAAGATCGGGAACGAGTCACGCGCGCGGCGCAGGACGGAGGCGCCCAGCCGGTGATCGAGCGACTGCCCAAGGGCTTCGAGACCATGCTCGGAAGGACCTTCGAGGACGGTGTCGATCTCTCCGGCGGGGAGTGGCAGAAGCTGGCCCTGAGCCGAGCCTTCATGCGCGAGGCGCAGATGCTCATCCTCGACGAGCCGACCGCTTCGCTCGACGCCCTGGCCGAGCAAGAGGTCTACAACCGGTTCATGGATTTGACGGCGGGTAAAACGACCATCCTCATCTCTCACCGGTTTTCGACCGTCCGCATGGCAGAGCACATCTTAGTCCTGCAAGACAGCCGGTTGATTGAAGAGGGGAGCCACCATGAACTCATGACCTTCGACGGGCAATACGCCAGGATGTTCAATACCCAGGCTGAACGGTATCGTTGAAGCGCTCTGGCTCACCAAGAACAATCATACTATGTCGTCTTCCGCTCCACTGATGAATAGACTATCCGGCAAAGCAGCTCTAGTGACCGGCGCGGCCAGTGGCATCGGCCGCGCCACCGCCCTGCGGTTCGCCGCGGAAGGGGCGCGCGTGGCCGGGGTGGATCAGAACGAGGTTGGCTTGGCCGAAACGGTCGCCGCCATCGAAGCCGGTGGCGGCCAGGCGCTCGCGATCACGGCCGATGTCTCGCTGGCCGCTCAGGTGCAACGGGCGCTGGCGGAGGCCGGAGGTAAGCTCGGCCGGGTCGATGTTGTCTTCAATGGCGCGGGCGCGAGCGGGCGACGTTGGGGCGACGGGCCGGTGGATGAATGCACGGAAGAGGCTTGGGAGCGGGTGCTGGCGACGAACCTGACGAGCATGTTTCTGGTCTGCAAGCATGCCGTGCCGTGGATGCTGCGCGGGGGCAGCGGCTCGATCATCAACCTCTCGTCGGTGCTCGGGCTGGTCGGCGGTGACGAGGACTTTGCGACCCACGCCTACGCGGCGAGCAAAGGCGGCATCATCGCGCTGTCGCGGGCGATGGCGGTTTATTACGCCCCCCGCGGCATCCGCGTCAACGTCATCGCGCCGGGTTTGATCGCCACGCCGATGAGCGCCCGCGCCCAATCCGACCCGCGCATTCTCGCGCGCCTGCCGCGACTCCAGCCGCTTGCCGGGGCGATGGGCCGCCCTGAAGACGTGGCGGCGGCGGCGGCCTACCTCGCCTCGGACGACGCCCGCTTCGTGACGGGAACGGTGCTGACCGTTGACGGCGGCTGGACGGCTCAGTGAGCCAATTGCGGATGGCGGCGTCTCGTTACTACACGGAGAATCTCTCTTGGCCTGAGACTAAAGCAGGCGGCCTCTATTCTCCACTTGCAGGATTTGCTAGCGAGTCATTTTGGCGCTCAAGATGCAGTGTGGTTATTGGCCTTGAGGCAACTAGGGCTTGCGGGTCGGATAAGTGCTCTTACGTCCCGAATTTGCCACCAATTGAAAAGAAAACAGCCTGAACGGTTCTCTCAATCAGAGCCAGCCAGCTTCACTTTGGCGAACTCTGTCGTCCCTTGTCCTCACTCGTATCGGAGCGCGACCATCGGCTCCACTTTCGTTGCCCGCCGCGCTGGAATCCAGCAAGCCACGAGTGCCACCGCCATCAGCAGCAAGGCAATCAACCCAAACGTCAGCGGGTCGGTCGCGCTCACGTTGAACAACAAGCTGGCAATCACGCGTGTCAGAGCGAAGGCGGTGGCCAAGCCGATGCTGATGCCGATCAGAGTCAGCACGATGCCCTGGCCGACGATCAGCTTGAGCACCTCGCGGCGTTGCGCGCCCAAAGCCATCCTGATGCCGATCTCGTGCCTGCGCTGTGAGACGGAATACGACATCACGCCGTAGATGCCGACTGCGGCCAGCAGCAAAGCGACCACCGCGAACACGCCGAGCAGGAACATCATTCCGCGACGATCCGTCATCGAATTGGCGAGGACTTGATCGAGCGTCGTTATCCAGGCGATGGGTTGATTTTTATCCACGGCTTGAATGGCGCTCTTGGCGGCGTTCGTCAAACTCAACGGATCGCCATCGGTGCGCACGAAAAAGGTCATGAAGGGTGACGGGTTCTGGGCCAGTGGCACTTGAATCTCCGGCTGCACTGCTCCCTCCAGGCTCCCCTCTTTGACATCGCCGACCACGCCTACGATCTCCAGCCACGGCGGCTGCGGATCGCGTGGGCTGATAAATCGAATGCGCTGGCCGAGCGCCTCTTGGCTCGGAAAGAAACGGCGCGCGAAAGTCTGATTGACGATGGCGACGCCGGGAGATCGCATATCATCCTGCGCGGCGAAAGCCCGTCCGGCCAGGAGCGGAATCCCGAAAGTGCGAAAGTATGCCGAGCTGACCAAGGCATAGCGAGCCTGCGGGCCTTGGCCGGGATCAGGCAAAGCTTGTCCCTCAATCGCAAACCGTCGAAAAGAAGAACCCATCGTCCAAGGATTGAAGGCGGCGGCCGCGACCGCGCGGGCTTGAGGTAAAGTCGCCAGTCGTTCGGTCGTCTGTTGAATAAAAGCGGCGCGTTGATTTCTTTCAGCATACCGTCCCTGCGGCAGCGTCACGTTGAGGCACAGCACGCCTTCAGGTTTGAAGCCCGGATCAATCGCTTGCAGCTTGAGAAAGCTGCGGAGCAGCAGCCCGGTGCCGAGCAGCAAGACGAGTGACAGCGCGATCTCCGCGACCACCAGGGCGCTCCGCAAGCCTCGACGTGAGAGACCGGAAGTAGCGCGGCCAGTTCCCTCTTTGAGCGCTTCTCGCACCTCCTGCTCTGAAAGTCGAAAGACCGAGAGCGTGCCGAAGAGCATCCCGGTCACGAGCACGATCAAAGAGAGAAAGCCGAGCACGTGGCCATCAATGCCGACTTCCGCCACACGCGGGATGGTGATCGGGCTGAAGCTGAGCAGCAGGTTCAGGCTCAAGCTGGCGAGCAGCAAACCGAGCGCGCCGCCTAGACTTGAGAGGAGCCAACTCTCCAAAAGCAGTTGCCGGAAGAGGCGCGATTGGCTGGCACCGAGCGCGGTGCGCACGGCGATCTCTTTGTGCCTGGCCGCCGCGCGCACGAGCAATAGATTGGCGACGTTGGCGCAGGCAATCAACAAGACGCAGGCAATCGCGCCCAGCAAGATCAGCAGCGGAGTCCGCGTGTCGCCCACCACCTGGTCGCGCAGCGCCATCAAGCTGACGCGCACCGGAGTTGTGTACTGCGGCTGAATGACAGTTTGTAAATTGGCTTGCGCTTGCTCAAACGAAACGCCGGGCTTGAGGCGCGCGACGATGACATTCAGCACATTATTCCGGCGCGAGGCGTTCGGATCGTTAGGATCAATCGTCGAGTTGGCCCAGAGCCGCGTCCCGGTCGGCAAGATCGGGAACTCAAAGCCCGGCGGCATGACGCCGATGACCGCGTAGGGCTGCGCATCGAAGAGGATCTGTCGGCCAATCATCTTCGGATCACGATTGAAACGCTGCTGCCAGAGCTCGTGATGCAACACAACCATCCGGCTCGCTCCCGGCTCGTCTTCGCCTGGCAAAAACCATCGCCCCAAAAGCGGCTTGACTCCGAGCGCGGCCAGTAGCCCGGCGGAAACCGAAGAACCCTGAATCGCCACTGGCTCGCCTTCGCCGAGCAGATTGAAGACGCTATAGATGCTGTAGAGGCCGATGTGCTCGCAGACTTGATTCTGATTGCGCCAGTCAAAGAAGTCCGGCATCGAGGCAGCGCCCTGCGATTCCGGGGTGTACTTCGCAATCCTGACCAGCCGCTCCGACTCTGGAAAGGGCAGCGGTTTAAATAACACTGCACGCGCGACGGTGAAAATAGCTGTGATCGGGCCGATGCCGAGCGCCAGCGTGAGCACTGCGACCGTCGTGAAAGCCGGGCTCCGACGCAGCATGCGCAGTCCATAGCGGACATCCTGCCACAGTTCTTCCACGAAGCGAACGCCACGCGCATCCCGGCTTTCTTCCTTCACCCGTTCCATCCCGCCAAAGCTGCGGAGCGCGGCGGAACGCGCCTCTTCAGGATTCATCCCGCGCTCGAGGTTCTGCTCGATCTCTTGCTCCAGATGGAAGCGCAGTTCCTCCTCCAGTTCCTGCTCCATCTCCGTTTTGTGGAATAAAGCCCGCAGCCGCAGTTTCAGCCGGTTGAGCATCTCAGCCTCCCTCGCTCAAGTGGTTTTCAAAATCAGCTTCACCGCCCCGGTGAAGCGCTCCCAGGTCTCAGTCTCAGCCGCTAACTGTTTGCGTCCGGCCGCCGTCAGTTTGTAGAACTTCGCCCGGCGGTTGTTGTCTGACGCGCCCCAGACAGCGCTGATCCAGCCCTGCGCCTCCAGCCGATGCAGTGCCGGGTAGAGCGACCCTTGGCCGACGCGCAGCACCTCCCGCGAGACCTGCTGAATGCGCTGTGCGATCTCCCAGCCGTGAGTCGGCCCGGCCTGGAGCGTCTTCAAGACCAGCAGGTCGAGCGTCCCCTGTAACAAATCGGTCTGGATGTTCTTCATCGGTTTCCCCCTCGACAAACGACAAGGCAGAGCGTATCCGATGCCTTGTCGAATGTCAACATGAGGGGAGAAGACCATGAATGAAATCAACCGCTGCTATTCACCACGCGCGGCGCTCGCCGCGCTGGGCCTGAAACTAGAGGCGATGAAATTGCTCGCACCCATCAAAGAAAAGGTGAAGATCGCGCAGAAGACGATCAAGCATGAACCGCTCGACAAATTACAGGATGTGCTGATCACGATTCTCGCTGGCGCGCACGGACTGTCTGAAATCAACACCAGATTGCGTGCTGATCCAGCCTTGCAACGAGCCTTCGGCAGGGAAGCCTGTGCGGATCAGTCCGTCGTCCAGGCCACGCTCAATGCCTGCACCTCCGCCAATGTCGCGCAGATGATGCAGGCGCTCGATGTCATCTTTCAGCAGCACAGCCTCGCCTTCCGACATGACTTCCGGGCGCAGGTACTCCTGCTTGACATTGACCTGACCGGGATGCCCTGCGGGAAGAAATGCGAATATGCTACCAAAGGGTATCAGGGCGAAGCTGGCATCCGCTGGGGCCGTCAGATGGGCCGGGTCGTGGCGGCGCAGTATGAAGAGGTCGTCATTGACCGCCTCTACCCCGGCAATCTGCAACTGACGAAAACCCTCCGCCCACTAGTGGAAGATACCGAACGGGCACTCGCGCTCGATGAGGATAAACGCCAACGCACGATCATCAGGATGGATGCGGGTGGTGGCAGCCTCGACGAAATTAACTAGCTGCTGGAGCGCGGTTATCACATCCACGGGAAGGACATCTCTGCAGCGCGGGCTGAATCTTACGCACCGTTTGTGCGGCACTGGATTTCCGATCCCAAACATCCGCATCGGCGAATGGGCTGGGCCGAGTGTGAGCAGGTGGACTACGTCCGTCCGGTGAAGCGGCTGATTCTGCGCTGTCCACCCATGAAGGAAGAAAAGCGAAAGAAGCATCCTTTCCACTATGCCTGTCTGCTAACCACTTTGGAGCCTGACGAGGTCATCCGACAACTGCATCTGCCGATCCACACGCTTGAGAGCGATGAGGCCGTCACGCTGGCTTACAGTACACTCTACGACAAACGCGGCGGCACAGTGGAAGTGGAGATCAAGGAGTCGAAGCAAGGTATCGGCATCAACAAAAGATCCAAGAAGCACTTCGCCGCACAGCAGATGGTCATGCTGCTGGGCAGCCTCGCGCACAATCTCCTTGTCTGGTCGCGTCGTTGGCTGACGCCAGATGCTCCGCGCTTGGCTAAGTATGGAGCGCTGCGGATCGTGAGAGACCTGTTTCACATCCCTGGGCTGCTGGAATTCAGTGAGGCGGGCAGGATCCTGCGCATTACGCTCAATCAGGCCGCTCCATGTGTCCGCGAAATGGCCCTGGCACTGGGAAAGCTGCTGGCTGGCGAAGTCGAGATCAAGGTGGGTGTGACGTAAGCAGCTTTGAGCGATCTATCTGACCAATCTCTCCGTGCGCTGAGGACTGGCGAAGAGATTGCTGATCGGCTCGCGCTAGCCGTAGTGTGTGCCGGTGGACTGAATGCCAGACCCTGACTTTATTGATCAGGCTGGAATCCGTGAGCGTATCGCTGAGTCAGACGACCTGAGTGAAAGATGCACGCTGAAACCCTGTCATTGAGTTTCCAATCCGATCATGTTGCGGCATCAATCTGGCTCAGTCGCTCGCCGAAATCTGATCCTGTAGAGCCTGAACCATAATCGCTAATTGGCGCGAAAATAAGGACATACCCAAATTTGCCGCCAATTGAAAAGAAAGACCCTGAACAGTTTTCTCAATCACAGCCTGCGAGCTTCATTTAATTTAATGGTCTATCTTGTTCCCATTCCTCACTCGTACCGAAGCGCAATTAAGGGATCCACTTTCGTCGCGCGTCGCGCCGGAACGTAACAAGCCGCGAGCGCCGCCAGGGCGAGCGCCACGGCCACTCCTGTGAAGATCAGCGGATCCGTCGGCTTGATCTCAAACAACAAACTGGCGAGGAAGCGCGTGAGTCCCAAAGCGCCACCCAACCCCAGCGCCACTCCGCCAAAGGTCAGCCGCAACCCTTGACCGATAACCAGCCGCAGCACATCGCGCGGCTGTGCTCCCAACGCCAGGCGAATGCCAAATTCGCTTGTCCGGTTGCTGACGTTTAGCGAGATCACGCCATAGATGCCGATGACCGCCAGCAGTAACGCCGTCGCAGCAAAGCCCGCGAGCAACAAACTGGTCAAGCGTTTCGTGCTGAGTGAACGGGCGATGGCTTGCTCCAGCGTGCTGATTTCAAAGAGCGGCAGTTCCGGATCCAAAGCCAATACCTCGCGGCGAACGGCGGGAATCAGCGCTTCAGGTTTGTCGGCTGTGTGAATGACGAGCAGCATTCGAGACGAGACCATCTGCGCCACGGGCATGTACACATAGCCAGACCAGATGTCATCCTCGTCCAGGCTGGCTTGCTTGATATTGCCGACCACGCCCACCACCGTCATCAAGGGATTGCCCCAGGCGGCGCGGCCCCAGCGAATGTGCTTGCCAATCGGATCTTCGTGCGGCCAATGTGTGCGCGCGAATCTTTCGTCCACGATGGCGACCGGAAGTGAAGTGCTAGTATCAGTCTGCTGGAATGGCCGCCCCTTGATGATTGGAATGCTCATCGCCGCAAAATAATCGGGCGTCGCATCGCGCCACCACGCCACCGGCAGCGGCTCGCTGGGACCAGGCTCGCGCCCCTCGATGGTAAAGCCCGTCGCATCGCTCACGCCGTTGAAGGGCAATTGCTGACACAGCCCGGCGACGCGCACGCCCGGCAGATGCTGTAAGCGTTCGAGCAACTGTTCATAGAAGCGGCGCACCTGGGCGTCGTTGGTGTACTTGTTATCAGGCAGTTGCAACCCCGCGGTCAGCACGTTTTCAGGCCGAAATCCCGGATTCACTGCAAGCAGATGATGGAAACTTTGGAGCAGCAATCCAGCGCTGATAAGCAAAACGAGCGAGAGGGCGATCTGTGCGATGACGAAAGCGTTGTGAACGCGGCGACTGGAAGCCGACGCCGAACTGCGCGCGCCTTCCTTGAGCGCTTCTTGCAGGTTGATGTGCGTCGCGTGCAACGCCGGGGCCAAGCCGCAGAGCAAGCCTGTCAGCAGCGCGACCGCGATAGTGAAGAGCAACACTGGCAGATCGAGTCGGATAGATTCCAGGCGCGAGATCTCTGCTGATAATCTCTTGATCCCATCCACGCCCCAGGCAGCTAGCAACAATCCGCAGCTCGCGCCGATGAGCGACAAGAGCAAACTTTCGATCAGCAATTGCGTGATGATTCGCCATCGGCTTGCGCCGAGACAGCAACGCACGGCGATCTCGCGGCGGCGCATGGTCGCGCGAGCGAGCAGCAAATTGGCGATGTTGGCGCAGGCGATCAGCAGCACTAGGCCCACTGCGCCGAGCAGCACCAGCAGCGGCGTCCGCGCATCACCGACAATTTCTTGCTGCAATGGCCTCGCCAGCATGGTTGAATCTTGCGGGCCTTTGGGCCATTTCTGTTGCTGCGCGTAATCGCTGAGTAGCGCTCCCATCTCGCGCCCGGCGTCCGCCGCCGTGACATTCGGCTTGAGCCGGGCAATCGGATTTAGATACCAGCGTCCATCAGGGTTTTGCGGATCCGGCGGCAGCGGAACCCACAACTCAGCCCGATCAGGAAAGTCAAAGCGCGGCGGCATGATTCCGATGATCACTGCCGAGACGTTATCGAGTTTGATTGCTTGCCCGACAATCGCGGGATCACCGCCGAATCGCCGCTGCCAGAGTTGGTAGCTCAAGATGACGACGTCGTTGCGGCCGGGCCTCTCCTCTTGCGGGAAAAAAGTGCGACCGTAGATCGGCTGCTGCCCCAGCACGCGGAAGAAATCATGCGTCACCGTCGCGCCCCACAAACGCTCCGGCTCACCCTTGCTGGCTGCATTGAATCCGGAGCCGCTATAGGCCGCTAGGCCGTCAAACATGTGGCTGCGGTCACGCAAGAAAGCATAGAGTCCTTCCGTCCACTGCAATTTCCGCAAACCTTCCGCCGGCGAAGTGAGCCAGAAAGTCATCAAGCGCTCAGGCTCAGGGTAAGGCAACGGGCGCAACAACACTGTATTGACCACGCTGAAGATGGCGGTATTCGCACCGATGCCGAGCGCGAGCGTGAGTACGGTCACAGCGGTAAAGCCTTTTTGCTTCAGCAGCAGCCGCGTGCCATAGCGTAAGTCTTGCCACAGGTCTTCCAAGCAGCGGACGCCACGCACATCCCGGCTGGCTTCCTTGACCTGTTCAATCCCGCCAAAGCTGCGCAGCGCAGCATATCGCGCCTCTTCAGAATTCATCCCGCGCGCAAGGTTTTGCTCGATCTCTTTCTCCAGGTGGAAGCGCAATTCCTCATCCGGTTCACGCTCCATCTCCGCTTGGTGGAATAAAGCGCGCAGCCGCAGTTTTAGCTTGTTGAGCATCTCAGCCTCCTTCCGCTCAGGTGGTTTTCAGAATCAGTGCAACGGCACCGGTGAAGCGCTTCCAAGTCTCAGTCTCAGCCGCCAACTGTTTGCGTCCAGCAGCCGTCAGCTTGTAGAACTTCGCCCGGCGGTTGTTTTCCGACGCACCCCATTCAGCGCTGATCCAGCCCTGCGCTTCTAGCCGATGCAGTGCCGGATAGAGTGACCCCTGCCCAACACTTAGGATACCCCGCGAGACCTGCTGGATGCGCTGCGCGATGTCCCAGCCGTGCGTCGGACCGGGTTGCAGCGTCTTCAAAACCAGCAGGTCGAGCGTCCCCTGTAACAAATCGGTCTGTATGTTCTTCATCGATTTTTCCCCCTCGACAAACGACAAGGCAGAGCGTATCCGATGACTTGTCGGATGTCAACAAGAGAGGAGCAGACGATGAACGAAACGACCTGCCACTATTCACCACGCGCGACACTGGCCGCCATCGGGGTCAAACTCCGCACGTTGGACCTGCTGGCCCCCATCAAGGAGCGAGTCCGCATTAACCAGAAGACGATCAAGCACTCTCCGCTGGAGAAGCTGGAAGACGCCCTGATGACGATCCTGGCGAGAGCGCACGGCCTGTGTGAAATCAACACCCGCCTGCGTTCTGACCCGGCGCTGCAGCGCACTTTCGGCCGGAAAGCTTGTGCCGATCAGTCAGTCGTCCAAGCCACATTCAATGCCTGCACCTCGCAAAATGCCGCCCAACTGATGCAGGCCCTCGACGCCATCTTTCAGCAGCAAAGCTTGGCTGTCGGCCACGATTTCCGCTCCGCGATGTTGGTGCTCGATATTGACCTGACCGGATTACCTTGCGGCAAGAAGTGCGAGTACGCCGCCAAAGGCTATCAAGGTGAAGAAGGCATTCGCTGGGGCCGACAGTTGGGCCGGGTCATCGCTGCGCAGTATGAGGAGATCGTGATTGATCGACTCTACCCTGGCAATCTCCATCTCACCCAAGCTCTCCGCCCGCTGGTGGAAGACTTAGAGAAGACGCTCGCGCTCGCGTCGCGCGCGATGGAATATGCCGAAGAGCCGCACCAGCCAGCCGCGTAGTTGTCGAAGGTGCATCACGACTCCTGTGGCGGAACAAAGAAGCGCGCCACATTGCCGAATTCATGCAGCGCATCGGCGCGCGCCTGTGCGGGCGTTTCGCCGCGTGCGAGGTGGTCGCGGATGGCTTCGTCGAGATGGTTGCGGATTTCGTTGTCTAAATCTGCTTCGCGTTGTTTTCGCCAGTGAAAGAGTTTCATACCTCACGCTCCTGTTCTGCTGATGATGTTTCAATTTCGCTGCTACTCGGTGCGGAGCGCGACCAGCGGGTCCACCTGCGTCGCCCGCCGCGCTGGAATCCAACAGGCCACGAGCGCCACGCCCAACAACAGTGCGGCAATCCCCGCAAACGTCAGCGGGTCGGTCGCGCTCACGCCATAGAGCAAACTCTTCACCAGCCGCGTCGCGGCAGACGCCGCCAGCAAGCCGATCCCGACGCCGGTCAGCGCCAGTCGCAGCCCTTGTGCGATGACGAGCCGCAACACATCGCCCCGCTCCGCACCCAACGCCAGGCGGATGCCGATCTCGCGCCTGCGCTCACCGACCGCAAACGCCAGCACGCCGTAGAGTCCGAGCATGCTCAGAAAGAAGGCCAGCGCCCCGGCCCAGGTCACCACGGCGCTCGTCAGCATGACGGACTTGAATTCAGCATTGATCTGCCGAATCAGCGGCACGCCTTCGTCGAGCGGAACCTGCGGGTCTATGGTCGCAATCACACGCCGCAATTGTGGGAGCATCGCCTGTGGGTCGCCCGCCACGCGGATCAGCAAGCGCGCGTCTATTTGCGGCCTGATGTTGTGCTGCCAGTACGGCAGGTAGAGAAACGGCAGCGGGCCTTCGAGCGTATTGCGCAAGCGCGCATCTTTGCTGACGCCCACCACCCTGTAGGGCTGGTCATTCAGGATCAACGTGCGTTCCAGTGCCGCGCCCTGCGGCCAGAGGCGGCGCTGAAGCGTTTCGTTGATGACGACTACGCGCGGCGCGCCGGGTCGGTCTCCCTCATTGAACTCGCGCCCTGCGAGCAGCGGAATCTTCAACGTCTCGCAGAAGCGGGGCGCGACTTCTTGATACTCCACCCGCAGTTGATCCTCTGTGCGCTGCGCCGCTTGTTCCGGCAGCCTGACGCGCAGCTCGCCCGTGCTGAGCCAGGCCAGGCCGACGCCGCGGCTCATCGTCACGGGCTGCACGCCGGGCGTGGTTTCGAGGCGGCGCACGACTTCGTGCGTGAACGCCTGGGCTTGCTCCGGGCTGTAGTTCAAGAGCGCCGGTCGTAACCGCAACGCCACGACGTGTTGCGGATCGAAGTTCGCGCCCTGGCGGATATGAGCTTCGCTGCGCAGGAGCAAGCCCGCGCCAGTGAGCAGCGCGAGCGACAGCGCCACCTGTCCGACGACGAGCGCGCTGCGCAACCGGTGATGGCGCGGACTCTGTGCGCCGCCTTCATCCTTCAAGGCGCGCACCAAGTCGTGGCGTGTCGCCTGCCACGCGGGCAACAGACCGAACAAAAGCCCGGTCAGCAGCGTGAGCGCGAACGCATAGACCAACGCCCGCGGACTCAGGCTCAGATCGTAACCATTGTTGGTGGTATAGAAACCTGCCAGCAGATCCTTGGCCCAGCGCGAGAGGAGCAGCCCCAGCGCGCCACCCGCGCACGCCAGCATCAGACCCTCGGTCAGGAACTGCCGGATCAGCCGCGCACGCCCCGCGCCGATACTCAAACGGATGGCAATCTCCTTGCGCCGCGCCGCCGCGCGCACCAACAACAGGCTGGCGACGTTGGCGCAGGCGATCACGAGCAGCAGCCCGGTCACGGTCATCAGCAATTGCATCTGGTAAGCATAATCCGCGCGCTCGTTCATCCTGATCCCGAGCGCGGGCCGCAACCAAATCACACGCCCTTGTTCAGTGGGAAAGGTCGCCGCGAGTTGCGGGGCCAGCAGATTCAACTCGGCTTCGGCCTCAGCCAGCGTCCGGCCCGGCGCGAGCCGACCGAGGAGTTGCAGCGGCTTGCACTCCGCGTCGGCGATGGCATCGCACCAGCGATAGCCCAAGCGCAACATCATCGTCGGCAGCCAAAGCTCATTGGGCTGGCCCGCCAACACGCCCGGAAAATCCGCTGGGGCGACACCGATGATCTGGCAGTCAGTGCCGTTGAGGCGAAGTTGCTTGCCCAGCACCGCCGGATCGCCGCCGAAGCGGTCTTGCCACATCCGCTCGCCGATCACCACCACCGGATTGCGATCAGGTACGGCGTCTTCTTCCGGCAAAAAGAAGCGCCCCAAACGCGGTTCGATTCCTAACATCGAAAAATAATTGGCCGAGACGACCGCGCTATTCACCATGCGCGTCTCACCATCAACACCCCAGTTCAACGGCGCGGTGGAATAATGCGCGGCCAAAGCTGTGAACGATTGGCTGTGATCGCGGTAATGCGCGTAGGCCGGATAAGCATAGTATCCGTTCCACCGACCATTCCGCCTGGCTTCGACGTTCACCAACTGCTCAGGCTTGCGCGCCGGGATGGGCCGCAAGAAAAACGCATCCACGAAACTGAAGATCGTCAGGTTCGCGCCGATGCCGAGCGCCAGCGTGAGAATCGCAATCAACGAAAAGCCCGGATTCTTGCGCAGCATCCGCAAGCCAAATCGCAGGTCTTGTAAAAGTGTTTCGAGCATCGGGAGTCCTCTCTGATCGCGGTAGCGTTCCTGCGTCAACGTCACGCCGCCGAGTTTGATGAGCGCCTGTCGCCGCGCTTTTTCCGGCGACAGCCCGGCGCGCAAATTGTCTTCAATATGGAAGGCCAGATGGCTTGCCAACTCTTCGGCGAATTCGCGCTCGCGTCGTGTGCGATGGAGCAAGCCGAAAAGCCGCACCAGCCAGCCGCGTAGTTGTCGAATGTGCATCACGACTCCTGTGGCGGAACAAAGAAGCGCGCCAGAATCGCTGTCGTCGTCTCCCATCGTTGCGTTTCTTTCGCCAGCCGTTTGCGGCCTGCGCGCGTCAATTTGTAGAACCGGGCCTTGCGATTGTTGTCCGACACGCCCCATTCCGAAGCGATGTAGCCTTCCTGTTCGAGCTTGACCAGCGCCGGATAGATCGTGCCGTAATTGATGGCCAGCGCCTGCTCGCTGGTCTGTTCGATGCGTCGCGCAATGCCGTAGCCGTGCTGCGGCCCCAAGGCTTCCAGCGTCTTGAGTACCATCAGCGCGAGCGTGCCTTGCCAGACATCGGTTTTCTCGCTCATTGTTTTTGCCTCCTGATTTTTGAATCTTCCTATGGGGAAGGTATAGGGAGGATGTCACAGCTCGTATGGCAAGGCAATAGCAAAACGGAAAGATGGTTGGCAGGCTGTAGCTTTTCGCGGAGGGGGTTGTAGCTAATTTCTTCGCCGTGCGAGCCGCGCCGGAATCCAACACGCCGGCCATGCAACAACGAGCATTACCAACGCGATCACAGCCAACGTCAGTGGATCAGTCGCACTCACGCCGAACAGCAAGGATGAGCGATCCAGGGCCGTTTGTATTCCCGCTCCTGAAACTCGACCTCACCCGATATGGTCCATGCGAGGAACGGCTCGCTGACGGAGGGAAGATGTAACGGATCGACGATAGGCGGCAGCGCGACGATCCAGGCTTTGATGTTTCGCCATGCTTCGCCGCGACTGTCGGACAAACATTTCCCGCCCACATAGCGTTCCAAACCTTCGGCAGATGTTGTCTCAGGAATCGACATTTAGCGATGCAGACGTAAAAGCGCGACGACGCGGTCAGAGGCCTGCAATACCGCCTTAGCAGTTCCGGCGCTCCGATGCCACTAATCAGTGCATAACATAAATGGGTACAGTGCTGGTAAAATACTTGTCCAGTCCCTTGCTAGAAGGCTGTGAGCCACTTCTTTTGATGTCCCTTTTCTGACCTCTTTGATCTTGATGGCTCCTCACCGATGCCGCTCAGTCTTCCCTTTGTTCATGTCTCTTGACAAAAACGTGGTACGTGACGGTGTCCCAGGCATTGTGAATGCCAGTGAAGAGCAGGAGCAGCGCCGCAGCGCCCACTAGGAACAGGGCTAGGCGCGGATGGGAGTAGGCCGCGCCTGCCGATACGGCAAGCATTGCGTATGAAGTAAATGGAAGCAGAACATGAAACAACCGATCCTCGAACACGGCCTGGTAGGCGGTTTGCAATCGCTGACGCCGAGCCACGAGGACGACGTACACTACGCCACTGAGGCCCACCAAGCCCCAAAGAACTGCGACGGCGGCGATCCCGTTCCAGGGGGCGCTTCCAATCGCTGACAGCAACAGCACGACTCCAAAATGAACGACGGTCGGCGTCGTAAAGGTGTCGCCGGCTTGCGCTTCACCTCGGGCAATCGGCCTGGTGGCAATGAGAGTCATGACGACGAACTGCAATCCGATCAGCGCGCCGGCAGACGAGCCGACGATGACGTAGAAGTTCCCCCATCCGTCGAGTGCTGTCATCTCATCTATCAGCCTCCCTCGCAGATGCGCTCAGCGACCGGTCATTTGCTCCAGCTTTTCCGGGTACCTGGCCCCTTGCACCGTGATCCTGGAGGCGGCGTCAGCGATGTCACGCAGATCGTCGGGCGTGAGTTCGACTGAGACTGCCCCGATGTTTTCGTCCAGGCGCTCCAGCTTCGTGGTGCCTGGGATCGGCACGATCCACGGCTTTTGGGCCAGCAGCCAGGCGAGCGCGATCTGAGCAGGTGTCGCCTGCTTCCGTTCTGCGATGCTACCGAGCAGATCAATCAGGGCCTGATTCGCCTTGAGAGCCTCCGGCGTGAAGCGAGGCAGGGTGCTCCGGAAGTCGGAGCTGTCGAACTTCGCGTTTTCGTCGATCTTGCCCGTGAGGAAGCCCTTGCCCAGCGGGCTGTACGGGACCAAGCCGATTCCGAGTTCCTCAAGGGTCGGTATCACTTCCTTCTCAGGAGTCCTCGTCCAGAGCGAGTATTCGCTCTGGAGAGCAGTGATCGGCTGGACTGCGTGCGCGCGACGGATCGTTTGCACGCCTGCTTCGGAAAGGCCGAAGTGCTTGACCTTGCCCTCCTGAATCAAGTCCTTCACGGCTCCCGCCACGTCTTCGATCGGCACGTTCGGGTCAACCCGATGCTGATAGAGCAAGTCGATTGTCTCAACCTTGAGCCGCTTGAGCGAGCCCTCGGCGGCCTGCTTGATGTGCTCCGGCCGACTGTTCAGGCCCGGCGCACCCTTCATTCCGCGGGGATCAAAATTAGGACTGAGGTCGAACCCGAATTTGGTGGCGATCACCACCTGGTCACGGAAGGGAGCGAGGGCTTCGCCCACGAGCTCTTCGTTCAAGAACGGGCCGTAGACCTCGGCGGTGTCAAAGAACGTGACGCCGCGCTCAACGGCTGCCCGGAGAAGAGAGGTCATCTCCTGCTTGTCTTTGGGCGGGCCGTAAGAAAAGCTCATTCCCATGCAGCCGAGCCCGAGAGCCGAAACTTCCAGGTTGCTCTTTCCAAGTTTGCGCTTCTGCATTGTTCCTCCTTGGTATCTTACTGTTTGAGTTGGATTCTAAAGGCTCCGGAAGATAAGGCGGTAAGACGATACTCGCGAATGATTGTACAATCCTGCAAAAACTCTGCGTGCGGCGTGCTGATCGGAACCAAAGAGGCTAAGATGAATTGATGAACCAAAGAGAAGCGAAACGCGAAGCGCAAAGGATGCAAAGCAACAGAGAAGAACTAGTCGAGCGGATGGCTCGCGCGATTCCCGAGGACGGAATATGGGAGGTATTTCCCGGCCTTTTCCTCGGTCGTTCATCTCAACTGACGGAGCAGTTGCATTCCGTGTTCAAGCCTGCCTTTTGCGTCATTGCGCAAGGCAGCAAGCAAGTGCTTTTGGGCGAGGAATTATTCCGGTACGATCCAGGTCACTACTTAATCTCGACGGTCGATTTGCCGATCGTCAGCCAGGTAGTAGAAGCATCTAAGGAACGACCCTATTTGAGCTTCCGGTTAAATCTCGAGGCTTCTTTAGTCGCCTCAGTCATGATGGAATCCGGCAGCGAAATTAACAAAGGCGACGCCAGCATCAAGGCGATGGATGTGAGCTCGATTGACGCCAATCTGCTTGACGCGGTTGTCAGATTGGCCAGGCTGCTCGACACGCCAGACGAGCTTCAGGTGCTTGCGCCGCTCATCATGCGCGAGATTGTCTACCGACTTTTAAGGGGAGCACAGGGCGCGCGGCTCAGCCATCTCCTGGCTTCGCGAGGAGACACTCGCCGCATTTCCAAGGCGATCGGGCATCTGCGCGAACACTTCGATGAGCCGCTTAACATTGAAAATATCGCGCACGAACTCGGCATGAGCGTTTCCGGCTTCCATCATCACTTCAAGTCCGTCACGGCGATGAGCCCTTTGCAGTTTCAGAAACAAATCCGCCTCCAGGAAGCGCGCCGTCTGATGCTCGGCGAAGACCTGGACGCAGCGAGCGCCGGGTTCCGTGTGGGCTATGAAGACCCATCGTACTTTAGCCGCGAGTACAAAAAGCTTTTCGGCGCTCCGCCGCAACGTGACCTCGCCAAGCTTCGCCGCAACCTTGAACTTTAAGAAAGCGTACACGGAGAAAGTATGGTCTGCTTACCCTTCGGGCGTTTGCGTACATTTCTTGCCAGATCCTCCGAGACGCTGCCAAAATCGCGATCCCGGTTCGTCGCCATCCAACTCAGGAGATGTGCGCGCGCGACTCATTCGGAATCGTTCCGGACTTGGATCAGAAATCTCAGCTTCAGAGTCAGAAGATGATCCTTTCGGGCGAAAACTCTTCTCGCTCCTCTACCCGGATTCCGTGTATGATAAAGGGCGTTATCATACATCTGCACTTGAGACTTGCTGATAAGTTCCGCGACTTATTCTCTGAACCGCCCGGCAGCGTCGTGGTCATTCGCGAAGGTTTGCGCCCACCCTAAAGGAGCCCCGATAATATGTCCACCAGTCGATAGTAACCTAGACAAGTGTTGTGTCTTGAGGAAGGGGTATGATGACAAACGTGCTACCCTTGTTACCAACCAGCGTGATTGGCTCCTATGCCTGGCCGAGTTGGCTGCATACCGCATTGGCCGCGGCCGAGCGCGGCGAGTACGGGCCGGCGGACGTCAAAGAGACGCTGGATGACGCAGTGGACCTGGCCTTGCGCGATCAGGAGGACGCTGACGTTGACGTAGTCAGCGACGGCGAGATGCGTCGGGCGGGCTTCTTCACCGCGGCCTTCTACGGACACTTGACCGGCCTCCGGGCGCTGCCACCGCAACGGCTCGTCGGCCGGGCCGGGCATGATCAGCGCGAGAGCTACGAGGTCGTCGAGCCGATCGCGGCGCCGGATGGATTAGGGCTGGTCGCGGAATATACCTATCTGCGCAGTCGCACCTCACGGCCGATCAAGATGCCTTGCGCCGGCCCGTACACCCTCGCGGGGCGGCTCAGGCCCGGTGCGATCTACAAAGACCGCCTGGAGGTGGCACACGCGCTCGCGCAGATCATCAACCGCGAGTTGCGGGCGCTGGTCGCGGCCGGCGCCGACTTCATCCAGCTTGACGAGCCGTCCTACGCGGTCCACCCTGACGCTCCGAGTGAGTTCGTCGAGTTATTCAATACGACCGTGGCGGGCGTCGGGGCGAAGATCGGGTTGCACCTCTGCTTCGGCAACTTCGTCGGCCGCCCCGTGGCCAAGCGCAGCTACCGCCCCCTGTTCCCCCACATCCTCGAGGTGCGGGCCGACCAGCTTGCGCTTGAATTCGCCAACCGCGAGTTGGCCGAACTCGAACTCTGGCGCGAGTTCCCGAGTGATAAGGAACTGGCGGCCGGCTTGGTGGATGTGAAGAACTACTACGTCGAGACTCCTGAAGACGTGGCCGAACGGATTCGCGCGGCCCTCCGCCACGTCGCGCCGGAGAAGCTCGGCGTCGTGCCCGACTGCGGCTTCAGTCAGACCGCCCGCTGGGCTGCCCGCGCTAAGCTCAAGGCGATGGTCGAAGGGACAAAGATTGTGCGGCGAGAGGTCAGCGGTCAATAACCAGCGCATCCAGCTTCTGCAATGGAAGGAGGTCACATGAGCTTCATTCGCACGGTGCGCGGCGACATCGATCCGACGGAACTGGGCGTCACCTATCCGCACGAGCATCTGTTGACTCGCCCGCCCGCGAATGTGACCGACCTCGACCTGACGATGGACAGCGAAGCGGCGGCGATTCATGAACTCGGCTACTTCCACGCCGCCGGGGGCCGCGCGATAGTCGAGATGTCGCCGCGTGATTACGGGCGCAATCCCGAGGGGCTGCGCCGCATCTCCGAGGCAAGCGACGTTCATCTCGTCTGCGTGAGCGGTTGGCACAAAGACGCTTTCTGCCGGCCGTGGGTAGAAGGACGGAGCATCAACGACCTCGCCGATCAAATCATCCGCGAAGTCGAGGAAGGCATCGACGGAACCGGCGTGTGTGCCGGGGTCATCAAAGCGGCTTCGAGCCTCAACCAGATCACGCTGGCCGAAGAGAAGGTCTTCCGCGCCGCGGCCCGCGCGCAACGGCAGACTGGCGCGGTGATTTCGACTCACACCGAAGCCGGCACGATGGGACTTGAACAAATCGCCTTGCTGCGCTCCGAAGGTGTCGACCCGGCCCGCATCATGATCGGACACGTTGACCGCCAGATGGATTGGGATTATCAGCGCCAGTTGGCAGGGACCGGGGTGACAATCATCTACGACCAGATGAGCAAGGAGAAGTATCATCCCGACAGCCTGCGCGTGCAGTTCATCCTGCGCCTGGTCGAGGAAGGCTTCGGGAAGCAGATCGTCTTCTCGGGCGATCTGGCGCGCAAGTCTTACTGGCCAAGCTACGGCCGCTGGGGCGGCCCCGGCCTGACTTACATCCTGTGGCGCTTCGTGCCCTGGTTATGCGAGCAGGGGTTGGAGGCGCAGGCCGTTGACGAGATCTTGGTGCGTACGCCCGCACGGATGCTGCAATTTCAGAACTGAACTGGAAACGGTCTACACTTATCACGAAAATAGACCGCGGATGACGCGGATTGAGCGGATTGACCCGGATGATCCGTGAGTATCCGCTCAATCCGCGTCATCCGCGGTCTATTGACTATCGCACTTGGCCCGCCGCGGTCACAAATGTGATTTCGACCTTAGCTGAGCCGACGAGCTTCGGCACGGCGATGCAGGTCCGGGCGGGCGGGTCGCCTTTGAGGTAGCTCCGGTAGACCTCATTCATCTTCGCGTAATCACTGATGTCCGTGAGGTAGACTTTGGCTTCAACGACATCGGAGAAATCCTTGCCCGCGGCCTTTAGCACCGCGCCCAGGCCGTCCATCGCCTCCTTGACCTGCGTTTCAATGCCTTCAGACGTCCCCACCTTGCCCGCCAGGTAGAGAGCGCTGCCGACCTGCACGGCCTGACTGTAGTTCGGGCTCGGCCTCACGCCCTCAGGCTTGATGATTTTCCTGGCGGCGCGGCTGGCCAGGAATGTGATCTCGACCGGCGTGTCGCCCGGCAGGGCCGAGACGCCGACGGTGGTACGCGCGGGCGGGTCGGATTTGAAGAAGCCGCGGTAGACTTCGTTCATCTTCTCGAAATTCGCCATGTCGGTCAGGTAGACGTTGGCCGAGACCACGTGGGAGGCGTCCAGGCCGGCGGCCTTGAGCGTGGCATTCAGGTTCTCCAGCGTTTGCTTGACGTGAGCCTCGATGCCGCCTTCGACCAGTTGCCCGGTCTTCGGGTTAAGGCTCCCCTGGCCGGCGAGGTACAGAGTGTCGCCGACCATTACGGCGGGGCTGTACGGCGCATTGAGCAGAGGCTTGATGCCTTCGGGACGGATGATCTTCTTGCCGGCCCGTGAGGCGATGAAGGTGATCTCGACCTGCGAGCCACCAGGCAGGGCGGGGACGGCGATGGTCGTGCGCGCCGGCGGGTCGGATTTGAAGTAGGTCCGGTAGACGTCGTTCATCCGCGCAAAATTCTTGATGTCGGTCAGATAGACGTTGGCTTTGACCACGTGCGAGAAGTCGAGGTTAGCGGCCTTAAGCACTGCGCCCAGGTTCTCCAATGCTTGTTTGACCTGAGCTTCAAAGCCTTCGGGGTGCTGCCCCGTCTTCGGGTCGCGGCTGCCCTGACCGGCGAGGTAGAGCGTGTCGCCGACCATCACGCCGGGGCTGATCACTCCCGGCCTTGGCGCGGCGGTCTGACTCGCCGGTGGATTCGGCGATGGAGGGCGAATGATCTTCTTCTCCACAGATTGCCCGGCGGCGAGCGCGATCAGCGCTGACGCCAACAAGGCCGATAACAAAGAGGGGCTGATCATTTTTGGCATGTCTCATGACTCCTTCTCTAAAGGTTCGGGTAATTCAAGAGTGATGCGGTTCTTTTGTGACGATGGGCAAAACTGAGTCAGTACCGCGAGCGGTAGCGAGCGTGTGTTTCCATACTTGGCCGCTGTTGGGAGCGACGCTCGCTACCGCTCGCGGTACTGACTCGGCGCAAACTCAGCGCCCCAGCTCCAGCCACAGAGCCCGGTAGTAGTGCATGAGCCGGACCGGGTCAGAGGTCTCCGGGATTTCGGCCAGACAATAGCGATTATAGTTCGCCTGCCTCATCAACCCGAAGAGCTCCCGCCACGGGTATTCCGGCTTCCACAGCTCGTTGATGTGCGCGCTGCGCAGCCAGGGTTTGAGCAGGGCGAAGCTCTTCTTCACCGACCCTTGCTCCACGTCCTGAGGATTCGAGTTCCAGCACACGCCGACTTGAGGATGATTGGCGACCTGCATGATGCGCGCGATCCGCCGCGGCTCGGCGGTGTCACGTCCGTGAACTTCCAGCCAGATTTCGACCCCAGCCCCGCCCGCCGCCTGGCCGCATTCCTGCAACGCCTGGCCGATCTGCTCCAGCGTTTTCTCTTCAGGCACTTCTTTGGGAAGGCCGTTGGGCCGGACTTTAACTCCCAGGGCGCCGAGGTCGTGGGCGAGTTCAATGAACCTTTTGGTCTCCTCGATATTCTTCTTGACCACTGCCGCGTCAGGGGAGTGATATTCGCAGATCGTACCCAGGCTCAGTAGCCTGACTTTGCTCCCGGCAAAACGCTGCTTCACCTCCAGCCGCTGCTCTTTGCCCGACGTGGGCTCGACGCCGTGTTTGTGCGTAGTGCGCAGCTCGACGGCCTCAAACCCGGTCTGCTCGCAGTTCTTGATGATCGTCGGGACATCCCAAGCCTTCGCCAAATCGTAGGTCACCAGTCCCAGCTTGAACCCGCCGCCGCCGAGAGCCGGGTTGGGGCCGTTCTGGCCCAGAGCTAAAGCCGACTTCCCTGCCCCGCTTAAGGCCAGCAGTCCGGCGGCCGAGAGGCCTGATTGCAAGAATGCTCGTCGTGGCAACTTATCCATGCTTACTCCTCACTATCTTGACCTTAGATTGCTAGTTGAAGTCACTAAGGTACACCTATTTTGGGCGAAAACAAGGTCGGAGACAATTCCCCGCTTCGGCTCGATTTGTTTCTGCATCTGTCACCAGGCATCGATTTTATGACACCGGCAAGAAGTATGTGTCAGCGCCGCAGCAAAGCTGGCTTGAGCGTCCAGGACTGGAGCCGGGCCAAGGCCATGATCTGCGGCGCGTGAAACCCTTCGGGGAAGATCACCCAGCCCCACAACTTCGGCGAATCCTCGGCGACGTGTTTTTCAGCCGCAAATGTACCTTCACGCACGGCCACCCGCTCAGGCGGCCGGCCCGTGGCAATCAATTCCTCGACCACTGCCGCGAGCGTCGCCAAGTAGTCTTGGGGCGAGAGGCTTTCCACGCCCACCCAGACCTCATCCGGCATCCGCCCTCGGTCGCGGCAGTAAGATTTCACATCACGCGCCGCGCTGGCAAAAGCCTGCCAGGTGAACTGCGCCGGCCGCGTGCTACCCGCGGCCGGGCTGAAGGGTCGCGCCGGGCCGTAGAGTTGCTCCAGCCTCGTGGCCACGGGCAGCTCTTTTTTCTCCGAGTAAGAGACAAGGAAGTCAGTTAGGAGAGAAAAAATGTCGGCGCCGGAGAGGGCGACGGTGTCCAACTGCTGAAAGGCTATCTCCTGGCTCACTGACCGGGCCAGTGAGCGTAATTCAGCAGGGCTGAAGTCTCTCGAGAGGGAGCGGTCTGCGTAGAGGTCTACCAGTTCGCTGGCCGTGACGAACCGCACGCCGGGCTGTGCTTTGATGAACGTGACGTACTGTTCGAAATCGCCGAATGCCTTCTCGATCTCCGCCGCCGGTTTCATCCCCGGCAAACGCCATTCGCTCCGGGGCGGGTTCTTGCCGCGGGCGAAATTGACGCCGTCCCAGAACTCGCGGTGGATGAATTCACATGGGTGGTAGTAGATACTGATCGTGCCCCCGCCTTGAGCGCGCACCCAGTCATAAGCCTTCCGGAATTTTTCTTCGCCCCGGGCCAGATTGCCCTCGCCGCCGAGGTCCATGCGGGCGAGAGTCGAGCGCATCTTGAAGACGTTCAGCATCCCGCAGTAATAGAACGGCTGGTCGTTGAGGCCGACGTGGTCCGCCTCGTCCAGATACATCTTGATTCCGAGTTGCTTGAGCGCCGGGTAGGCTTGGGCGGCCCACGCGCTGCCGGGCTGGCCGTAGCAGGTGGGCGTGACGCCGAAGATGCGCTCGATGTCCTTGACGCCCGGGCCTTCGCGCCTCGCGAACTCCGCGCTGCCGTCCTCCCAGCCGGCGTGCTGTAAGTAGACGGCGATGGTCGGCTGCTGGCTGTGCGTGTTGGCGTGGTAGCCGATCTCGTGCTTGAGCAAGGCGGCGATCACGTCCTTGCGCCCGCGCTGCTCCAGCACCCGCGCCTTCTCGCCGACCACTTTGAAGGTGGCTTTGACCCCGAGCCGCGTGAGCATCTCGGCCACCCGTTTGGCAGCATCGTCGCTCGGCGGCAAGATGTAATCCTCTGTGTCGAACCAGAGCGTGACATAGACCGGCGGCATTTCTGCCTGCGCGGCTGAGGCCACGCGCAGAACCATCAGTGCCGCCAGAGCGGCCAACAAGAGCAGCGCATGCAATCTGATCTTCATTTTCTACTAGGTAAAGAGGTATGAAAAACCAATCTCCCGATTTGCCCGCGGAGCCATAGACCGCGGATGACGCGGATGCGGCGGATCAGGGCGGACCAATCCGTGAAAATCCGCCGCATGCGCGTCATCCGCGGTCTATACCGGGAAGTTAATTTTTACTCCGGCTTGACGAACTCTACGGCAATCGGCTCGCCGTCATATCTTGACTTCGCATCCGTTGGCGTGCGGTAGGTGACGATGACCGGAGTGGCCGTCTTGCGCGGCCCGCAGTCCATCGTCTGGCCGACGTCTTGGGTGTAAGTGATGAACTCGACCCGGTCGGGCCGGTCGCTGTGCAACTGGAGCGTGCGGTCGTCGGCTTTGATCACCACGGTGATGCCTCGCTCGGTGCAGTCGACGCGCGTGAGCAGGCCCCGCACCTGCTCGCCCTCGAAGCGGCGCCGCATGACCGGCCGCTTGGGTTCGAGCACAGTTGTCGGCGGCGTCTCCACCGGCGTTTCCACCGGCGTGGCGGGCGCGGGGCGGAATGAGTCGCGCTCCGCCTTGAAGCGCGCCAGTTGCTCCGTCACGCGTGTGATGGTCTCAAGCAGCGACTGCGCCCGGGCGCGCATCTGCGGGTCGGCCCCGCCGCGGGCAATCGGCTCGACCGTCCGGCGGGCGGCCTCATAATCCTGCTGGCGGAGGTAGACTTGCGCGAGCGCGTAGGCGAACTCCTGGTTGCCCGGCGAGAGCGCGAGGGCGCGCTTGAGCAGCGCGACGGACTCGTCGAGCCCTTCACTAGTCACGAGGTTGACGAAGGCCAGGAGGTGATAGGATTCGGTGAAGCCGGGCGCGAGTTCGATCGCCTTCTTGAGTTCCGCCCGCATCGTCCGTGCCACCTCCGGCGCATAACCATTGATCGTGTGGTGATCGTCCATGCCTTCGCGGCTGAGCGTGTAGGCGTAATAGTAGTGGGCGAGGTAATTCTGCGAGTTGGACTCGACGGCCCGCTGCAGGGACTGCTTGGCCTCGGCGAATTTCTTCTGCCGCATGCGCAGCATCCCGAGCGAGGCGTGGGCCTGGGCGAGGTTGGGGTCGAGCTTGATGGCCTGCTGCAAATAGCTTTCGGCGTCCTCCAGCCGGTGGGTGTGGAGGAGCAGGTCGCCCAAATAAAACTGGGCCTCGGCCTCCGAGACCGGCGCGCTTTGCATGTCGGTGTCGAACTCCAGCCGTTTGTCGAAGGTGAAGATTTGCACCGGGTAAGTGTTGCGCCCGATATAGTCACGCAGCTCCTTCTCGATGACTGCGTAGTCGGTCTCAAACGCCTTCTGGAAGCTCTCACCCACGGGCGTGCCCGATGCGAGCAGGGTGAGGTAGCGCATGAACTGCGGCTGGCGCTGGCCGTTGTTGCCGAGCAAGAAGTAGTGGACCAGGGCCCACGACTCGGCGTAGAAGACGCCGCGCTTGTCGCGCTCGTTGTAGTGCGGCGAGCCATGATCGACGGCGAAGAGGTCGCGGAGCGGCAAGAATTTCTTCTCGCGCAGCAGGAAGACGTGGTTGGCGATGGCCTTGCCGAGCCACACTTTTTTCTCCCCATCCGAGACGTCGAGCGTGCTGTAGTACTCGGCCAGGCCCTCGCTGAACCAGGGCGGCGAGTTGACGGTGTTGTCTTTGGTCAGCGCGTGGACGTACTCGTGGAAGATGACGGCGTAGGGGTTCGTCTCGCGCAGCTCTGAAGTCAGCGTGATGTAGTTGACGTCCTCGCCCGGCTGGAAGTAGCCCGAGACCTCTGAAGGCTTCCCCTGGTAGAGCGGCTTGAAGGGCCGGTAGGCGCCGTCGCTCTTGAAGACGACGACCGTCGTCGGGACCGGCGAATTGAGATTGGCCTTCGCGAACAGGCGCGAGAAGACCTCGCGGAACTGTTCGAGCTTGGTCGCCACCTTGCGGATGTCGCGCTCGCTGGCGTTGCCAACCAGGAAGAAGTGCTTGGAGCGGATGCTCGTCCAAGTCTCCTTCGCCGCGGCGGGCCGCGAAGGCAGTGTGAGCAACAGGCAGATGAATAACCCCAGGAGTAGAGCGGTGCGTTTCATTTAATCGACCTCCCAAACAAGAGCTGAAAAAGAATCGGTGTTCCAGACACCAGGCAAGCCGCTGAGACGAACGTGAACACGGGCTGAGGTGTCACTCGACGCGCGGGCCATCTAAACTATAGGCGGCGTGAGGGGCCGGAGTCAACCAAGTGTGAACTAACTGTCATGAAGTTCACTTTCTTAACGCAAAGGATCAAAGGAACAAGGGGACAAAGGAAGAAAGGGCATGGCTTCCGCTTTTCTGATCCTTTGTCCTCTTGTTCCTTTGATCCTTTGCGTTGAAAAGCCCCGCTCATTGCGCCGAAGCAGTCTTGGCCGACAGCTGCTGCTCCCACCATTTCAACTCCTGGTAGTAACGGTGCGCGGTATTCCAGGGCGTCCACCCGCCGTGATAGGAATCGGGATAGCGGATGAACATCGCCGGGACGCGGCGCTTCTTCAAGGCCGTGTACATCTGTTCCGCCTGCTCGATGGGTACCCTCAGATCGGCCTCGCCGTGGATGAACAAGGTCGGCGTGGTCACGCGGGCGGCGTAGGTGATCGGCGATTGCTTGAGCAACAGCTCGCCGCTCCGCGGCTCCCACGGCGGCCCGTAAAACTCGCTCTCCTTCGTCCGCGGAATATCGGCCGTGCCGTAGTCGCTGATCCAGTTGGAAACGCCCGCCCCCGTAATCGCCGCCGCAAACCGCGACGTTTGCGTGATCGTCCAGTTGGTCAGAAACCCGCCGTAAGAGTAGCCGGTCACGCCCATCCGCTTCTGGTCAACCGCGTAGCGTTTCACCGCGTAATCCACTCCCGCCATCACGTCCTCGAAATCGCGCAGGCCCCAGCCGCCCCACGTCGCCCAAAGGAACTTCTCGCCGTAGCCGGTCGAGCCGCGCGGGTTAGTGTAGAGCACCAGGTAGCCGCTCGCGGCCAGGAGTTGGAACTGGAAGGAGAAGCTGTTGCCATAGGCGCCGTGCGGCCCGCCGTGAATGTTCAGGACCAGCGGGTACGGCCCCTTCGCCGGGTCGTAGCCGCGCGGCAGCATCACCCAGCCCTCGATCTCGGTACCGTCTTTGCTCGGGTAGAGAATGCGTTCGGCCCGGCTCAACTGAATCTCGCTCATCAGCTTGTCATTCAAGCTCGAAAGCTGCTTCTCGGCCGCGCCGTCAATGCGTGATGAAAAGACTTCGCCGGGATGAATGGGATCAGTCGCAGTGTAGGCCACGCGATCAAACACGGCCGAGAAGCTGAAGCCGTGCAGCGTGCGGTCGCCTCGCGTCACTTGCTCGACGGCGCCGCCCGTGGCCGGCACGCGAAACAGATGCGTGTTGCCCCCGCTGCCGCCGCTGAAGTAAACATACCGGCCGTCCGCGCCCCACGCGGGAGCGCCGGGCAATAGGTCCCAATTGGCAGTGAGGTTCTCCGGCTTACCGCCCTCGGCCGCCAGGCGATAGACGTCCACCGGCGAGCCGTGATTCTGCTTGGCCGCGATCACCTGGCTCAGGCTTTGAGCGCGAGTGAAGACGAGCGAGCGGCCGTCGGGCGACCACGCGGGGCTGCTGTAATTGTAGCCATCATCAGTCAGACGTTTGATGTTGCCATCAAGGGTGATGACCCATAGGTCGGACCTCTCATACTGATACTCGTCCCGCTGCTGGGCGTTGGCCTCGATGATGAGGGCGCCGCTGTCGGGGCGCCAGGCGGCTGTTTGCACGTTGACGCCGAGACGTGTCAGTTGCTTTGGCGTGCCCCCGGAGCGCGGCACGAGGTAAAGCTCTTCAGGCGGCGTGGCCGCGGGGTCGCGCGGGTCAGGCAAGTAGCCGCGCCCGTCAAACCGGTAGTCCATCCAGTCGTAGATGCGCCCTTTGAAGCGCTCGTTGAGCTGCCGTTCGAAGTCCGAGGCATACTGTTTGGGCTTGGCCGCGGGCGGCGTCTTCTTGGTGAAAGCAATCCATTGATTGTCGGGGCTGAAGATCGGCGTGCCGGTCACGCCTGGAATCTGAAACGCTTCACCGCCCGGCTGGTCCATGCGGAGAAACCAAACCGAGCCGGAGGCATCAGACCTGGCGCCTGCGGCCTCGCGGCGCGAGGCGAAGGCCAGGAGTTTCCCGTCAGGACTCCAACGCGGACTGGAAGCGCTGAGCGCCGGGTCGGTGACCCGCGTGGGCGCGGCCGAGCCGTCCGCGGGGGCCAACCAGATTTCGCTGTGCCGCCGGTTTTCGGCTTCCATGACGGAGGTCCGCACGAAGGCCACCCGGCGGCCGTCGGGCGAGATGGCAGGGCTTTCAGCACTCTCCAGACGAAAATAATCCTTTAGGCCCAGCAGTCGCCCGACCTGCGGGGTGACCGAAGAACGGGCCGCCGGGTAGGCGGAACACACCAGCAGGAAAAAGAAAAGGTGGTAGGTAAGGGTTCGTCGCAGCCTCATAAAGCGCGTCTCCTTTCAGCATATCCCGCGTTTTCTGCGGTCACTCTATTCATCAGAGATATCTACCTGTTGTGTTACCAAGATTCTCCTGGAACAGTTAAAGGGTTGGCAGCAGACCCTCAACAACGCGGCGAATGCCTGCAGCTACGCTGAAGAGTGCCTCATCAACATCGTTCCAACTCTTCACCGGTAAGCCATTCTCGGGCAGAGCCTGAAGCTTACCAAACGGCGCGTCCCGCCAATCAACCCGGCGCAGGATGACCGGGATGACGCAGGCCTCTCCGGCATTATGACGCTCCAGCGAGCGTTTCATCTCGAGATCGTAGCAGTAATCCGAGGCGAGGAAATCCGAACTAACCAACAGCAGGATGATATCTGAGGTGTTCAGATGCTCATCAATCTCCCCCCTCCATTCATCCCCCGCATCAATGTCGCGATCGTACCAAGTCTCGATCACCCGACGGCGCTTGAGCATACTCAAGTGGTTTTCCAACTCCTCTAATAAGCCTTTATCTTTGCGCGTGTAGGAGATGAAAAGTTTGATAGGCTTTATAGATTTGCCAAGTTCTATAGGCTTGCCAGGTCTTATAGACTGCTTTATCTCGGTGTGCTGCGAAAGGCCTGCATCTTGCCTGAGCAATAAAGCATTAACAACCCCCTTCATATCGGTATTATATCTGCGCTCAAGGTCGATTTCTTCGTCTTTTACTTCCAGGAACAAGTGGAGATAGCGCTCATTTAATTTGTACAGCTTATCATAATACCTGCAAAAGGTTCCGTGAATTCTCTCTTTATCAGCGCCCTCAGGGACTGTTACTCTCACGATAAAAGTCCCATCGCCTTTGTCCTCAATCCCCTGAACTTTAAGCTCGACACCATCGCATTCTACTTTGAGCTTGGCAAAGGCTTCAACAAATGCGTCCCAATCAATACTTCCGCGGAAAATAAAGTCTATCGTCCCGAAGGATTTTCCGAAGAGCTTGCCAAACTCACCAGCCTGAAAAAAGCTGCTATTTGGGCGGCGCTCCTTCTCGTCTTTAAGTAGATATACATACTCACATAAAACGTCCTCAAGTTTCGTCGTATGAGATATGTTCCAATCCTCCAGGCAAGCGCCTGTTAGCGTAGCGCCGGTGAAATCCGCGCCAATCGCCTGTGCTTTAGTTAAGTTGGCCCCCGTCAGGTCAGCCCCTCTCAAATCAGCGCCACTAATATCCGCCTCAGTTAGATCTGCCCCAACCAGCCTTGCCTCACTAAGCCGCCGGCCCTTAAGATTCGCTCTTACGAAGGATTTATGTCCACCCTCTTTTTCAATCAGCAATGTGATTATGTCGGCATCATCTGAAGGCATAATAAGTTCACCATTTAGCTTTATTGCGGCTCTTACATTATTTAGGTACCATCAAGTACAGGGCTCATTCTTTCTTAAGGATCAACTGCGCCCATTCATTCGCGAGCCGATGCTCTTTAATGCGATCCCATATGCATTCCCCAATGTTTTTTGCACGGCTAAAATTTGTATTTCTGAGATCTATCCCTACAAAGCAAGCATTTTTTAAGTCAGCATTTTCAAAAGAAGTGCCAAATTTACTTGTGACCTTAACCGCTGTTCTTAGGATTGGCGAATGCCTTTTGTCATTAGCCATTACCCGCCAGGCAAGGTAAAAACTCACTATAATCGTCACGAGATTTATACCTACAGCGCTCAAGAACGGGAGCAGGCCGATGGCATTAATACGCTTCTCCTGGAACTCAGGTGATCGCCCCAATATCTTGTAGCTCAGTGACCGAAGAGGCGATAGCCTTCCAGATCCAGATACAACCGCTGAAACAGATGCTTCAAATT